>Ga0213825_1002908_pt1 | contig 10600 bp, 6 predicted proteins | sample MC6MC0900MG_FD_179896 | JGI IMG/M metagenome (GOLD analysis project Ga0213825, IMG submission 179896) | Enriched soil aggregate microbial communities from Iowa State University, Ames, United States - MC6-MC0900-MG | ecosystem: Environmental > Terrestrial > Soil > Unclassified | place: USA: Iowa... | reverse complement strand
CAGTGTGCCCGAAATCGGAGCGGCGGCGGCGGCAGGCGCCTCCGGCTCGGGGGCGCGCAGCACCTTGCGCGGACGGTTCAGCATCTCGCGCAGGGCAGCAGCTTCGGCTTCGGCGGCGCGGCGGGCCTCATCACGGCCACCCGACGTAGCGGAGGCGGCGAGCGGCGGGCCAGCGCGGCGGTTGTCGGCGCGATTGCCCACGCGGGCGGCAGGGGCCGGTGCGGCGGCCGCAGCAGGTGCGGCAGGCGTCGGCGCAGGCGCGGCGGCCTCGGGCTTGGCAGCGGGTTTCACGGATTCGGACTTCGCAGCAGGCTGAGCCTGGGCGATCGGCGCATTGGCCTGGGGGGAAGGTGTTTCGGACTTATTAGCTAGCACAACAGGTTCCGGCTTGGCTTCTTCAGCCTTGGGCTCGGTGGATTCAGTCTTAACTTCGGGCTTGGCCTCTTCGGCCACGGGCTCGGCAGGAGCAGGCGCCGGCGTCGGTTCGGGTTCAGGCTGGGCCTGAACTTCGGCGGCTTGCGCCTCGACGGTGGCGGGCACTTCGGCCGCGACGGATTCAACAGGCGCAGGCGCTTCAACCGGCGCGGGCGCTTCTACAGCAACGGGCTCTGCCGCTTCAACGGGGGCCGCAGCCTCCGCCTGAACGGGAGTGGTCTCGCGAGGCTCGACCACAGCAGGCGCCTCGGGTGCAGCCGGCGCGGACACCTGCTGCTCTTCTTCGACGGAGACTTCTTCATCAGCACGCGCGGACGCGGCCTGCTCCAGGGCGATTTCGGAGGGATCACGCTTGACGAACACGCGCTTCTTGCGCACTTCGACCTGAATCGTGCGCGAGCGGCCGGTGGCGTCAGCCTGCCGGATCTCGGACGTTTGGCGGCGCGTCAGGGTGATCTTCTTGCCTTCGGTCGCGCCGTGGGCGCGACGCAGCGATTCGAGCAATTTCGCCTTGTCGCTGTCGGTGACGGAATCGTCAACCGATTTGAGGTCAACACCAGCCGAGCGCAGCTGATCCAGCAGCACATTGGCAGGCATTTTCAGCTCGGTAGCGAACTGGGCGACGGTGTTACTCGACATTAGGCTCTCTCTTCCCTATATGCAGCTATTACAAACAACGTGAACTTGCGGTGGATAAAACCAGCACTACCCACCGCAGACCCGTGTCCTTTTGGTTATTCTTCGTCGAACCAATGGGCGCGGGCACGCATGATGAGGTCGCTGGCTTCCTGCTCGGTCAAGCCGGCGATTTCCGCCAGTTCGTCCGTTGCCAATTCGGCCAGATCATCACGCGTATGCACTTGACGCTCGGCCAGCTTGCCAGCCAGCTCTTGCGTCATGCCTTCGAGTTCAAGCAAATCCTGTGCGGTCTCAAGGCGCTCTTCCTGGGCAATGGCCTCAGTCAGCAACGCATTGCGGGCACGGGCGCGCAATTCATTAATGGTGTCTTCGTCAAACGCTTCGATTTCCAGCAGTTCCTGCATGGGCACGTAAGCGATTTCCTCGATACCGGTAAAACCTTCGTCGATCAGGATGTCAGCGACTTCCTCGTCAACGTCCAGCTTGCTCATGAACGTGGCGCGCAGACCCGACCGCTCGACTTCCTGGCGGTTCAGGCTTTCTTCCGGCGTCATGATGTTGATCTGCCAGCCGGTCAGTTCGGACGCCAGGCGCACGTTCTGACCCTTGGCGCCGATCGCCTTGGGCAGGTTTTCTTCGTCGACGACGACGTCCATCGCATGCTTGTCTTCATCAACGACGATCGATTCGACGTTGGCCGGCGCCAGGGCGCCAATGACAAACTGCGCGGGGTCTTCCGACCACAACACGATATCGACCTGCTCGCCGCCCAACTCATTGCGCACTGCGGTAACACGCGAACCACGCATGCCCACGCAGGTGCCGATGGGATCGATCCGCTTATCGTATGCCACGACGGCGATCTTCGCACGCACACCCGCATCACGGGCAGCAGCCTTGATCTCGAGCAGACCCTGCTCGATTTCCGGAACTTCGTTCTCGAACAACTGGCGGATGAACTCGGGCGAGGTGCGCGACAGAATCACTTGCTGGCCACGCGCGGCGTGGTCAACACGCAACACAAAGGCGCGGACGCGGTCGGCGACCCGAAGGTTTTCCTTCGGAATCATCTCGGAACGGGGCAGGCGCGCTTCGATCTTGCCGGTTTCGACAATGGCGTCGCCCTTGTCCATGCGCTTGATCGTGCCGGACACAATGGTTTCGCCACGATCCAGGAAGTCGTTCAGCACCTGTTCGCGCTCGGCGTCACGGATTTTTTGCAGAATGGCCTGCTTGGCCGCCTGCGCGCCGATACGGCCGAACTCGATGGGTTCAAGCGGCTCTTCGATGTACTCGCCTTCCTGGATGCCAGGAACGATTTCCACCGCATCCGACAGCATTTCCTGCTTGTCGGGTTCTTGCAGGCCGGCTTCGTCCGGCACCACCAGCCAGCGGCGGAAGCCTTCGTGATCGCCGGTTTCCCTATCGATGGCGACACGAATGTCCGCATCATCCTTGAAGCGCTTTTTCATGGCCGAGGCCAGCGCACTTTCCAGTGCACCGAACACGACGTCACGCGTGACGTTCTTTTCACGCGCCAAGGCATCGACCAACAGAAGAATTTCGCGACTCATCGCTTTTTGCCCTTGAAATCCAGAACGGGATCCAGTTTTGCACGCTCGATATCATCGACCGTGAAATTCAACACCTGGATGTCGTTCTTTTTTGCCTCAAATTCGAGACCGAACACGGTCTTGTGCATCCCAGCAGCAGCGTCCGAGGCGGCGGCGTCGTCTTCAGGCACGGTCAACGTGCCGGAGAAGACCTTACGTCCGTCTAATGCCTCGCGCAGCTTGATCTCGATGCGCTCGCCAGCAAAGCGCCGGAACTCGGCCTCGTTGCGCAACGGGCGGTCAATGCCCGGCGAGCCAACTTCCAGGCGCTTGTAGTCGACGTTTTCGACCTCAAACACCCGCGACAATTGGCGAGACACCTGTTCACAGTCTTCGATGCGCACACCGCCGACCCGATCGATCGTTACGCGCAAAAGGCCCAGGGCGGCACGCTCGACGTCCACGAGTTCGACGTCCATGCCGGCCAGAGCCTCTTCGGTCAATGCGAATAAATCAGCCATATACTCAAAAAAAATGGGCTGCACGCCCAGCCCACCGATATTGCGCAGAGCCCAGCCGCTTCCCTACTACACGTAAGGAGCAATGCTGGGCAGCGCCCTATATTGCGACCTAATTTGTGGTTTGCGCCACGAAACCCTAGCAGGGTTTCTCAACCTTGGCCGCCCCGGCCCGACCTGCGGACCCGACAGCACTTGGCGCAAATTCCGATGCCAACTGCTCTTGCTTAACGCTTTCTAGCACTGCCCTGCTTGCGATATTTGCACGCTACAGCTGGGCGATAAGCACCATGCCAACCGCCCTTGCCTGACAAAAAGCAATGACGCGAAGCCATGAAAACCATTGATTTTACCAGATAAACTGGAAAAACGCCTGATTCGTCACGGGCTTACAGTTATGCGGGACACATCGTGCCCGGCGGCGCAGTTAGCGCCGCCGCCAGCAACGCTCAGCGGCCCTGACGGCCACGTCCGCCCATCACGCCCAGGCGGGACTCGTGCGCCGATGCGCCACGCGGCTGCCAATCATCACCACGAGGCGACGACGAAGACGACGAGGCGCTACGCGGAGCGCGCGGCTTGCCGCCTGCGCCCGGACCCTTGTTCCCGGCGGAATTGCCTGCACCGCGCGGACCTTCAGCCTTGTTGCCACCCCGGCCGCCAGCACCCGCCGGCTTGCCATTGCGGCCGCCGGCGTTGCCGCCACGCGCACCCGCAGGCTTGCCGCCCGGTTTACCGCCAGAAGGCTTGCGGCCGCCGCCCACAGGCGCTTCAGCCACATTCCCCACGGCCACATCCGCCGAACCCACGTTACCCGACGGACCATTGGCCGCCGCCGAACGCGGGCCACGCGGCTTACCGCCCGGCTTGCCACCGGCGTTGCCACCCGGCTTACCGCCTTGCTTGCCACCCGGACGGCCACCACCCGGCGCCGCCGAACGGCCGCCCGGCTTGCCCGTCTTGCGATTACCGCCCGCGCCTTCCGCAGCCAGCGGATGGCCGTTGGCATAGCCACCAGCGATCATCAGACCGGTACCGAACGGGTCGGACGGACACGCCGCCGTTTGCCCCGCGCTGCCCAAGCGGCCGCCCTGCAGCTTGCCGCGACGGCCGATACGCGCGCCGTTCATGCCGTTGCGATCCATCGTGCCAAAGCCCGGAGGCAGCGCGCTGTCATGCGATTGCGGCTGCTTCGAGCGGCGGCGATTACCGCCAGATTCGTCGTCTTCACGCAACAGTCCAAGCTGGACCATCAAGGCGGTGACGAGCGAACCATCCAATTCTTCCCAACGGCCCCGGCGCAACGTGCGCGGCAGAACCACATCACCAAAACGGGTGCGGATCAGGCGGCTGACCGTAACGCCGACCGCTTCAAACATGCGGCGGACTTCGCGGTTGCGGCCTTCTTGCAAGGTCACGCGATACCAGCGGTTGCTGCCATCGCCGCCCAGATAATCCAGCGCGCCGAATGCCGCCAAGCCGTCTTCCAGCTCGATGCCATCCACCAGCGACTGGCGCTGCGCCTCGTCCATTTCACCCAGCACGCGCACCGCGTATTCGCGCTCGGTGCCATATCGGGGGTGCATGATGCGGTTGGCCATGTCACCGGAAGTCGTGAAGATCAGCAGCCCTTCCGTGTTCAAGTCCAGACGGCCGACCGACAGCCACTTGCCGGTGCGCAGCTTGGGCAAGCGCGCGAACACGCTGGCGCGGCCTGCCGGGTCGTCATGGCTGACGATTTCGCCTGCGGGCTTGTGATACAGGATCACGCGCGGCGGCTTCTTGGTGTTCACGCGCATGATCGGCTTGCCGTTCACGCGAACCTGGTCGTTCGGGGCCACGCGCTGGCCAATATGGGCCGGCTCGCCGTTGACCGACACGCGGCCAGCAACAATCAGCTCTTCCATTTCGCGGCGCGAACCGATACCGGCATCCGCCAGCACCTTGTGCAGCTTGGGCATGACCGAATCACTGTTCAGGTACTTGCCCAGACGCTGCTCCATGCGGTCCGCCGTCTCGAGGTACGACAGGGCCTGCTCGGCTTCCTGCTCGCCACCACGGGAGTCAGGCGACTCGACCGGGGCAGCGGCGGCGGCAGCGGGCTGGCCTTCGACAGCGGGTGCTTGCTCGCCGGTTGCATCGCCACGACGGCGGCGAAACGGCGTCCTCAGCTTGCGGCCGCGGCCACGGGCTGCGCCCTCGCCTTCGGCAGCCGGCTCGCGCGCGGCGGAGGATTCCGGCTGACCGTTGGAAACGGTGTCATCCGAACGGGGATTGTCGTCCTGCATTGCTGTATTCGTTGTCACTGGGACAGCTCCGAATTTCAAACTTGGGTAGGCCTGCCGGGGGCAGGCTCGTCATCATCAGGGGACGCCGAATCTCGGCTGGCGTCAGGCCGCGCCGGGTCCGTTTCATCCGAAGCCACGGAGGCGGCATCGGGGTCGGGCCGAACAGGATCATCAAGGCCGAAATCGGGCTCATGCCCAGCGGCGCCAGGCGCTGCGTGATCGGTCTCGTCAATCGGGTCGGTCGGTTCCGCGTGTTTTGCGTTCTCGACACTTTCCTTTGCAGCACCGTCCTCAGGGGAATCGGCGGCCATATCGGAAATGTCGTTACCGGCTCTGTCGTCGGGAAAACCGGACAGGGTCGGCGTATTGGACAAGCCTTCGGCTTGCTCCCGGACGGTGGGTTCGTCGGCGGGAATCGCGCCTTCTTCTGTGCGCGAAACGACGGATTCTACGCTATCGACCGGGGCTATGGGTGCATCGTCTTCCGAAACAGACAATTCCGCAACGGGGATAGTGTCATTTTCAGCACTTTCAACCGGTATTTCGCCGTGAATCTCGCCCTGGATCTCGCCCTGGATCTCGCCCTGGGTCTCGCCCGCCGCCTCACCGGCTAGTTCACCTGGCAATTCGCCAGTCACTTGCTGCACCTCTCCCAGATCCAAGCCCGCCAATGCAGCGGCGGCTTGCGCGGATTCCAGCGGCGGCAGCTCATCCAGCGCACGCAACCCCAGATCGTCCAGAAACTGGCGCGTAGTGCCGAAGAGCGCTGGGCGGCCGGGCGCATCACGATGCCCGATCACTTCGATCCAGCCCCGATCTTCCAGCGCTTTCACGATCTGCGAAGACACGGTGACACCCCGGATATCTTCAATATCGCCTCGCGTTACCGGCTGGCGCCACGCGACAATCGCCAGCGTCTCCATCACGGCGCGCGAATACTTGGGCGGCTTTTCAGGACTCAGCCGCTCTAGGTAGCGCTGCATATGCGGGCGGCTTTGAAAGCGCCAACCGCTTGCCAGCTGCACCAGCTCAAGGCCGCCATCGGCCCAATTGGCTTGCAGCGTCTCCAACAGCGCACGCAGCTTACTGTTGTCGAATTGTTCATCGTCACCGAATAGCTTGCGCATATCGGACAGTTGCATCGGCTGCACCGCACATAAAAGCGCGGTTTCCAGCACGAGTATTGCCTCGCTATCGTTCATCGACATTCAAATTCAAAAAGGGCTAACTTGCGCTAGGTTGGAAATAAGGTTAATATTCTTTTCTCAGACGCGGGGTGGAGCAGTCTGGCAGCTCGTCGGGCTCATAACCCGAAGGTCGTAGGTTCAAATCCTGCCCCCGCAACCAAATTTGATGAAGGCCTGGCGATTTCGCCGGGCCTTTTTCATTTGTTCAGCGATTGTTTTGGCGTTTGCCTGAGCGTTCGACGCGCGCAATCCCAAACGCAATCCCACGCGCACCCCCGCAGCCGACCGAGCCCCATCACAAGCAATAGCTCGGACAGATCCGCTACCGACGGCGTTGATTTGCGTAGTGTTCACACGATTCCTGCGTTGATTGCCATCTACGACGGCCATGCGGCAAGACGGCCGCGGCGCGCTAGATAGGGCGACAAGCCTGCCCGATTCCTGTCGCGGCAGACGCCTTAAGCAAATTCTGGAAAGCTGGCATCAATCGCCAACGAGCCTGCAGGACACGCCGGCACCCGGCGTCATCATCCTGCGGCAATCAGTATCAAGACCTGGATCATCAAACAATGAATACGGTGTCGCGGCGAGCTGCCGCGCCCTGAATCCATGCGCCCCTTGTACATGCGAAGATTCCTTCGCGATGCCATAGCCCGATCCAGGCCGGACTTACGATTCTTAGATATTTTCGAAGACTACTGCTCAAGAACATGAGCTTGGCTCAGCTGCCAAACCCGCGCGAGCAATTTGCAAATTATAGCGCCATAACCCTCGCTCTGAAGCCCACCGGGCTGCATTGCGCACTTCAGAATCTATCCCGCAGGCTTATCCCACGGCGCGGAACCCAACCTATCCACCAGAAAATCCAACATTGAACGCAGAATCAACGGCATTTGGCGCCGCGATGCATAAACACCATAAATGCCCAATTCCTGAGGCTTGCACTGCGGCAGGATTGCCTTCAACCGGCCCGCAGCAATATGCTCCGCCGCGTAGTAGGTGGGCAACATGGCAATGCCCGCCCCTTCCAGCGCGGCGCTACATAGCACCGACACCTCGTTTGCGCTGATGTTTCCGCTGACCGGCACATCCACCGGCTGGCCATCGCGCTCGAACCGCCACAAGCTCTTACCAAAGTAGGAATGGGTCAGGCAATTGCGCAAGGACAGGTCCTCGACGCGCGCCGGCACGCCTTCGCGCGCCAGATAGTCGGGTGACGCGCACACCACCGAACGGCAGACCGCCAGCTTGCGCGCAATAAGGTTCGGGTCCAGATCATTGGTGATGCGCACCGCCAAATCCACCCGCTCTTCGACCAGATTCACGGCGCGCTCAACCAGCATCAGATCCACCGACGTGCCTGGATGCTGCTTGACGTAATCAGTGACGGCGCCGGCCAGGTGCTTGGCGCCAAACGACATGCTGGTCGTGATGCGCAACAACCCGCGCGGCGTGTCTTCAGGGGTCGAGACCGCACTGCGCAGATCGCCCACCATATCCAGCATTTGCCGGCAGCGCGGCAAGGTTTCCGCACCGGCTGGCGTCAGACTCAGGCGGCGTGTCGTGCGGTGCAGCAAGCGCACCCCCACCCACTGCTCCATTTCGGCCAGATACCTGGACACCATCGCTCGCGACATATCCAAATGGACAGCGGCCGCCGACAGGCTACCCCGGTCAGCGACTTCCACGAACACCTGCATGGCTTTCAGACGATCCATGATTGTCTCGATTCTTGCATCAGACCGTACCGGTTATACCGTATTTCTGTGCATTATCCGCGTCGAATATGAGACATTTTGCGCACCGAACCGACAGACCGGCCCGGCAACAACATCAGGCAAACGACTGGCCCAGCGCCTCGCAAACCGCAGCCTGCACCTCGTCCGTATCCAAGCCACGCACGATATAGACCAGACGCGAGGATCGATCATCGTCCGGCCATTGCGTCAGCCCGCGCAAGGGATACAGCTCACCATGCACGCCGTGCACCTCGCACGGCAGCGCCTCGCCCTCGAAACACACCAGCCCCTTCATGCGCAACAGCCCCTGGCCGAAGCGCTCCTGAATTCGCGACACCCCCGCCAGGAAAGCAGCCCGGCCGATCGGCGATGACAAGGTCAGCGAAAAACTGGCGACTTGCGCATGCCGGCCAGCAGCCGGCTGGGCGAATGCCTGAAGCCAATTCGACAGCGCAACGCCGTCCCGCCGCGCCAGCATATCCGGGCCATCGCGCAACACACCCGCCAATGGCGCATCCTGACGCTGCACACACCGCTGCGCACCGGGGTTGATAGCAACAACCGCCTGCTCCACCCGCCGCAATTGCGCCGCATCCGCCAAGTCAGACTTGCTGAGCACCACCGTATCCGCCAAGGCCAACTGCCGGGACGCCTCGGGCTGCGTGGCCAATTGCGCTTCGCCATGACGCACGTCCACCAGCACGATCGCGCCGCGATACGCATAGCGCTCGGCCAAGAAATGGTCGTGTTTGAGCATGAACAGAATGGACGCCGGATCAGCCAGCCCGCTGGTTTCGATCAGCACATGGCGAAACGGCTTGATCCGGCGGCTGAGCGCCAACATGAAGAGATCGCGCAAGGTGTCGACCACCGCCCCACTGACCACGCAGCACAGGCAGCCGCCTTCGATCAGAACCACATTGGCCGGCGCCAGGCGCACCAAGTGATGGTCCACGCCAATATCGCCGTACTCGTTGACGACGACAACCGCATCGGCATAGGCCGGTTCGTGCAGCAAGCGGTTGAGCAGCGTGGTTTTGCCGCTGCCCAGAAACCCAGAAATCACGGTCACGCCAATGCGTTTGTCGTCTTCCATCGTCTTCGACCCAACCGGTTGCATTGCGCCACCCTACCGGGGACGCGGATTGCGCAGCGTACAACAGAGGGCACATTACCCGCGCAGCGCAAAACAAAAAGGCCACTCGCTTGCGTGAGTGGCCTTGATGTTCGGTATTTGTTTTGGCTCCCCGAGCTGGGCTCGAACCAGCGACCTGCGGATTAACAGTCCGTCGCTCTACCGACTGAGCTATCGGGGACCTGCCAAGAACGTAATTATGAACTAAATTTTTGGCGCATGCAAATCGCAGATTTTTTAAATCTTTTTGCGTCGATTGTTTCCCATCGCGAAAAAACTCTGATATGATTTCGGTCTTTCCAGATCAGGCCCTAAAAACAAGGCGACGAACTGGAAGAAACAAAGATGTTTTGCTTGTTGTTCAGCATCGCCGAATTCAACACCGGCACGCAGAAGTTGAAGCAAATGGTCTTGCCGGCATAGCTCAGTTGGTAGAGCAGCGCATTCGTAATGCGAAGGTCGTAGGTTCGACTCCTATTGCCGGCACCAAATTCAAAAAGCAGCCCTCTCGGGCTGCTTTTTTCATTTCCGCACATCCTTCGCCGAGCGCCCCCTTCCCTTGGCGGCCCCGCTCACGGGAACTCCATCCGCCCCACACGCGTCCAACTTGCTGGATTTTTCCTTCAGCCAAGCGAAGACCACCATGCGCATCCTTCTCGTCGAAGACGACATCATGATCGGTGAAAGCGTACTGGACTGCCTGCGCGCGGAGCATTACGCCGTCGACTGGGTCAAGGACGGCAACGCTGCCGAGCTGGCCTTGCGCACCGACACCTATGACTTGATTCTGCTGGACCTGGGCCTGCCCAAGCGCGACGGCCTGACCTTGTTGCGCGACCTGCGCACGCGCAAGGACCGCACGCCGGTCCTGATCGCCACCGCGCGCGACGCCGTCAGCGACCGCATCGCGGGGCTGGACGCCGGCGCGGATGACTACGTCGTCAAACCGTATGACGTAGACGAGCTGCTGGCCCGCATGCGCGCGCTGATCCGCCGCAGCGCCGGGCGCGCCGAACCCGTGTTTGAGCATGAAGGCATCACCATCGACCCGCAATCGCATGCGGCGATGGTGGATGGCACGCCCGTTGCACTGACCGCCCGCGAAT
>Ga0213825_1002907_pt1 | contig 10601 bp, 7 predicted proteins | sample MC6MC0900MG_FD_179896 | JGI IMG/M metagenome (GOLD analysis project Ga0213825, IMG submission 179896) | Enriched soil aggregate microbial communities from Iowa State University, Ames, United States - MC6-MC0900-MG | ecosystem: Environmental > Terrestrial > Soil > Unclassified | place: USA: Iowa... | reverse complement strand
TGGGGAGAGGGTGAGGTTGGAGGTGGAGAGGTTGGGGGAGGGGGTGGAGATGCCTAGGTTGGTGAGGCCGTGAGTTGTTGGGGGAAGGTAGATGTTTTGGCGTTTCAGTAGGGGGACTGAATCTCCGGGAATGTACTTGGTTGCTTTTGACCAACCGAAGCAAACGTGTCGTAAATTTCCGCTTTCGGCCAAAAGCGGTCACTATACGATTCAGCGAAACTTCTTTGCTCTTTGTTACACTCGACGAACAGAAGGATGCTGAGTTACCTGAGCACTTCGCGTGTACCGAGAGTTATTCGTCGGCATCTGGTCCGGGAGATTGGTTGGTGATAAGGATCGTAGAAGTAGAACAAGTGCTGCGGGAGCAAGCGCCCCCCCTTAGGCTGATGAGCTTGCAGGCGTTAAACCCAGCCCGCGAACCCTATAGGACCATCCTTCTCCAACCTACCGGCGTGATTGAAGCCAACGAACAGCGTATTGGCCATGCGGACAGGGAGCTTGGGCATGCCCTTTGTAGCAGCTTTCTCGATTCCGCCGTTCAACAGCATGCGGATCTGGTAGTCGCCCCCGAATACTGTGTCCCTTGGACTGTCGTAGAGGAAATAGTTGCCGGACGTTATCGACCGCGACAAGGCTCTATATGGGTGCTTGGATGCGAGAGTATTTCCCCGAATGCTTTGCAGGACTTGGAAAATCGTTTTCAGGGTGCAGACCATTGCGTATTTCTTCACGAGCGGCTCGATCCAAGACAGGAGGCGCAACGCCGTTATGTCGATACATTGCTCTACGTCTTCTGGGCTCATGACCATAATGGTCAATCCGTGCTGGTGCTTTTGGCACAATTCAAGACTGTCGCTTGTCGAGACTCTCTGGATGTAGAGCAAACCTCGTTGTGCTTAGGTCAAGCGGTGTACGTCTTCAATCGTGCAGTCGGAAACATGTGCCTTGCCTCCATCATATGTTCCGACGCCTTCGATTTCACGGAGCACGTAGATCACCTCCATACCAACTGTCTTCTGATCCATATCCAGCTTAATCCCAAGCCAGCACATGCTGATTATGCAAGCTATCGCACCAGACTTTGTTCTGTTGGATCGAACAGTCACGTAGAGCTTTTGTGCTTGAACTGGGCTCAAAACGTCAAGGAAGTCAAAGGTGGAGGGAGGTTTTCTGAATGGAACAACGTTGCAGGATCAGCTTGGTATGCTCCTCCGGCAAAGTTCAGCGCCGATGATGGTCTGATCGATGCTCTGCATCGTGGTGGTTTGTACTACTGTCTGCTGGATCAACGTTGGCATGCCTTCTTCCTTAACTACGAAGGACAGGTCATTCTTCTGCAAAAGCAGAAGCTCCTGTTTCCGGGTGAGCAAGCACTGGTTACAAAGAACTTCATCCAGGTTGAAGAGCGCTGGACCTGGAACGGGGACACCAGCAATTGGGTGCCGGGCGCCGTCGCAAATGACGGTTTTGCCGAAGCTCTGTCGGGGTACCGGTCGATCAGTGCAGATTTACTTCGAGCATCTACGGCCAGCCCACTTGCAGTGGAGCGTGCAATTGAGATTCTCATGGGGCCTCGAGGCAAACCAACCACGTGGTACACCACTAAGGAATTGGATGCTCTGCGCCTCGATAGGGATGAAGAATCCATTCGCCGCGTAACAGTCCATCAGGATAAGGACGTGAACCGGCCTGGAGTGTCATATCGCACTCAAAGATTGCAGCGCGCACACGATGCAATTGGGCTCGCCCAGTCTGCCGTTCCCTGGCCGGCGGCGGTTCGTGACTTGGCCCAGGGTTTCAAATTCTCGTGGCGCCGACAAGCTCCGCATCACAACATTGAACCCACCGCCGGTGGCCTCGGTTCTGCGGCACTTGTCTACCTCTCTGACCAAGCGAACGATGCTGCCATCGAAAGCGCACACCAGATGCTTCGCTTAGCCCTCACCGCGCAAGCGGTCGATAAGGCCATAAAAGCAGACTTGAGCGCCGAAGAAATTAGCAATGCCATCGTTCGTGCCCAAGACAGGATATGTGTCGTGTTCCGCAGGGACAATCAATACGGCGCTAGAGGCCCTGAGGGGATGAATCTCATCGACACACCCGCCAGCGCGTCTCCGGTGGATTTTTCAGAGGACAGACAATGATCAATGCGCAACGTGTCGAGGCAATGCTCAAGGACCGATACCCTGATCTTGAGCATGTCGGAAATGGCGTATTTCGAGGTGTTGACCGTTTCGGTAAGCGTGACTATGCCGTGCGCTACTTCGATCTGAATGATCAGCTTGCGCAAGCTGCGGCCTCTCTCAAGAGTTACCAGGAAGACGTTCTCTCCGGGATGTACTTCTCGAGTGATGTCTCGACGGATCTGCGCTGGAACCATTATCTGTACTTCGTCACCAGTGAAGAAGAAGCCCAAGGTGGTGAGTTCGGTCGACTGAAAGCAACGATCGAAGCAGATCGGGAATATGCTCGAAAGCGAGTCATTCAAGAAGATGAGATCGCTCCACTGCTTGCAGATGCAGGTACACCGCAGGCTGTCAGAACCATGCCTGTCGACCTCGCGACAATATGGTCGGAGGTGCTATCCCAGCATAAGCTGAACTTCATCCTTGACAGCGATATCACGGTGCCCGAGGCGGTACGCAGAATTGTCGCTGGTGCAACCGACACGGCGGGGAAGACCGTTTCTCCGGTTTCCCTGCTTTCGGGCGAACAGGCCGCAGTCGATAATTTTATCCAGAGCCTGGCCATCACAGGTTTTCGCTCTCACCCTGAGCAAAAGGTTCATGAGCTTGGCCGGGTCAACCTGATAGTCGGCAGTAACGGAGTTGGAAAAACTTCACTTCTCGAGGCAATTGAGTTCGCTTATTGCGGAACGAATCGTCGGGAATCTCCCGTTCTCCCGAAAACATCTGTGGTGCTGGATTATGGGGATGCGGGAGAAAAGCTGAATTCGACCACGAATACGACGCGCCTGCGTGCGCGACACTCAAACTGGTACGCCAAAACCGACCTAAAGAACGCCACTATTCAGCACAGCTTTGCGAAGTTCAACTTTCTCGATACCGACGCAGCCGTAGAGCTCAGCGTTACTTCGAGCTCGGATCAAATCAGTGAAGATGTAACTCGATTGGTGCTCGGCGCCGCGTCAGAACAGCTTGGGGATCGGCTGCGCCGCGTCCTTACGCAGTTGCAGGACGAACTGAAGGGTTTAAGCCGAGAAAATGTTACAAATCAGCGATTAAAAGAGTCATCTCAAAAGCGCCTGGACTACCTCAAAAAAATCCCCAAACTGTCTGACAGTTTGTTCCTGGAGTTGCTGACGGCAACCCGAGCGTCGGGCTGGATCCAGCCACCGGCAGAAAAGGGTCAGCTCGACGCGTTCAGGGATGAACTTCAAAAGGCCACATCCGCAGTCGTGCTTATCCGGCGATCATCGATCGATATACTTCACAGTAATTTCAGTGACGCTCAACTGATCCTTGCAAGCCTGGAGGACGAGGCCAGAAAAGCAGAAGCGCTAGATCAGCGCGCTCAGGCCGCTCGGTTGGCGCAATCGAATGCGAACAGGGAAGCGCAGGCCGCCGTGGAGTCAATCGCCGTAACAGAGTCATTACTACCGTATGCTCGCATCGATTTTTCACGTTTGACTCAAGAGACACAGGATCTTCAAGAGCGAGTGCGTGCTTCGAGCGCGAGGTTAGCGACCACTGCCAGCGTCATAGATTTGCAGCCGATCCAGACGTACCTGAGTCAGCCACTGGCAGCTGTGATTGCTTCGGTAACCGGTCAAGTAGAAGAGTCCGGGCGCCGACTTGAATCAGCGCGATTGTCTCTTCAGGCTTTTGAAAAGAGCCAAAGCGCCATGACTGTTTTGAAGCAGCGACTTCTGGTAGCTGCCCAAGAGTTACTGCTAGCTCAGGTTAATCCCAATCATTGCCCGCTTTGCAAAACAGAGTTTGAGGAAGGTCAGTTACTTGCCCGCATGATGTCTGATATTGAAGGCAGCACATCGGAGCATGCAGCGATGTTGCAAGAGACGATCACGTTCGAAAGCGACGAGCTGGCTAAAGCTAAAATGACGATGTCGATTCTGGTTTCAGGGAAGTCGTTTGTCGGCAATTCTGATCTGCTCATCACCGTCGAAGAGGCTTTCCGGCTGATCGATGAGGAAAAAAGGACGTTGGAGCAAGACCGATACGAGCTTGATGCCTGTCTATCGAAAATCAAAAACCTCTCGGCAGAAGGTCTTTCCAGTGAAGACCTTTCCCGGAAATTACTGATCGCAGGACTAACTGAATTAACGTCTCTCGATGCGCTACTCCAAGTGCAGGCTGACAAGAAGGAATTGCTAAACGCCACTCAGGCTGCCTCCGCTTCCGCGATTGAGGAGTTGAATGAGATAAGGCAAGAAAGTGAAGCCTTGGCCGCTCGCTTATCGATTGAAGTGCTAGACGATACCGAGCAGTTCGCTCAGGCTGTCAAAAAGCAGTTTCAGGATCTGGATGCTGCTTTGGGTGCAAGACAGACCCTAACCTCGATCCTAACAATCGATACCGAATCGACAGCCGAACAGATTGGTATCAACCTTGCCACGATGCGGCAAATGCTTATCAACGTCGCCACAGCGGAAGCTGTGGAGACCTCAAACGATACGGAATTCAATCAAGAGGCGTCGATTATCGCTGAGCTCGAAGCCAAGATTGGCGAATTGGACACGCGAATAAAGCGTGCAGGTGAAGCCGACGCAGTATTGGGGGAGCTTGCACAACAGCGTTCTGGTGGGGAATTGACCAACCAGATTTTGACTGAAAATGCTGCGGAGATCGCCCGTACCTTTGCAAGCATCCACATGCCCAACGAATTTGAGCTCAAGACCGATCAAGGCAAGCTTGTAATTATTCGCAGGAGCAATGGCGCAGAGGTTCAGCTTCATCAAATGAGTACCGGCCAGCGGGCTGCCTTCGCCTTGTCGTTGTTCTTAGCAATGAATGGCCGCCTGCAGTCAGGGCCACCCATTTTGCTCTTCGATGATCCGGTGGCACACATCGACGATATCAACATGTTGTCATTCCTTGATCACCTGCGAGATCTGGCAATCAGCGGTTCGCGTCAAATTTTCTTCGCAACGGCGGACAACAAGCTTGCTGGGCTATTTCGTCATAAGTTCCGATTCTTGGAGGACGACTTTAAGGAACTGCGGCTATCGCGAGCTTCGTGACGATGAGCAAACGAGAGTCGCTCTAGCCGTCTTGCTAAGCAGTGATGAGCATTGGAACTGGGCGACGATGCCAGCCACGTAGTCGGAATCGCTGGCCGCGTTTACCGGGTAGATTCGGCATGAAGCTAAAGCAAAGATTTTTTTGCCTTAGCTTCCTTTTGTACGCTTAACACAAAAGGTTGTTTGCCTGGCTCAGGCGGCCTCTTTTGGCTGTTTTCTGCCCTCCACGAATGGCACAGATTGGCCAATAGCCGACGCCTGTATGGGACTCGTCATGAGATAATGAAAGCTGCGTTCCAGTTCGATTCCAACTCAGAATCAAACACTGAGATGCCTCACGAATTAGAGCTGGTGACTAGCCCCTGAACTTACTGAAGGTATTTGCATGGATAACGTCGTTGTGAAAAAAGGATTACTTCTAGGGGCGGGTTTTTCTTATGATTTTGGAATGCCTTTAGCAACAGAACTTACCGAGGTTTTTTTAGGACTATTCACTGAGGAATCAGCTAATCATTTTGTTGGCCTGCTAGCACAAGACTCCCCATACGGAGATGATCGCCCAATCAATAAGATAGCTTTGGTGCGAGGTGTGGAGATGCTGCTAACCTATAAGTCAGTCGGTGGGAGGAACTATGAGGAGCTATTGTCAAATCTCCAATCTGAGGCAAAAGACTATAAATATCCCCAAACAGATAGAGATACCTATCATTATCTGTTTGGCGTTTTTTATAGCCTGATCTACACAATTCTATGCAACTACCAAATCGAAGCTCACAAATCTCTATATCAAAAGAATATTAAATGGTTTGAAAGCTTTGGAGCCCTTTTGTCAAATGAGGAGACATGGATATTCAGCTTAAATCATGACCTCTTTGTCGAGTGCTTGGCTATTGATTTGGGAGTGCCGATTACTTTTGGTGATAAGCACAGTATCAGCTTTCCCTTGAACAATTTAGATTTGGATGATCTGATTGACCTAACGTACTCGAGTCGCGACGACCTCACAAAAAACGAATCCGGATTTTTCCAAGGCATTTATGGAATTAATCTATTAAAGCTTCATGGAGGATTGTCAGAACTTCACTATCAAGACGGAAGCAAAATCTGCAACCAAAATCTGCGATATAAAACGTCGGATGCTTTATTGTCTGGTTTTTTAAGAATCTTGAGCATGGGCTACTATCATAATGGCGAAAAAGTCCCGTCAGGTCGAGATAGAGTCATATCTAACCTTAGTGGCGAATTGGATATTATTTGTCAATCCATGTTGACCGGCGGTAGTAAGTACAGCTTAACGACAAATGAAAAGCCTGGCGAAGAAAAACTTCAGGTTTTTTCTAACAAGCTCAGCAGTCTTGAAGAACTTACCATTATCGGTTACGGTTTCGGAGATAAACACGTTAACAATCGACTGCTCAATGCAATGGTTCTTAATAATCATCTGAAATTAGTAATTGTTGATCCTATACACAGACCTGTTCCAGAGTTTCTTGAACAGTTTAATTACAAGGATCGAATAAAAACCGCACAATGCGGGGCTGCTCACTGGATGGAATACGTAAGAACAAAAAAATGGAACATGATTCAAGTGGATCAGCTCAAAGCCAACGCCTCCATTAGAGATGCAATAAAGGGAAAGGTTATACTTTGAGCGAAAGTGACAAAGGGGATTGATTTATTTATAACAAAGGGGGCTGGTGTAAGCTCGCCACCTAACATAACAAGGATGAAATCTATGGAACGTGTCACCTATATAGTTGGAGCTGGTTTCTCCGCCCCTCTTGGGTTACCGGTGATGAGCAACTTCGTCGAAAAATCAAAAGATCTTTATTTCTCAAATCCTGAAAAATATCCTGTATTCAAAAAGGTATTTGATCAAATAAAAGAATTGTCGTACGCAAAAAATTACTATTCAACTGATCTGCTTAACATAGAGGAAATATTATCCATTCAGGAAATGGCAGACTTTTTAGAAGGGCGACGACTCTCAAACGATTTCACCAGCTATATAGTCGATACAATTTCAGCCTACACGCCAGATTTGTTACCACGTGAAAGGGCAGCAAATTGGTACAGCCACGTATTTGGTGGCAGCAGAGAAACTGAAGCACTTGGGCTATTTGTAGCGTCACTACTGGGAATTGCCTTTGAGTCAGGCGAAGGAACTAGAATCGTTGATGATACTGTAAATAATACCAAGTACTCGGTAATAAGCCTAAATTACGATATGGTCTTCGAAAACTACGCAGATTTTCTGAGTTCGACCTTTGAATCTAACAAAGCGAATAACGTATCGTTCGAGACCGATAGCTATGATCCTGAATGGAGAAATTGTCATCTTGCTAAGCTGCACGGCTCAGTTCATAAAGGAGACATTGTTCCGCCTACTTGGGCAAAAGGAACACACCCTTCAATTGTAAACACATGGAAGAATGCCTATCAAATACTCAAAAACTCCAATCGTATTCGCTTTATTGGTTACTCACTTCCCGTGGCTGATTCCTATTTAAAATACCTATTAAAGTCGGCTGTTGTTGACGCTCCTCATTTAAAATCCCTCGATGTAATTTGCCTTGACGGATATGGAGAAGTTAGGGAGCGTTACGAATCATTTTTCTCTCTTAGTAACTTTCGCTTTAAAAATGCGTCCATCACTGACTTAGCCATAGCAATCGCAAAAGGAAGTTTTCTTGCGACCGCGGATATTAGGGGTGGCCTGTCACACTTCCGTAATGCTGAAAAAGTCTACGACGAATTTATGCGATCGTAGGGAGCTTGATTGCACGAATAGCTAATTGAAAAAGGGGAGGCATATTACAAAGAATACTAAAAAATAAATCGGTCCCCTTTTGAGTTTTTTTGGGTTTGTATGTGTTTTTCTAGAGAGGGTTTGGTTTTGAGTTATAGTGTGGCTGTCGAGAACTTAAGGCAAAGAGCTCAGCGTGCAAGGCGCTCGAGGTTATATATAGCGTTTGGCCTGGTATTTTTAATTAGTTTTTCTGTTGTCGCGGTTTATACTTCAAGTCAAATTGGCGAGTACTCCTATCGACGACTCGGCGAAAAAATTTCTTTAAATGCAATTCGCGACCCTGGAATTTTTTTAAGAAAATCTAGCGATCTTCTCGAAAAAATTTATCCTGACAGCCTTGTTGAAATGGGGAGGAAAATGGATGGTGAGGAAGTCAGATTCGGAGATTTAACTTCCGATGATCGTTCTGCATACCTGCGAGAATTAGAGCGGTTAGTTTCTTTTTATGAGCGTGCGCAAACAGCTTATGCTAAACAGGCATTGCTGCTGGACAAGCAGGCGGGCTGGACGGATGCAATATCTTCTGTGGCGTTTACTTTTGGCGCTATAGCTATTTCAATTCTTCTCTTTCAAACGGGTGTTTCCTTTATTAGGTATTACTCTCAACTTGCGGAGCTATATGATTCACAGGCAAGCGCGTTGTTAGTAGCAAATGACGATCCAGATAAATTTGTTAGGTTTTCTCAAGTGCTTTCACCTTCCTCGGTTACGTTTGGAAAAACTCCGCTTAGTATGTATGAGAAAGCTTTTGATGCTCTCGCAGGTGCGAGGGAAAGGCCAGGAAAATAAGCTATAGTCGAATTTTCACAGGTGCGGTAGGGGGGTTGAAAGTTGGCCGTTGCGATACAAATGAATAAGCTTTTACTCGCAGCAATCGTCGTCATTGTGACCATGCTTTACTTCGGCTACTACGAAGCCCTTGAGGACGGAGACATCGAGACCATTCTCTTCATCAAGAAGCACCCGACGTTTCAGATGAAGTTCTACAACATCCACGCCAACGATGGAGAGATCAGGAAGGTAGAGCGCCTGACAACTGAGGAGCGGGGATGGATTATTGATTACTGCAGGTATCGCTTGGGAATCGACACAGACCTGAAGACTCAGGATGACGTCGAGATGTGCCGAAAAAAATAGAAATGCTCACTTGGCCGAGGTTGTCAGTCACACCTGACAACCTCGGCCATTTTCTTTTCGTCTATTGAGCTACAGCACTCAGACGCTTACGCCTTCACCTCAACATGATCCAGCGCCTGATTCACCGCCAACTCGCTCAACATCACCAACTGCGCAATCCCTATCGCAGTCTTGCGATGGGCAGGCTCCAGGGTGGCAGCAAAATTGTTGAGCATTTCGCTTGCCGATCCCAGTGATTCGCTGGCGTTGGCCAGCAGGGATTCGGTGTTGTAGGCCGGGTTGGCCAGGTACATGGGGTCGTGTTTGTGGTGGCTGCCCATGATGCGTTGTTGCGGGGTGAGGTAGTGGTCGAGGGCGCGTTCGGCGGCTTCGTTGAGGGTTCGGGAGTCGGGGAATTTGTAGGGGGAGACTGGATCGGTTTCTGGTGGGTTTGGTGTTGGTTTGAACATAGATGTAGCTCCATATGGGACTTAAGGAGCCATCACTCTCGCTACCAAACGAGTGGTGGTGGCCATACGAAGGTTGGTAGACCGGCCCATATGGAAAATCCGGCGCGCCCGAGGGCGCCCTGCGCATGGCCACCATAAGACGGATGCCGAAAGAGCATCTGCGCTAGGTGACGTTATGCGTCATATGGGAGGTCGGGCTACCAAACCCGATCACTGGTTTTCAGTGACACAGGAACGATAAGACCCGCGCATTAGACGCACAAGCCGGCGGATTCTGGCGTAGTCGTAGGTAATGACGCAAGGTTGTGTAGCCTTGGGGAAGTAACGGTGGGTGTCTTTTAAACGGGGTTTTTGGGGTGGGTAAACGGGTGGTTCAACAAGCGGCCCTCACCCCAGCCCTCTCCCGGAGGGAGAGGGGGCCGACCGAGGTGTCTTGCGCTCTACATCGACCTGAGTGATCGAGTTGATTATGGATTCAACGCAGTATGCGCAAGTTGGTTTGGATCTCTGGTGGGTATCGGAAATGTCCCACGACTGATTCATATATCTCCGAGCCGACCGACGTTTCGGGACGGTTTAGGGCTAAGGATTCTCGGGGCGGCTGAGCAACGTCTCCAACCTCGCCAATGCCGGCCCCTCCTGGCTGCGATCAAAGACCTGAAGGCCAATCTTGAGCAAGCGGCCGTTTTCCGCTGCTGAGATGATCTGCTCGCAGCGCAGCATCAACCGCCCCTGATCGCAATCCTGCGCTTTCATGCCCATTGGCAACTTGCCTTCCAACCGCAACTCCGCCATCCGACTCTGCGCCGCAATCATCGCAATCGAGCGATCCCGCAAAACCCCGCTGCTCTGCGTCATCAACCCCGCCATACGAACAGCGGCGGACATGGCGACGGCGATGATCGCCAGCGCAACGAGCACTTCAATCAGGGTGAATCCGGCTTGCGGGGAGGGGGTGCGCATCGGGGTCTCGGGCGGTCGGGCA
>Ga0213825_1002905_pt1 | contig 10608 bp, 10 predicted proteins | sample MC6MC0900MG_FD_179896 | JGI IMG/M metagenome (GOLD analysis project Ga0213825, IMG submission 179896) | Enriched soil aggregate microbial communities from Iowa State University, Ames, United States - MC6-MC0900-MG | ecosystem: Environmental > Terrestrial > Soil > Unclassified | place: USA: Iowa... | reverse complement strand
TATTAGGGTTAAAGCTCACTATATTTAATAATTAATTGATTTGGCTTTATATAAAATTATAACATGAATTTTCATAACATTATCTCTAATCCATTAATAATTATTTTAATTTTCAGATTGTGCTGTGTGAAGGCTATAATGGTGGTATTTATTCTGTTTTTTTAAAATAGTTATTATCTATACCGGAATTTTATATTTTTTAAAAATATGCGATTATTTTAATCTTTAAATTATATTAAATCAAAAATAAAAAAGTAGTTTTAAACTACTTTTTTATTTTCATGAATATTATAACTGTTATAGCTATGATTTTATCTGTTGTAAATTTTAAAATAACTTAGCCGTATCCTTAGCTATTCTTATTCCTTCTTCAACTTTCCCTTCAACATCTGCTCCAATAACATCTAAACTTTCTACAGCAATAGTCTTCATATCTTGAATTCCAAAGAATCCTAGGATTGTTCTTAAATATCTATCCCCCATTTCATATGGTGCGTCCCCATATTCTCCTCCTCTAGATACAATGTGTACAGCCTTTTTATCCTTTAAAAGTCCAACTGGACCTTCTGCTGTGTACTTAAATGTTATTCCAGTAACACTTACATAATCTATATAAGCCTTTAAAATTGCAGGAATACTTAAATTCCACATTGGTGCTGCTATTACATATTTATCTGCTTCTGCAAATTGATATGCATATTTTAGAATTGGGTTATTCCTGCTTTCTTCAGTTTTAGCCCCAAATATTTTTCCTAAATCCTCTGGTCTAAGAAAATCTATATTTTCTTTATATAGATCTAAAGTAATTATTTCATCGCTAGGATTATTACTTTTATACTCCTCTATAAAACTATCTGATACCTTAAAAGTTCTTGATTCTCCCTCTTTCTTAATATTTGCTTTAATGTATAATACTTTACTCATATCTTTCTCTCCTTATTCTATCTTGTATATATCATCACACAAGACATAATTTTATTTTTATTTTTAAATTTTATATTGTAGTTATCATATATATAATGCTTCTGTTTTATTCATTTCTATTATTATTAAATGTGAGTTTTCATTGGCTTTAATTCCAATGTTTTCTTCAACTATTTCTAAGGCATCTTGTTCATTTAAATGTACATTATTAATATCGGAGTTACCTTCAATTTGTACTAAGTATGCCTGCCTTCCTTTATCTACCTTAAAGTATACCTCTTTATCTCTTTCTAAATAAGTTGTATACACATTTATATCTTGATGAACATTTATAGGTACATCCTTTGAAGTTCCAGATACCATATGGAGCCAATTGTTAGTTCTATCTTCCCAATTAAATCTATAATCTCCGTAATTAGGTTTATATCCTTTCTTATCTGGCATAATCCATATTTGAAGAATCCTTAAATCCTCATTACTACGATTAGATTCACTGTGATATACTCCTGTGCCAGCACTCATATATTGCATTTGACCTCTCTCTAGGCTCCTAGTATTCCCCATACTATCTCCATGAGTTAATTCTCCTCTTACAATATAAGTTATAATCTCCATATCATTGTGGGGATGAGTGTCAAATCCTGAGTTAGCCTTCATAACCTCATCATTTAGTACCCTAAGCACACCAAAATTAGTATTTGTTGGTTTAAAATACTCTGCAAAAGAAAAATGAAAATTTCCTTTTAACCATCCATAGTTACTTTTCCCCATGTTCTTACTATCTATTCTCTTTACCATAACACCCTCCATTTTATCACTAGTTAGTGATATTTATTTATAAAAAATCTTTACAAATTTTTAAACTTCTTTAATATATTTTTTAACATAATTTTTTCTTCATCCGTTAGAACACTAAAAATCCTATTAATGTTTTTAATATGCTCTGGAAAAATGTCTTCTATAATTTTTCTTCCCTTATCAGTTATAGAGATTATAGCAGCTCTTTTATCTTCTGGATCTATATTCTTTTTTATTAATCCTTCCTTCTCTAAATTTTTTATAACTACAGTTATATTACCAGATGTAGTTAATATTTTTTCTATTAACTCATATATTTTTAAATCTCCCTTATTATATAAAGCCTCTAAAACTCCAAACTGAGCAACTGTAAGTCCAGTCTCCTTTATAGTTTGAAACTCCCTTTTATGAATTTCATGCTCTGCCCTAGTAAATACAACTAGTGTAGATAACTCTAATTTGTTTTCCTTAATTAATTTTTTTAAATCTTCCATAGTTTAAATTTATCACTAATTAGTGATAATGTCAATAGATAAAAATATCATTTAAAAACTTATTTAACTTATTCATATAGACGAGCTTTAATATAAAAAATAGCTAGTAAAACTTAATTTATTTTACTAGCTACGTTAAAGTATTTTATTAAAATCGTTTTAGTTTATATACTTAAATAAAATTTATATTTTCAGATTAATAATCCACTAATCTCTTTTTCTCTCATAGGTATAATAAGTATAAGGTATTTCACCTTCAATTCTCTCCTCATAAGTTTTCACAAATTCCTCTTCATTAATTTTAGGAAAATAAACATCTCCTTCAATAACTTTATCTATAATTGTAATATATATTCTATCTGTCATAGGTAATGCCTGTCTGTATATCTCTCCTCCACCAGCAATGAATATCTCATTTTCGCTCTTTGCTAACTCCAAAGCTTCCTCGAGAGATTTAACAGTAATACAATTTTCACCGTCTATATTTTTAGTTGTTGAAACAACAATAGTTTTTCTATTAGGTAAAGGCTTTCCCTCAGCTTCATATGTTTTTCTACCTACAATTATTGTATGTCCTGTAGTTAATTCCTTAAATCTTATTTGCTCTCCTTTTATCGTCCAAGGCATTATACCTTTATTACCTATCACATTATTCTTTGTAACTGCTACAATTATTGAAATCATTTTGGTATCCTCCTACTCTCATAACCATATTACATAGTATTATAACCTATAAATATACATTTCACCTACTACTTTTATTAAAGCCTTTACTCAATTAATCCCATTTCTCTATATACACTTTATGTAAATAAATGTTATAATTGTAATACATATGAACTATAATAAATTATTCATTTGTATTTTTTTAAAACTGTTTATATAGTAGGAGGCAAATATGTTATTTAATAAGCTAGAAACGGAACGATTATTTCTTAAAAATATAAATATTGATGACAGAGATTTTATATTTAGCCAATTCTCAGATGATGTAGTCAATAAATACTTATTTGATGCAGAGCCAGTAACTGATATACAAGGGGCAGATGAAATCATAACATTTTATATAGATCCTGAACCTCGACTACAACACCGTTGGATTATCTTAAGGAAATCAGATGGTAAGAAAATGGGTACATGCGGGTTTCATTGCTGGGATCAGAAAAATTGTAAAGTAGAAGTAGGGTACGACCTTAAAGAAGAATTTTGGGGAAATGGTTATATGCAAGAAGCCATGAAGAAAATTATCGAATTTGCTATGAATGAGATGCAGGTAAAAGAGATAATTGCGTGTATTTATATTGATAATCAAAGGTCAATTCGTCTTGCCGAAAATCTTGGCTTTCTTTTATCTGGTTCAAGTTATGAAGTATTTAGAGGCAATAAATACTTACATAATAGATACTCTCTTTACCTCAATAACCTATAACTTATAAAGTATTAAATTAAGGAAAGTCTAAAAGGCTTTCTTGATGAAGTCTCTACTTGGCAATAATTTAATTAACTATATTTATATTTTTAGGTAAGCCATATGGTAATATTATGAAATATATAGTATAATTTCCATATACAATTCAATATAGTTGTAGCGGGCTACTGCTGGTATCACTTACCTCTTTTAAAGGGAGGCGATACATTGAGTGACAATACTTTAATGATATTATTCCAAGGTGGATTATTCCTTCTGGCATTCTTGACATTTACAGTGTTGCTTATTGATAAGATATCAAAAAAATAGTAGCCCCACGTGCAAATGGAAGCTACTAATTTCTTTTTAGTTTTAGTAATACCAGTTGCCTAAACAACTAGAATTGTATATTATAGGGTGCTCCAACACCCTATTTTTATTATATGCATTTTCTTGATATATTTTACTTATAAATCACTAAACATTTTCTTCATTTCTCACTTATATTATACCAAATTATTCTAAGAATATGTATATTATTTTATAATGAAGCCATTTCCTCATAATCCTTTTTATTCTCTATTGAAGGTTTTACTAAATAAATATGTTCCAACATGATACCCCTTTAAAATACTGATTCGCGTCTAATATAATATCATTCACACATATCACTACTTTCATATAATATAAATTCTCTCCAACTAAGCTTATTCCTTTATTTTGTTGTATAGGATATTAATACCATATTCAAATATAAATGTATTGACATAAAAAACTAGTAGCTTCAGCACAAATGAAGCTACTAGTTTTTTAACTTAGTGAAAGTTTTTATCCATAATAGCCAGTAATAGGCTTGTGGATAAGAGGTATTTATCTATAAGAAGTTTTTAAAGCTTCTTTTAGTATTTTAGGATTCTTTTTAAATGGAGTTACTGGGCAAATTTTTTTATTCTTCACATTGAATAAAGTATATACTGCAATTCTTGCTACACGCACTGAAAATTCTTCAGTAAACACCATATCTTCCGGAATTTCAACGAACTGACTAATCATAGCAAAGTTAGTTGAGCCTTCTGGTACAACCTTTGGACGATCAGACATCTTACGAGGTTGGAATTGAGAATCGATATAAGGCATCATGCATGGAATAACATTTACCACATCTTCCATAATTTCTTCTATTTGATCTTCTAAATGTAAATGATGTAAAAGCTCTATTAGCATTTCTTCACCAGTACAATCACGCATTGGTTTCTTTACATAATCTCCAACTTTGTCTGTATATAATCCATAGCCCCAGAAAATAGTTGTATCCATTGGTTGAGCTTTAAAGTGTGGTTGTGCCGCAACTACAATACTCATTAACCAACTAGAATCTTTAAAGGTCATTAAAGCACCACTACCTGGAATATTAGTAGAAATCTGTTCTATTAATTTTAACAGTTTATTTCCTTTACAAGTTACAGTGAAGCTTTCCCAGTTAGTTTCATCTGGGTGATTAAAGAATGGATCTGGATTACCAAGACCTGGCTTTTTATTAGCAACTTTTCTCCAAAGTTCACCTGAAATTGGATCACTAGGATCAAAAGCTGCTGGTGTATGAAGATCACCTAGCGTTGCGCTATCAGTCATGCAACCATTAGTCATGATACAAATATCACCTTCATTTAATTCAATAACTCTTTCTCCATTTCCATCTTCTACATGAATAGCTGTTACTGTAATTTCATTTCCTGGTTTAAAATCTAAATCTGTTACCGTTGCATTGATGCTAAAATCAACACCATATTCATCTAGGTATACCTTTATTGGTAAAATAACAGATTCATATTGGTTATAGGGTGTACGTGTAACCCCTTCTAGTGTTTCTATACGAGAAAATTCAAAAATCATACGATTCATATAACGTTTTAATTCAAATAGGCTAGACCACTTTTGGAAAGCAAAGGTTGTTTGCCACATATACCAGAAGTTAGTCTCAAAGAAATGAGGGGTATGACTAAACCATTGTTCTATAGTCATATCATCTAAACTTTCTTCTGGAGTAATCATTAATTTACCAAGAGCCACACGGTCTTCATTGTTAAATCCCATGCTTTTTACATCTTGAATTACACCATACTTATCTACTAAACGAGCTTGAGCATGGGTTGGATGCAAGTGGTCAAAGTTAAGTATTTCTTCTGTTACACTCTTGCCTGGCATATCTAAAGATGGAATAGTTGAGAATAGCTCCCAAAAGTTTTCATAGGTTTCTTCGTTTAACATTCTACCTCCACGACATACGAAACCATTTTGTGCATCTCCAGCGCCATCATTACTACCACCAAGAATTCTCATTCCCTCTATTATATGAATATCTTCTCCTTTAAAGTTGCAATCTCTTACGAGATAAGCTGCCCCTGCTAAAGAAGCCAAGCCTCCTCCAACGAAATAAACTTGTTTTCCAGAATGGTCTATATATTCAAATTCTGTCTCTTGACTTTGTGATTTATTTTTAAGTTTTTTAGCTCCTAAAGTAGCTATGGTTGCTGCACCTGCTATAGCCCCTATAGCAACTAATGGATTTATACTACTTTTACTTGATTTTTTACTCATAATAATTACCTCAACTTTCTAGTTAAATTAATTAATGAAGATTCCTTATTTATTATTATAGTTTAATACAATTAAAATGTATTTATACAGATTTGCCTATTTGTCTAAAAAAGTATTAAGAAATTTAAAATAATAAATGTACATTTCTTAAACTCATAACTTTTAAGAACAAATAACAGCCTTTCATTAACTTTTAATTAACTTCTACTAGGTTTATTGGTATAATTTATATAATATGTAATATATTTTGAAATAAATTCTTAGGAGGATTTAATTTTGAGTAAATCTATTTATAAATTTAAACCAGGCTCACCTTGGAAAATTGGGGTTACCGAAAGCTGGCTTAATGCCATGGCTAAAAAGGGACTTTTTATAGAAAAAATGGGAAAATACTTCGCCACCTTTAAAAAAGATCAACCTAGGGATATGTACTATAGAATAGAATTGTCTGAGGAAAAGGATGAATTGAGTGAAGAACAAATTAGAATGTATAAAACTCGTGGATGGACTTATATTACAAACTATAACATTTTTCATATCTTCGCATCACCCTATGAGTTCAATACCACAGAGGTTCATATTATCCCTGAAGAATATGCAAAGGTGTTAAAGCCATTTTATAAAAAAGCTATAATACAACTACTTATTTCTTTAGCAATTTTATTTGCATTCTATGTAGTTATACCTATATTTATTACTAAAAGATACGTTATTGTTTTAGTAAATATGAGTTTCCTAGACATCCTTTCCCAAGTAATAATTATATCAACCTTTATTAACGGATTATTTGAGATTGTATATATTAGTAACCTTAGGAAATCGCTTTTACAGGGAACTTCTGTGAATCATAACGCACCTTGGAGGTTTAATTATGTATCATCTATTTTCATTAGTTCTTGTTTAATTCTCCTTACAACTATCTTAATAACAATATCTTTTTCTTCACTTTTTACTGGTTATGCCGATGAAAAGACTATTCCCGATGATATCTCTTCCATGGCAATTGTAAGACTGAAAGAAGTTGAAAATCCTGAAACCTTAAAAAAAACTCCAGCTCCCGATTCTGAAGAAGTTGATTATGAGCGTCATTATAGAGAGGAAAAAACTTTTTTTGCTCCATTACAATATACCAGTCATGAATTTGGCTCTGTAATGATAAATTCTACTACCACCTATGCTAAATCTCATGATACTGGAATAAACAATGAAGTATATAAGGTAAGATTTAAATTTATGGCTGAAGAGCTACTTTTTGATTTATGGAAGGGCGATGATGGCTCTAGAGGTGAAGATACAAAACCTCCTATATTACAAGATGATGACCTAGACCTTTTAATTGTTTATGAAACTAATAGCGGATATGAAATCTTTGCTTGCAAAGGAAAAGGGATTATGCATGTAAACTATTTTGGGCAAGAAGATGCAAATAAAGTAATATCTGTGATAAAAGAAAAGCTTTCTTTTATAGATGAATAGAATTATTATTAATAAAAGGACTATATGAAAATTAACTAAGATTTTTAACTTAATTATTTTTATATAGTCCCTATAAATGATTTAATACTAATCATTATCTACTTTTCTTATTTTAACTGGTTCTTCCTCTTCCGTTTCTATTGAAATTTCAATCTTTCCCTTTGCTTTATTTCCTACAAATTTAAATCTGTATTTTCCCTCTGTTAATTTTATTGTTTTTTCCCCAGTTTCAGTGCCTACTAGTATATCCTCCACCTGTTTTTCTGGACTAATTAAAACTCCTTTAAAATCACCACTTTCAACCTTGGAATCATATTTAATAGTAATTTCACTTTGTCCCTCTGATTCTATATTCCAAATTGTGTCTGACCCTGAAAACTTCCCATATTTAACAGTAATCTCATTTTTAGAACCTGATTCATTCCTACCTACATAGCTATAACTATCTCTATCTTGTGCTATTTTTTCATTATTATTATAAATATCTACTTTCCCTGCATCCAATGTACAACCACTCAAAGTGTATAATAACATCATTAAACATATTCCTAAGAGAATTTTAATTTTTAATTTCAATTCTACTCCTCCTTATAATATCTTCACTACTTTAATATATTAATTATAGTTTCGTTGTAACACAATTATTAATTATTTAATATGAACAATTATTTCTCTACCTTATAAATTAGTCTTGGAATTTTACGTCCTACCTTCACTAGAGATTCTACCTCTCCTATTTTTACAGCCCCCATCTTTATATAAAAACCTATAGCTTCTGGACTTGTTACTATTTCAAGCTGTTTTATATTAAGGCTCTTAGCATTCTCAATTACATGATTCCATAATAACTTTCCATACCCTTTTCCTATATAATCAGGATTAATGAAAAAATACTCTAACTCCGTTTCACCAACATTCATTAAAATACTATAAAATCCTACTATGATCTGGTTATCTTCGATTAGGAAAGTAGGATAATTACTTATATAGTTTTCACTTACACCATAAGTGTTTTTAAAGCTTTCCATATACTCTTCATCATAACCCCAATATGCTTCCGAGTTTATAGCAATGTTGGTTAAAATACTTCCTTCCCCTACTTTAGCTCTACGAATATTAATCATTCAAATTCCTCCTCAAAACTAACTCCTTACACTTGAGATTATATTAAAATTATAGAATATTTTGTATGATAAATCTACAACTGAATGACAATTAATCTCTTAGGTTAACATAATACTAATTGTAAATTAGTATTAAAGTTTCTTGTTAAACAATTAATTAATTTACAATATATTGTAGCTGTGATACTATATTGTTATAGTAAAGTAAATATCCATTAATAATATTTGTTTATTGATAATTTTTACAAGAGATTTATATTTTAGAAAGGATTTGATGTTATGAATAATTTATTCGATCTTACAGGTAAGGTTACCATTGTTACAGGTGCTTCTAGTGGACTAGGTGCTGATGCAGCTAGAGCTTATGCTGAATATGGAGCTAGCGTTGCACTACTTGCAAGAAGAAAAGATAAGCTTGATCATGTAGTTAAAGAAATTGAAGACAATGGTGGAAAAGCTCTAGCAGTTCAATGTGACGTTTCTGATGAAGAAAGTGTTAAAGCAGCAGTAGAAGAAGTTATGAATCACTTCGGACAAATTGATATTCTTCTTAACAATGCAGGTGTTGCAACTGGAGGTTCTGTTGAAAACACTTCTGTGGAAGCTTGGGATAAAGTTATGGATATTAACGTTAAAGGTATTTTCCTACTGAGTAAATATGTAGTTCCTCATATGAGAGAAAGAAAATACGGTAAAATTATTAACATTGCTTCTATAAATGCCGTTCTTGCAGATAAAGATCCTTCTCTTTTCCGTCACTCCTACAATACTTCTAAAGCAGCTGTAAGAGGACTAACTATGGGTATGGCTGCAAGTTATATGCAAGATAACATTACAGTTAACTCTATAGGACCTGGTCTTTTCGAATCTGAAATGACTGAAAATACTCTATTTAAACATGAGCCTTTCCTTAGAGCTTACAACACTATTTCTCCAGCTGGAAGACCTGGTAAAAAAGGAGAGCTTAACGGAACAATTATCTATCTTTCATCAGATGCATCTAGCTATGTAACTTCTCAACATATCCTTGTTGATGGTGGATTTGCCATAGTTTAAAAACTATATACGCTTTATACTATAAATATTTCTATATTTATGTCTAAAAAGATATTTATATATGAAAAGGCCGTATCTAAGATACAGCCTTTTTACTTTATATTCAATTATTTTAAATAGCTTCACCCATAACTTCTCCATCTTCTATGTCAGGATTATCTAACTTCTTAATTTCATGCTTAAACATAAAATGAGTGATTATAACAGATATGAAGTCACTAGTTGGTCCTGCCATCCATACTCCTGTTAATCCAAGAGTTTCTCCACTTGGAAGTGGTATCCTAGGCAGAATTATAAGACATGGTATTAAAAGTATTACTTGTCTTAATAAGCTTAAGAACATAGATTTCTTAGCTTTTCCTATACAAGAGAAATAGTTAGTTCTTATAATCTGTGGTCCTACAAAAATAATCATAGAAAGGAAAATTCTCATTCCATGCTTCGTTATTGAAAGTAGCTCTGGGTCTGAGTTAAATGACTTTACTAAAACTCCCGGAATAAGTTCTATCATTAAAAATCCTATGGTAGCAATAATTAAAGCTGCTATTTGAGGATACTTTATAGCCTCCTTAACTCTATCATATTTTTTAGCTCCATAATTATATCCTATAATAGGCTGTACCCCTTGGTTCAATCCAAAAATTGGCATAAGGATTATCATAGTTATACTATTTACTATGGTCATTGCTCCTATGGCTAGATCTCCTCCATAATTCCTTAAAGCATTATT
>Ga0213825_1002904_pt1 | contig 10608 bp, 9 predicted proteins | sample MC6MC0900MG_FD_179896 | JGI IMG/M metagenome (GOLD analysis project Ga0213825, IMG submission 179896) | Enriched soil aggregate microbial communities from Iowa State University, Ames, United States - MC6-MC0900-MG | ecosystem: Environmental > Terrestrial > Soil > Unclassified | place: USA: Iowa... | reverse complement strand
TTTCCGAGCTGACCTTGCTGATCAGCCACCAGGACCAGGTCACCGAGCTGCCGGAAGGCGCTACCGTAATTGCCTCCAGCGACTTCTGCCCGAATGCCGCCTACCACATTCGTGACCAGGTGCTGTGCTTCCAGGGGCACCCAGAGTTCGTGCATGACTACTCCCGGGCGTTGCTGGATGCGCGGCAGACGTCGTTGGGGGATGAGGTGTACCACAAGGCCATTGCCAGCCTGGCCACCGAGCACCAGGGCGACCTGGTGGGCGAGTGGATGTTGCGGTTCATTGGGCAGTCAGTGAGTAAAGACAGCGTGGCGTGATGGCGGGGGGCTGCTGCGCAGCCCATCGCGACGCAAGGCCGCTCCCACACCGCGTACCCCTGTAGGAGCGGCCTTGCGTCGCGATGGGCCGCACAGCGGCCCCAACATCTCAAAGCCAACCCGACTTCTTGAAGCTGGCATACAACCCCGCACACCCCAACCCAATCACCCCTAACACACCAAAATACCCGTACTGCCACGCCAGCTCCGGCATGTTCTGAAAGTTCATCCCATAAATCCCGGCAATCGCCGTAGGGAAGGCCAGAATCGCCGCCCAGGCCGCAAACTTGCGTTGCACGATGCTCTGGCGCGACGACTCCAGCAACATGCCGATCTCGATGGTCTGGCTGGCGATATCGCGAATGCCGACCAGGTCTTCCATCTGCCGCGTGACATGAATCTGCACATCGCGAAAATACGGTCGCATGTTCTTGTCGATGAACGGAAAGCTCAAGCGCTGCAGTTCTTCGCTCACCTCCAGCATCGGCGCCACGTACCGGCGCAAGCGCAAGATGTCGCGCCGCAGGCTGTGCAGCCGGCGGATGTCATCCTCTTGCAGCGAACCGCCCAGCACGCTCTGCTCCAACTCTTCGATTTCGCCATGAATCGCTTCGCTGACCGGCTGGTAGTTCTCGGTCACGAAGTCGAGCAGCGCGTACAGCACGAAATCTTCGCCATGCTCCAGCAGCAGCGGCCGTGCCTCGCAGCGTTGGCGCACCAGGGCGTAGGATTTTGAATGGCCGTTGCGGCAGGTAATGATGTAGCCATTGCCAGCAAAGATATGGGTTTCGATGAACTCCAGCTTGCCTTCATGACGCACCGGCGAATAGGTGACGATGAACAGCGCATCACCGAAGGTTTCAAGCTTGGGCCGGCTGTGCTTTTCCAGCGCGTCTTCAATGGCCAGCTCGTGCAGGTTGAACTGCCGCTGCAGGTTGGCCAGCTCCTCGGCGTTGGGCTCTTCGAGGCCGATCCAGACGAAGTGGCCGGGCTTGCGCGCCCATTCGCTGCCTTCGTCGATGCTGATGTTAGTGACCTTTCTGCCGGCGCTGTACACCGCCGACGCCACGACTCGACCCATGGTTGTCCACTTATTCGATTGAACACCCTTACAGCTTGGGCTGTAAGGGGCGAGAGGGCAACCTAGCGGCGTGCGAGTTCATCTTCCATGCGGTCGATGCACTGCTGCATCTGGCTGCGGCACTGTTCGACCAGGGCGGGGATGTCGCGCTGGCTCAAGCCCGCCGTGGCAATCGGTGGCAGCGAGCGCACGATCACCGTCCGTTGCCGCCAGCTGTTCAGGTTCAAACGCCGGGCATAGCGGCTGACGCACACCGGCACGATCGGTACACCGGCTTCGATGGCCATGTGAAAGGCGCCTTTCTTGAACGCCAACAGGTGCTCTGCCGGGTTGCGGGTGCCTTCGGGGAAAATCCAGATCGATGTATCGTCCTGCAGCACCCGCGTGGTCTTTTGCAGCGCCTTACGCGCCTGGTAGGCATTCTTGCGGTCGACCAGCACGTTGCCGCCCAGCCAGAACAGCTGGCCGAACAACGGGATCCAGCCCAGGCTTTTCTTGCCAATGGCCACGGTGCGCGGCGGTACTGCCTGGCCAATGAGGAACAGGTCGAAATTGGACTGATGGTTGGCGATGATGACGCACCCGGGCGGGTGATCGAACAATGGGCCGACTTCGGCCTTGACCTTGACGCGCATCAGCCAGGCGGCCGGCACGCTATAAAGCCGGGCAAATACCCGGCTGTTGTCGGGGTTGAAGGGGCGGCACAGGCCGATAACCAAGCCTACAGCGCCAACCAGCAGAAAATGCAGGGCCAGCAGGAGCATGCGCAACGAATAAAGCATGGGATGACTCACACCAGATAGTCGCATTCCAGTGTACGACTGTGCACTCAAAGAGGCAAACCTGGGGTGAGTCTGTCGACCTGCAGGGTTAGCCCATGTGGCTCTGATCCAGCTCGATAGCCTTGTCCAGAGCCTCCAGCAGGCCCTTGCGCACCTTCAGCTTGGTGTTTTTGTGCGCCAGCATGTTCAGCTTCTTCAGTTCACGGGCCGCAGCCAGGGCCGCCTCGTGCAGTTGCTCGGCCGGCACCACCTTGTCGAGGAAGCCGGCGTCCAGTGCGCCTTGCGGGTCGAAGATTTCGGCGTTGATCACCGAGCGGTGGAAGGCCGAGCGGCGCAGGCGGTCGCGGGCCAGTTCGATGCCGGCATGGTGCATGGTCATGCCGATTTGTACTTCGTTCAGGCAGACTTTGTAGGGCCCGTCGACACCAATGCGGTAGTCAGCCGACAGCAGCAGGAAGGCCCCTTTGGCCACGGCATTACCGGGGCAGGCGACGATCACTGGGAACGGGTGCGACAGCAGGCGGCGGGCGAGGGTGGAGCCGGCGGTAACCAGGCCTATCGCCTCCTTGGGGCCACTGGTCATGACCTTGAGGTCGTAGCCGCCAGACAGAATGCCCGGCTGCCCGGTGATGATCACCACCGCACGTTCCTGTTCGGCGCGGTCGAGGGCGGCGTTGAAGGCGGTGATGACATCCGGCGAGATGGCGTTGACCTTGCCGTTGTTCAGGGTCAGGGTGGCGATGCCGTCTTCGGCGTGGTAGGTAATCAGCTCGCTCATGGCAGAGTCCTTTTGTTGGCGTGGCGACGACGTTACCCAGCGCCGTGGGCCAGGTAAAGCAGCAAGGCTGACTGGCCGGTCAGCGTTTACCGGGCCTCAAATGCAAATGCATGAAAAATTTGAAAAAAATGCTTGCCAAAGGAAAGGCCTTCCACTAAATTAGCGCGCCTCGACAGGCTGAAAGGCTTGAAGAGAAAACGGTGAAGTGTCCGAGTGGTCGAAGGAGCACGCCTGGAAAGTGTGTATACGAGAAATCGTATCAAGGGTTCAAATCCCTTCTTCACCGCCACATTCTACAAAAAGCCCCCGCGCTGAAAAGCTCGGGGGCTTTTTGTTTTTGGGCTGCTCACCTGTCAGGTGATGGCGGTCCCTGTAGGAGCGGCCTTGCGTCGCGAAAGGGATGCAAAGCAGCCCCAGGTTTCAGCGTCGCCGCACATATTGCTGGGGCTGCTTCGCAGCCCTTTCGCGACGCAAGGCCGCTCCTACACAAAGGCAGTGCGCAGGGTTTCAGAAACTTACAGACGCCGACAACCGTGCCGTCCGCGGCGCACCCTGGAACAGGTAGTTGTCCCCCAGGTAATCCCCCACATCGCGCCAGTAGCGCTTGTCGAACACGTTATCCACGGTCAACCGCAGCACCGTGTCATACCCCCCAATGCGGGTGCGGTAGCGGCTGCCGAGGTCGAACACGGTATAACCGCCCACCTCGACATTACCCGCCTGGCTGGCATATTTGCTGGCGCTGTAGCGCGCACCGCCCAGCAGCGCCAGGCCTGGTACCGGCAGGCTGTATTCGGCCTGCAGCGCCGCACGCAGTTTGGGCACATTGATTGCCTGATGCCCTTCGTAGTCCTCTGTCCCGCTGTTTTTTACCCGTGCACGAATGGCTGCGGCACTCGCCTGCACTTGCAGGTTCGAGGTCACCCAGCCACTGGCGCCCAGCTCCAGGCCGGTGTTTTTCTGTTGGCCTTGCTGGACATAGGTGAAGGTGCCTTGGCCATCGGGGCGTGCGTATTGATACGCCTGGCGGATCTGGAACAGTGCGGCACTGAAGCTGATGCCTTGCCAGTCACGCTTGATTCCCAACTCCAGCTGGCGTGACAGGGTGGGGGCGAGGATTTCGTATTTGTTAAGAGTGAACCAAGGTGCGGTACCGCCAGCCGACAGGCCTTTGGCGTAGCTGGCGTACAGCGTGGTGTCTGGGCGTGGCTTGTAGATGAGCGCAGCATTGGGCAGCAACTGGTACTGGCGAGTGTGGCGCCCGGCAACACCGGTCTCGTCCCAGGTCTGCTCGTCCAGGCGCACTTCGCGAGCGCCGATCACGGTTTGCCACTGCTCGTTGAAGCTGATGCGATCACTCACGAACACGCCGTACTGGCGGCTGTCGAGGCGACGCTCGCTGGCGCCGATCGGCTTGTCAGACGGGTCAATTGCTGGCGCACCGGTGTAGATATTGCCGGTACCCAGCCATTCGTTGTAATAGGGGCGTTGATCCACCGTGCGGCGTTGCGCGCTGCTGCCAATTGTCAGGTCGTGCCCTACGCCCAGCGCATCGAAGCGGCCGTTGAGCGTGGCCTGTGCCTCATCGGTGCGGCGGGTGTCATCCGGGCTGCGGTAGTCATAGATGTCATAGTCGCCATTGCTGCCGAAAAAAGCCCCCTCGCTCGAGCCCCAGGCAAACGCACTGTAATCGTCGATCACCACCTTGCTACGCGACGCACTCAACGTGCCGGTCCAGGCCTCGTTGAAGCGGTACTCGAAACGCCCGCCCAGGTTCAGAGAATCGTTCTGCACCGGCTTGGCCCACTGCTGGTAGGCCAGGCGATCATGCGGGTCGATACCGTGTGGCACCTCGGTGCCGCCGAGCAGCTGGTAACCGGGCACCGAGCGCTGTTCGCGGTGCTGGTACTCGGCGTCCAGCTGCAGCGTGGCATCCGGGTTGATCTGCCAGTCGAAGGCCAGCGAGGCGAAGTCGCGCTTGCCGTCGGCATGGTCGACATAGCTGCGGATGTCTTCATGGGCCAGGTTGGCGCGTAGGCCGAACTGCCGCTCGCTGCCGAACCAACCGCCCAGGTCGGTGGCCAAGTAACGTTCGCCTTGTTCGTTGGTCGATACCGTCACACTGCGCACGTCTTCGGCGCGCTTGGTCACGTAATTGATCAGGCCGCCGGGCTCCGAAACACCGCTTTGCAGCCCGGACAAGCCTTTGAGCAATTCCACTTGCTGTTTGTTTTCCAGGGCCACGTTCTGCTCGCCGGCGATAGTCTGGCCATTGATCCGGTAGCTGCTGGCGGCATTCAGCTCGAAGCCGCGCACGTTGAAGTTTTCGTAATAGCCGATGGGCGCATAGCTTTCCCCCACCGAGGCGTCACTTTGCAGCACTTCGCTGAGCTTTCGCACCTGGCGGTCCTCCAGCAGTTGCTGGCTGAACACGCTGACCGAGGCCGGGGTATCGAGTAGCGTTGCGGCCTGGAAACCACCCACCGAGGCTTCGTGCACCTGGTAGCCGTCGTTGCCATAGCTGTCGGAGACCCGCAGCGGGTCTAGCACGATGCTGTCTTCGGCAAGCAAATGAGGGCAATGCAGGGCCAGGCCCAGGCTGAGCAAGCTCAGGGGCAGGCGGGGGCGAAGCGGGGGCATGCGGAGGCTCCTGGATACGCGACACCGGTACCGGCCTCTTCGCGGGGCAAGCCCGCTCCCACAGGATTTTGCGCAACCCTTGTGGGAGCGGGCTTGCCCCGCGAAGAGGCCGACACAGGCCATGAAAAAGGCGGCATCTTAACAGCCGCCTTCAACAATGGACGATCAGGCCCGCGCGATATTCAGTCGTTGCTGGCCGGGCGCTTGTGCTGGCGCCAGCTGTCGTCGATCTTCGACCAGGTCTTGCCATCGGTCACGGCCAGCAGTTTGCGCCCGTCCTTGAAGGTGGCGAGGAAGGTGGCTTCTTCTTCCTTGCCACCGAGCCAGAGCCCGGCCAGCAGCCCCACCGGCCCGGCCACCAGGGCCCCAGCTACACCCCAGCCAAGGGCGGTACCCAGGCTGCGGCTGGACTCCAAGCTGGACAGCTTGAGGTCACTGATGCGTGCGAGTGAGATCCGCTCGCCAGGCGAGGGGCTGCGCGGGGTCTTGAGTGTGAGCGATCCGTTGCGATACTCGCCTTCACCTTGCAAGAAATCGCCGGATCGAACCGTGAGTCTTGTCATAAAGTCGTCCTTCAGGGAGGGGGCATTGTCCAGCGCCTACTTGAGCCCTCCCGAGGCAGGCAGTCAACGCTCAGGCGACGGAGGGTAGTGCGTTGCAATGTCGCGGCTGATGCGCTTGCGCTCGGCCAGCGCCCAGGCCAGCAGCGCCAGCGTACCGATCACCAAGCCGGCCACGACAATGCCCATCCAGCCCTGACGCTGGAACAACTGCGTCCCCAGCAACGACCCCAGCGCGCCGCCGATGAAGTAGCAGGTGATATAGCCTGCATTCAGCCGTGTACGCGCTTCTGGCCGCAGCGCGATCACCGCGTTCTGGTTGCTCACGTGTACCAGCTGCACGGCCAGGTCGAGCATCAATACCCCCAGCAGCAACGCCAGCAGCGAGTACTCGGCAAAGCCCAGCGGCACCCACGACAGCAGCAGTACGATCAGCCCCACCGTGGTGCCTAACGCCCCCTTGCCTCGGTCGGCCAGGCGCCCGGCCCAGTTGGCCGACAGCGCCCCCGCCGCGCCTGCCAGGCCGAACAGGCCGATCACGGCGTCCGAGTAGTGGTAGGGCTCTTGCGCCAGCAGGAATGCCAGCGGTGTCCAGAACAGCGCGAACAGGCTGAACGCCAGCAAGCCCAGCAGCGAGCGCAAGCGCAGCACGGGTTCTTCGATGAACAGGCGGAACACCGAGCCGATCAAGGCCGGGTACTTCAAGCCGGCATGGCTGTGGTGCTGCGGCAAGCTGCGGTACAGGGCCAGGGCGGTGATTGCCATCAGCACCGCAGCCAGCACATAGATACTGCGCCAGCCACCCAGCTCCGCCATGAAGCCGGCCGCCGTACGCGCCAGCAGAATGCCCAGCAACAGGCCGCTCATCAGTGTGCCCACTGCGCGCCCGCGCTGGTGCGGCTCACTCAGGTTCGCCGCCATCGGTACCAAGATCTGCGCCACCACCGAGAACAGGCCGGTCAGTGCGGTGCCGAGCAGCAACCACGGCAGGCTCGGTGCGCAGGCGCTGATGACCAGGCCGAGGGTCGAAATGGCGGTCATCACCGTGATCAGGCGGCGCTGCTCGAACAGGTCGCCCAGGGGCGCCAGCAACAACAGGCCGGCGCCATAGCTGAGCTGGGCGGCGATGACGATGCTGCCGGCGCCGGCGGTGCTCAGGCCGAACTGCAGGGCGATGCTGTGCAGCAACGGTTGCGCGTAGTAGTTGCTGGCCACGGCCAGGCCGGTGGCAGTGGCCATCAGCAGGATCAGGGCGCGACTGAGGGTCGGGGCGTTCATGGGGATCTCGGGCTGGGGCAGGGGGGCACGGACTGTATTCTAGGGCGTTGAGGGTATGGCGGGGGAGGTTTAGCGCCGGTGAGATCGAGCGCCGCCCGCGCGGCGCTCGATCTCCCAGGCGCAAAAAAACCAAGGCAGACACCTAGAACTGCGCCCACCTCAAGCCGCAAACCCACCATCCGCCGTCAAACTGGCCCCCGTGATGTACCCCGCCTCCGGCCCCGCCAGGTAGGCTACGAAACTGGCAATCTCATCCGCCTGCCCATAACGCCCGATGGCCATCAGCGGTATCAGGCTGTCGGCAAACTCCCCACTGGCCGGGTTCATATCGGTGTCCACCGGGCCGGGCTGCACGTTGTTGACGGTGATGCCCTGGGGGCCGAGGTCGCGTGCCATGCCGCGGGTCAGGCCAACCAGCGCCGACTTGCTCATGGCGTAGGGGGCGCCACCGGCAAAGGGCATGCGCTCGGCGTTGGTGCTGCCGATGTTGATGATGCGCCCGCCCTGGCCCATGTAGCGCACGGCCGCTTGGCTGGCGACGAACACACTGCGCACATTCACCGCCAGCATGCGGTCGAAGTCCCCCAGGTCGAACTCGGCGATCGGCGCCACCGTCAGCACGCCGGCGTTGTTCACCAGAATGTCCAGCCCACCAAAGGCCTTCGCGGTGTCATCCACCGCCAATTGCACGGCTGCGGCGTCGGCGCTGTCGGCGCGCAGGGCAAGGGCTTGGCCGCCGTTGCCGATGATTTCCTGGGCCAGCTGTTCTGCCGGGCCTGCGGAGCTGACGTAGGTGAAGGCAACCCGAGCACCGTCGCGGGCCAGGCGGCGCACGATGGCCGCACCAATGCCGCGGGAGCCGCCCTGGACCAGGGCTACTTTACCGTCGAGTGGAAGTTGTTTGGACATGCTGATCTCCTGCTGGGAAGCAAGGCCGAATGCCTTGGATGGGCGCAGTATCGGTGGCTAATTACCTGCTGATAAGATGGCAATCACTATTAGCAGAGTAAACCGTTGGTTGTTAATCATGGCCGTGGAGTCTTTCAACGCCCTCGAATGCTTTATCCGCAGCGCCGAGGTCGGCAGCTTCGCCGAGGCCGCTCGCCGCCTGAGCCTGACCCCTGCCGCAGTGGGCAAGCATGTGGCTCAGCTCGAAGCCCGGTTGGGCGTGCGACTGTTCCAGCGTAGTACCCGCAAGCTGACCTTGACCGAAGCAGGCCAGCGTTTTCTGGGTGAGGTGAGTGACAGTTTTCGTACCATCCAGTACGCCGTGGCTAACCTGGCCAGTGCCGAAGGCCAGCCTGCCGGGCTGCTGCGGGTCAGCATGGGCACGGTGTTCGGGCGGTTGTACGTGCTGCCGCTGCTGGGTGAGTTCTTGCGCCGCTACCCGGCGATTACCCCGGACTGGCATTTTGATAATCGCCAAGTCGACCTGATTGGCCAGGGCTTCGATGCTGCCATTGGTGGCGGTTTTGATTTACCGCCGGGGGTGGTGGCGCGCAAGCTGACCCCAGCGCACCGGGTGCTGGTGGCAGCGCCTGCCTACCTGGACCAACAGGCGCCGATCGAGGACCCGCAGGCGCTGCAGCGCCACGCCGGCATTCTGATTCGCTCACCGCAGACCGGCCGGGTGCGCTCCTGGCCGCTGACCAGTCGCTGGCAGGAGCAGCAGCCGTTGGTGTTGCGCCAGGCGATGACCATGAGCGATTCGGATGCGGCCTGCGCGGTGGCGCAGCAGGGGTTGGGGGTTGCCTTGGTCGTCTGCCGTTTGCCGTGCCTTACCTGCAGGCCGGGCGGCTGCAGCGGGTGTTGCCGGATTGGTATGTGGACGATGGGCATATCAGCGTGTACTACGCCCAGCACAAACTGTTGCCCGGGAAGACGCGGGCGTTTATCGATTTTGTCGTGGAGCAGTTCGTGCAGCAGGGGTTGGCGGGGCAGTTCGATGCGCTGCAGGGCCTTTAGATTGATGCTGCCTGATCCGGCCTCTTCGCGGGTAAACTGAACTGGCCTAATGATCCCGGACACCTCTTAAGGGCGATATGATTCGCCCAATCAGGAGGTTCCATGCAAGAACGAAAGACCTATACCCGCGAGTTCAAGCAACGTGCTGCAAGCATGGTTCTTGATGACAACTGCTCGATTCCTGACGTCTGCGCATCAATGGACGTCGGCCCTACGGCGCTGCGCCGTTGGGTGGATCAGGTACGAAAAGAGCGCCAGAAAGGCCAGCCAGTGGCAGGCACCAAGGCAATCAGCGACGAACAGCGAGAGCTTCAACAACTGCGAGCCAAGGTCAAGCGACTGGAGACCGAAGCTGAAATCTTAAAAAAGGCTACGGCTCTCTTGATGTCGGATCCCGATCGTTTTTCCTGATTGAGGAGCTGAGAGAGTCGGACTCGTATCCGACCAGCCTGCTTTGCGACGTCCTGGGCGTTTCCCGCAGTGCGTTTTATGACTGGCTTCGCCGCCGTTCAGCGCCGAATACCAAGCGTGAGGCGCTCAGAGCAAAAGTCGTGCAACTGCACGCTGAAAGCCGGGGAAGCGTAGGCGCGCGGATGATCTCTCAGCACTTGAAGGCCCAACAGCTCAAGGTGGGGCGGTATCTGGCCGGAAGGCTCATGGCGGAGGCTAACCTGGCCAGCAGGCAGCGCCGTCGTCATCAGTATCGCTCCAGAGGCGTCGAGGCATTTGTGGCCAAGAACCTGCTCGAACGTAACTTCGAGCCAGCAGCAATCAACCAAGTCTGGTGCGGCGACGTTACCAGCCTGATGGTCGGGAAGCGCTGGTATCACTTGGCGGTGGTCATTGATCTGTTCGCCCGCCGAATTGTTGGTTGGGCGTTTTCTCTGATCAATGACGCCAACCTGGTTAGCAAGGCGCTGAGAATGGCGGTGGAGATCCGAGGAAAACATGCAGGGTTGATGTTTCATTCAGACCAAGGCTGCCAATACACCAGCCAACGCTTCCAGTCCGAGCTGCTTGAGCACGGAATAACGCAAAGTATGAGCCGCAGAGGGCAATGCTGGGACAACGCGCCAACAGAGCGCTTCTTTGGGACGCTCAAGTCGGAGTTCTTCCACCTGAAGCGATTTGAAAGCGTCGAAGAACTGAAGGCGGGTCTGGATGAGTACATTCATTACTACAACCATGACCGCATCAAGCTAAGGCT
>Ga0213825_1002903_pt1 | contig 10611 bp, 10 predicted proteins | sample MC6MC0900MG_FD_179896 | JGI IMG/M metagenome (GOLD analysis project Ga0213825, IMG submission 179896) | Enriched soil aggregate microbial communities from Iowa State University, Ames, United States - MC6-MC0900-MG | ecosystem: Environmental > Terrestrial > Soil > Unclassified | place: USA: Iowa... | reverse complement strand
CCATGATCCTGTAATAGAATGGAGCCTTCTTTTGCTTCACCAAAGTTGTCCCAGTCCTTATACTTGCTAATCGCGACAAGGTCCTTAAACTCCTTCGATCCTCTTTCGTAACTCAACATCTTTATTCCATTCAGATAATGCTCAACCTTGTTATCCGCTGTAACCACTACCCGACCTCTGTTCCATTCGCCTATCGGTCTCCGGGCACGTGCATCTCTATTCGAAGTGATGAGATCATATAGTGATGCCAGGGTCCGGTTACCATCCCGACCTAACTTTGCATCAGGATGTAAGGCATCATCAAGTACCTGAAATTCTAGACCAATAGCCGATCCTTTGGACTTTTCCTTCAATGTGACAAAATATTTTACTCCGCTATTCGCTCCAGGACTAAGTTTAAATTCAAAAGAGAGGTCAAATGCGGTATATTTATCCTTCGTTATGATATCACCGCCATTGGTAGATTCTCCACCATCAGATTTCAAAACAGTTAATTGACCATCCTTAATTTCCCAACCACGATCAGGAAATTTATCTCCATGGATGCTTCGCCATCCATTATTAGTTTTACCATCAAATAGCAGCTTTACTCCTTTTTTCTTTTCGGCAGCCACTATTTCATTTGGCTTTAGATTGACGATATAAATATCCTTCGGAAAACCTTTTGTCTTCAGATCAGCGGTCTTTATTTTAACATTTTTGAAATAGACTTTCTTGCCATCTAATTCTGAAGGAATACTATGTACTTGTAATCCGATGAATCCAGTTCGATCAATTGTATCTACTACATAAGAAACAGGAATATCATTGATCCAGGTACGCAACTCATCACCGATTGCCTCTATTCTAATGTGATTATACTCTTCGGCTTTATACGCCTTCTTTGCATTTTCATTGAGATCCAACGGATAAAGCCAGCCGCGGCGAGCTTCATCATAGATACCACCTGTCCACGCCCTGGATGACGGGTCAATCTCCACTTGCCTTCCATAGACCTTGCCACGGCCATCATTTGCTTTTGGGTCAAGATGACTCCGGGTCTGGATTCCTGAATTCGTTTGACTGCCTTCGAGCTTAACATCTAGTTCCAATATGAAATCACCATATTCTTTTTCTGTGACCAAAAATGAATTGGGCGTTCCTTTAGTCATTCTTCCCACGATCGCGTCCCCCTCAATAGAATAAGGAGCTTTCCCGCCAACGGTTTTCCAGCCATTCAGCGTTTTTCCGTCAAAAAGATTTGTCCAGCCTTTTTCTGTGGTCTTATTCATCTGCGCATGCGATAAAATAGTATTTCCAGCCATCGCTGCCACTAAGACAAACTTAAATAATGTGTTTCTTTTCATTGTGATAATTACATCTTGAGCTCGTATGCCCGGTTTATTTATTGAATATTGGGATATTAAAGTTATTATGCAGTTTAATCCCTTTCGATTTAGGAGATTGGTACACCTTCCTCAGCCATTGGTTATTTTTTCAATTGGCTTTCTAAAACAAGATATCAATTAATATAGGTGAAACGAATCAAATTGCATGATTTATTTACGAAAACGTTTGAAACAATAGAAAAGGCAACGTGTAAAACAATAACAATGAAAATACGACGAAAAAAAACTATAGTCTTTGCATAAATAGCACAAAAAAATTGGGTGTTAATACACCATAAGAAAACTAAAACCAAGGAAATAAATAGATACACCGTGGTAAAATAGCATAATTCTAAAGCGAATCTGCATTGAAAGAATAGGTTCTAGGTAAAAATGAAGCACTAGCGACGAGAGAAATCTAAGTCACAGAATTAACTCGTCGGACAGCCTCATCTCTACTAATACCATTCGACCAATCCTGTACCAATGAATGTTCAGACTCATAAGGTATTAATAATGGACGATAACCATTCAATTGAGTTAAAACCTGCATATAAAGTCCAATTGTAGAAGTTTCATAATCTGCTATTTCATTACAGAGCATACCAAAATAGCTTTTTTCTTCGGCCTCCTTAGCCGCAAACATAAGGCGATAATCCTCTATCGTTTCTTTGCTCACCGAAACCCAAACACCATAATCTAAGGTTTCGTCGTGATCCAAAATAGGAATCTGCAAAACAACACGGATAAAATAGTCAATCTGATCTTTATGATTGATGACACAAAAATCATCCTCTTTTTCTGCGAGTTTCTCTTTATCGACTAGACTTAATATATCATAATGAAAAGGGGCATCAAAAGCTAAGGATGGTAATTCAGTATGTTCTACACCGCAATTTTGGCAAATAAAAGTATCCATATATATTGTATCTCAAAAAAAATATTCCAAGGTATTTCTTAATTGCAAACTTAATCAAACTTTTAAATTCATAATAATAAATATCTATGAGATAATCAGGTAAAATTCATAATCTCAATTCTTTTATTTATAGTCGCAGTGTTTTAAATTATTATAATAATATTTTTAAAAAAATTTGCTAAAGTGTACAAAGTACACTATTTTTGTAGTATCATAATTTAGGTTTATAATTGGTTATTTAAGGTTTTCATTCTCCCCGTTTGGAAACCTTTTTTTATTTACATTTATTGATGCTCATACTCCTAGCCTATTCAAGATAAACTATAAAACAGGATCTTCCAATCATTTTGGAAATTTCCATGGTACTTAATAAGGTTTTCTCTTTTACTCTGAAACAAGATCAGCCCTTCTATTTAAAAAATAAAATAAAAACAATCAGTAAAAAATTTGGAGAACACGAAAATTATACACAACTTTAAAGAACAAACATATATTCCAACTAGACTACAAAGTAGACAAAGGAAATTTTTTTATTTTAAAAAGACGATTTTATCTTTGAACATCTCATTGATGAAATTTTAAATTGGTTTTTTTGCAGAAAAACTTCACTTAACTTAATAGACAGTAGCATTTTAAAATATGACAACCAACTCCATTAAGGTATATACAGTAGTTTCAAAAGAGATTAAAGAAGATCCAGATGTATTCACTAACCTAGAAGGGGTTTTTTCTACTTATGAAAAAGCACAGGAATATATTGATCATTTTTTTGGCAACGCGAAATATGGCTATCGTTCTATTATACCTACTTTTTTAGATCCCTTTCAAGATGAAATCCAGAATAATGATTCCTATTATAGTATTTCCTCACAGTTGATTGACAATAAATTAGAAATTGAAATCTGCAAAACTTCATTTGCCGTGGTTCTTTCCGAAGTCGGGCAACTCCGTATAGATGAAGCTACTTCAGAAAAACCAATGGAGATCAACTTACATTGTTTCGCTCGATCTGAAGAAAAAGCTATTGAAAAATTCAATAATTTGATTAGCGATTATGCAAAAGAACATAATCGACATTTTCTAATTAACCCTTACCGGATAACAGATTCGGACCAGTATTATTAGTTTTCTCAGCAATGTTTGAGGTCTCTATCGTATTTTTAGGTATTTATTTTTTTTCGAATTTCACTCAGATATTCGGGAGTAAAGCCTAAAAAAGATGCAATAAGATATTGTGGTACACGTTGCACAAACTCTGGGTATTTACGTAACATATCGCGATAAAACTCCTCTTTAGGTAATGAAAAAAGATATTTAACACGCATTTGTGCCGCTGCATAAGCTCTCTGATATACAAAACGAAAATAGCGTTCCATCAATGGAAATTCCGTCATCAATTTTTCCTGATTTTCCTGACTAATATATAAAACTTCCGATTTTTCAACAGCTTGTATATAGAATGAACTTACAAGCTTATTTTCATAAGCCATATTGTCCGTCAACCACCAGTTTTCAATAGCAAATTCAGTGGTTTGTTCCACACCTTTTTCATTTACAAAAAACTTACGCAATATTCCTTTCAACACAAAATAGTGGTATCTGCAGATTTGGCCTTCTTCCAGCATATTTTCCTTTTTTGCAACTGAATTTATATTAAAGTATTTTGATACCCGCTCAAATGTTACATCGTCGATCTGGATAAATTTCTCCAAATGTGCTCTAAATATTTCCAATAGCTTTCATTTTATTTTGACAGCTCATATTTCACCATCTAATGCAAGGTACTATAAAAAGTTAATTCGGACAAAGCATAAGTAACACTTCCACGCACAATCAACAACATTGTAAAAATCAACACGGAGGTTTCTGATCGCTAATTGCTCAAAGAACATACCTTCGCTTTATTGACAAAGATCTTTCGATAGAAGGTATTAACATCACCAACATTTATTCTGATAATTTATATATTTGGCTTATTAATGCCCATATCGCCTAACGGAGACTATCACGGAACATCGGGCTTTTGCCTTTATTAAAACAGATAAAAAATTGCTAAAGCTTTTTTTTAATGAAATCAACGTGATCAAAGGACTGGGAAACTATGTCGAAATTCATACGACAGCACACAAAAAACACATCTCCTATAAGAGCCTCAAAGATCTAATCGAAAGCTTACCGCAAGAATTTATGCGCGTTCACAATTCGTACATTGTTAATCTCAACAATATTAAATCTTTTGAAGACAATCAGCTTATATCCGGTGATCTAAAAGTAACGGTCGCAAAGAGCTATCGAGATTGTCTTACCAACACACTCAATAAGATGATGCTCTGACAACCTACATATCCAAAAGAGCCATTCACATATTATTTTTAGCAAGCTATATAAAAAAGTTTCTATATATGCTCTTTCATTCTAATTTTGAGAGAAAACAAGTAGAATGTGTAAACAAAAAGTATTAGATTATATCCAAAACAACAACCTCATTGGTATAAAAGCGGGGATTGAAAGACCTGATTTTTCAGACATCTGGATGATGGTTGTTCAAGGTAGAATATTTGCAAGATCTTGGGGATTGGCAGAGCGGAGCTGGTACAATAGCTTTCTAAAAAATCCAATGAGCCAGATTAAATGCGGTACAATTCTTTGCCAAATATGTGCAACAGTTGTAGACGATAACCCTGAGTTGACTGCTGCAATTAATCAGGCCTATCTAGCAAAATATAACCAAGGCTACAATAGTGTCTATGCGCAATCTATTACCGCTGAAAAACATGTTGCTAAAACTATGGAATTTATGATCGATGAATTCAAGTCTACCGTTATACAACCGAATTCAAGCATCATTTGAAGTCATGGCGATTTGTGTCCATATTTTCGAATATATAGATATCCAAATAATGGGAGCGCAAGCATTTGGAAAAGAAAGATCAATAGTGAGACAAGGCCTTGAGCTTGGTTATCATTAGCTCTAACCAATAGTTGTGCGTCCAACGGTCCATTAGAAAACACCAAAATATTAACGACGTTCCAGCCTAGGTGAAAAGCTATCGGCAAATAAAGAGATTTTGTAACAACATAAGCTTTGGCCAATACCCATCCAAAAAGTCCGGTCATCCACAATATCATCAGCATCTGTATTGGATTTCCAAAAGCACCATAGGAAAACCAATGGTAAACACCGAAAGCTCCAGCGGAGAGCAGGCACCCCCATCTAGATCCCAGCTTTTCCACCACGATATAAAGTAGAACACCTCTAAACAACAGTTCTTCGAAAAGGACAGATTTTATGATCCACCATGTACTATTGATCAAATTAGCACCAGATAGTTTCGGATTAAGCATCCATAAATTGTGTACTGCCACGACTTTTATAGAATGATAGATAGCACATAACAGACCAGCCATAAAGAATCCTACACAAAAGGTTCCAAGTCTATTTTTCGTCGGTGTAAATCCGAGAACACTAAGATTCTTCTGTTCGACAATCCACAACAAAAGCCAAGACATAATCAATATGATTATTATACCTACCATACCAATAACTATTATCGAATTAACATACTCTTATTGATTAAAAAAACTAAGTTTCGGCTATAAATTATTTTTGGCTATTCACTCAAATAAGGTAATCGGTTTATCAAATGTACAAAAGATCATGAATTCTTTATTGCCATTTGAATATTTCGGGTTGCAGTTGTTTTACAAAGTCATATAAGAAAGGAAGCTGTACAATATCTTTTTCATCGGCAATGCTTCCATTGAAAGTAATCACATCGAGATCGATGATTCGTGGAGCATTCTTGCTTTCGCTTCTGTGGCGTCCCATATCCAATTCGATCTGTTTTAATTCACTGTGTAATCCATCCAAAGCTAAACCCGTATGCAATAATAATGCGCCATTCAAAAAATTAGGTTGGGCTTCAAATTGAAGAGGTTTAGTATAGATAAAGTCTGTCTGGTTGCCCATCGTTCCCAATTTCTGAATATAATTCAAGGCTATGGTGATATTTTCTTCAGGATTGATATTAGAGCCTAACAAGATCAAAGCCGTATTGATTTGGTTGTCTTTAGATATCTTTACTTTATCCATAGCGCTCAGTGCGTATGCTTTCATTCCCTTCATTTTTTTCTTATGTCCCTTTTGAACCAGTCGGCGAGCTAAACGTTCAACGCCATCAATATACAGGATTCGTCCCATAACAAAGGGGCTATCCCTCTAAAATGCAAAGCTATTTCAGAGCCAAACTTTCATTATGAGGTCCCATCTGCCCGTATGGTTTAAGTAAACACTACTTATCATAATCGGATAACTTCTGTAAGCAATTTTTTTGCCAATAAATCATCCAAATGAATTAAGCATCATTCTCTCGCTCAGTATACAAGATTTAGACTAGCCTATCAACACCAAAGATCCCGCTACTGAACATTTCATGCTCTAAATAAGCGTTCACTTGGCGATGAGGTTTATCAAAAATATTGATTTTTTAAAAAGATTTTTTATTGCGTTCGTCAAAAACAACTTAGGTTATGAGTTATTCAACTATATAACGGAGCTCATGTGCTTCTGTTGGTTGTGGTACTTCCAAGTTATGGAGCATTTTATCCAATACAGCTTCTGGCAACGGATGGGCCCTATCTCGATTTTGTACGCGCCATTGACGGTACGGTTTTTCAATATAGACCAACTCAACATAGGCCTGATAACTGACAAAGAGGTCTATCAACTGCTTTCGCATTAGGGAAGTGATATTAGTTGCATTCCATATAAAGTCTTGGCCCTGGCGTAGATAAATCTTAGCCTGTTCTTTCGCTTGTTGCACTACCCAACCATTCCGCTTTCTATCAGTCGGTTCGATACGATATTTACGACGAATATCGTCAAGACTAATAACTGGTATATCCTTATTATGGTTAGCGATATAATGGTCCTTTCCCATACCAGGCAACCCAGACAGCATGATGACCGTTGATCTAAAATTATCAAAAGGAATATAATCCACATAACCATCCGCGCTGTTGAAGTAGGTAAATTGAGCATTTGGAGTCGAAAAAGATCGAGGTGACTCCCAGCAATCAATCTCTTTTACATACAGCTCAAATAGCTCTAGCGCATCAAGCAATGCTCCTTGATCCTGACATATTCGTCCTTTGGCATCAGCCTCGGCTAGAAGTTTCAATTCAATCATATTTACCCTTAATGATGCCTCTAGCGCACTACGCATTGGATCAATTTTTTCCATCAGCCAGAGTGGCAGACCATGAAAACGAACCAAACCTACAATTTCCTCCCGTAGGGAAAAGGGAGTTTCCACATCACGAAACAATATTTCACGTGCTGTCTGCGCACCTTTTCGCGCATGACTTGGCGAACTGATCCGTCCCTGTCCATCGACCACGGTCGTAGACCTTTTTTCGACGTCGTGCAGTAATGCGGCAGCCCAAAGCAGTTCCTGTCGTTGTCTACTCAATCCCCTATAGGTATTGGATCGTTGCAACTGTTCAAGCACCAGCTGGGTATGAATGGCAACATTACCTTCTGCGTGATGAATGGGATCCTGCGGAACATTCCGCATAACTTCTACCCAGGAAAATTGCTTTTCCAGTTTTAGCCAATCTGTATCTGTTGTTAATTTCCATTCCATTAGTTTTCCCCCCTTTCCCAAACAAGTTTTGTTCTTTTCCAGGATTTAGTCCAATGTTCATCCGTCTGTACATGTCCCTTTCGCACATACTTAAAGATATTATGCTGAAATTTGGATACGGGAAAAGTCTCGGCATTTCGGCAGACCAGACCTTCTGAGGTACAGCTAATTCCTGTTCTTGGATCCACAGACCCAAAGATCGAAGGTTGAGATGCCAGATGTTGTACAGTTTCTTGCAACTGTGTTTCCGTCATATCTTGCACACTGTCCGATCGCAATACTGGTACCATCGGCAAGTCAAACAAGTTAGCATAAAAGGTAACTTCCTCCCATGAAAGCCAGACCTCGTTGATTCGGGCTGCAAATACAAAGTAATAATGTTCCAACTTTGTATACGCTATAGAATGAACCGCATAAAGGTTTTCACCGAAAAACTCTAGGTCGCCCAAATCATTTTTCAATCGTCCCCAATGTTCCCGTAATTGTGCTGTCCATGGGGATGTCGTGGGAGCAGCATGTGACCGGGCAAATACACCTCGTTTGGATAGACAATTGTTTTCGCCATCCAATTTTTCAGTGTAAAGTAGCTGTGAAAAGGATTGTATATCCGTCCAGTACTCATGATTAAAACGATCGTCACTGCTGGTTCCCGGTGAAAAAGGAAAATGGTAGGTACGACCATATTTTGTTGATTCCATTTTTTTAAATTAAAGTGAATAATACTGATTAAAAACACAGGTATAGCAGTAATCGAGTTGAGCATCTATCCCATCTGATTAAAACCTTCCTGTATATTGGCACAAGTATTACATGACCTTACGTTCTAAAAATGTATAACAATTATGATCTATTGCTGCAAAAATAGATAAATTTCTCTAAAAATAAAAAACCGCTATACCATCAGACATAACGGAAAACTAGAACCTATAAATAAAAATCTCTTTATGCAGGGGCCATATGGCTGTTATATTCTAATATAAGCGTCCCATCCGGCACGCGTGTAATCCTGCTGATTGTTTAAGAAAAGCTTAACATTATGTCCTCTAAGGCCTTTCCCACTTCTCAATATTTCACTAAGCTGTTCCCGCTGAATATTTTGCAACAGCATTTTCTCAATAAAGGGCTGTAATTTCAGGTCATCCGCCACACGTTTGATTGGGTATTGCACAAAGAACATATTGATCGCATAATTTTTTGATATTTTGACAATCCAGTCTTCCATCCCGATCTTCTTTAATTGATCAAAGATTGTTGGGCAATCCAATGTTGTACCGTTACGTAAGATAACACATTTAGTTTCTGCTGTTGTATATACGGCGACAATATCAACAAATCGGAGCTGCTGCAGATTGATCTGTTGTACAAATTCTCCCCGCTTATCTAACAGGTCCCCCAATAGATATACATCGATGTTATCAATGTCCACTCCATAGGGTTGTTCTTTCCTCTTCATCCCACTTTCTTTTATGGTTCCTTTTTCATTTAGGGAAATTATCGCAGGGGTCTGTTCGAACTGTTCAAATGCGGGTCTTTTTTTCATAAAAGACCTCCTTTTTGTCACCATTGGCTGTGGAGCTGGTAATTCTTTTTCTAAACTCACATTGTGCACTATATGCATGAGCGGACGATTATAGATAACAGCAAGATTCTGCCGTTGGCCAACAGAGTGATAGAGTAATGACCAGTTTTCTCGCATATAGACCATTAGACTATATGAAACAAAAATAGTGGCATAACGTATTCCATAGATCTGCATATGTAGTTCAAAAAGTATCGATCGTTCTACTGACGACTGGCTGTAAACAAAGATAACAGCTACATACAAAAGTATAAATGGAAAAACGGAAACCAATAAAAGTGAAAAGAAAGCGATAAAATGCAGAATAATATCTAGTCCGGGTATGTTTTTGGCCTGTTCCCCCAGTCGCTCACGCATGTAAGGTACACTCCAGTACGTAGGCAAATTAAGTACTAATGATACTATTGTTGCTCCAATCCAAAAAACACAGAGCATAATAACAACCAAAATCCAATATTTCAACTGATCTGACCGGTCAAAAAAACCTTGAAACGATATTGTTTTTAGATTAAAAACAATAGACAGCATCAGCGAACTCAAAAAATAAATGATAGATTTCATGACGTTTCTCCGAATTAATATCTGGTTAGGATAACTAAATTAATAATATCTACTCACAAAAGTATACTAATATAATAAATAATATCGAATTCACAAAACAAAACATCATGCAAACGATAATATTTATAAAAAAATAACAAAAGAATAACACTATTAAAAGCTCAAATACGATGATAAATGAACGATAATTACTATTTTAGAAAGCCTATTGATGTATTAGAAAGGTATAACCGACCAATAACCTACATTTCACTGTCGTGTTATTATATTTTTAAGCAAAAACCACACAATTTATGATCAAAGATTGAGATATTGTAATATAATAAATTTAAATAATGAAACAGCAATTCAACAACCATGGTGTAGCCAAGGTACAATTTAGAATCTTGGCTTTGCCAGAAAGTTTACTCGAAGTCGAGGTAAATGCTATTCGTCAAAACTTTCTATCCTGGATGGCCGCAAACTTCGCATTGACCACTTGTCAAAAATTTCAATTGATGACTATGCCTGATGATTTACAGGAAACTTTGAGCCAAGCTA
>Ga0213825_1002901_pt1 | contig 10624 bp, 9 predicted proteins | sample MC6MC0900MG_FD_179896 | JGI IMG/M metagenome (GOLD analysis project Ga0213825, IMG submission 179896) | Enriched soil aggregate microbial communities from Iowa State University, Ames, United States - MC6-MC0900-MG | ecosystem: Environmental > Terrestrial > Soil > Unclassified | place: USA: Iowa... | reverse complement strand
CGGCAGCCTGCCGCGCAAAGGTGAGTTCATCCTCACTGCGCAAGGTGTCGAAGGCAGCCTGGTGTATGCCTGGTCGGCGCCGGTGCGTGAGGCCATCAAGCATGAGGGCCGAGGTGTGCTGCTGCTCGACCTGCTGCCGGACAAGGCTGTGGATAACATCGCACGGGCATTGGCCAAGCCACGCGGCTCGCGCTCCATGGCCAAGCACCTGCACAGCCAGTTGGGCATTGATGGGGTCAAGGCGGCGTTGTTACGGGAGCTGACCGATCAGGCCACGTTCGCCGATCCACAGGCGCTGGCGCGGGCCATCAAGGCGTTGCCGATCACCTTGGTGCGTACCCGGCCGCTGGATGAGGCCATCAGCAGTGCTGGCGGCGTGCGTTTCGAGGGGCTGAGCGAGGGGTTGATGGTCAAGGCATTGCCGGGGGTATTTTGTGCCGGCGAGATGATGGACTGGGAAGCGCCGACCGGGGGGTATTTGCTGACGGCGTGTTTTGCCAGCGGGCTGCGCGCCGGGCGGGCGGCGGCGCAATGGGTGGCGGCGGGGGCGGCCTGATAGATCGCCGGGACCGCTTTGCGGTCCTTTCGCGACGCAAGGCCGCTCCTACAAAGGCAACGCGATCTCCTGTAGGAGCGGCCTTGTGTCGCGAAAGGGCCGCAACGCGGCCCCAAAATCTCAAGGCTTACGCTTACGCGGCCCACCATTGAAGCTCGGCACCTTACGCACCGCTTTCACTGACGGCGCCGGGCTCGCGGCCTCGGCACTGTCCATCCAGCGCCCCAAACCACGCTTCGCGCTGTTCTCTTTCGGCTTTTTAGGCTTTTTCGGCTTCTTGATCACCTGGCCACTGGCATCGGTCATCGGCACGCGGTGCTCTGGGATAAAGTCCGGCTCTTCATGCCGCGGCAAGGTCTGGCGGATCAATGTCTCGATCGACGCCAGCATCTGCACTTCGTCGGCACACACCAGCGAAATCGCCTCCCCTTTGTTGCCGGCGCGGCCAGTGCGGCCAATGCGGTGCACATAGTCTTCAGCAACGATCGGTAGGTCGAGGTTGACCACCAGCGGCAGGTCGTCGATATCCAGCCCACGCGCGGCAACATCGGTCGCCACCAACACCTGGATCTCACGGGCCTTGAAGGTGTCCAGCGCACGTTGGCGCGTGGCCTGCGGGCGATCGCCATGGATGCCGTCGGCGTTGATACCCTCGCTCAACAAGCGCTCCACCAACTGGTCGACACCGTTGCGGGTCTTGGCAAACACCAGCACCTGGCTCCAGCGCTGCTTGCGCAGCAAATGGCAGAACAGGTCGGCCTTGCGCTTTTTGTCCACAGGCACCAACCACTGTTTGACCGTGTTGGCGGCGGCATTGCGTGGGCTGACTTCAATGCTCAGCGGGTCGTTCAGGGCCAGGCCGGCGAGGACCCGGATCTGGTCCGAGAAGGTCGCGGAAAACAGCAAGGTCTGGCGCTTGCGCGGCAGTGCGGCGTACACCGACTGCAGCTCTTCGGCAAAGCCCAGGTCGAGCATGCGGTCGGCTTCATCGAGCACCAGAGTCTGCACCTGGTTGAACTTCACCGCGTTCTGCCGGAACAGGTCGAGCAAGCGGCCCGGGGTGGCCACCAGCAGGTCGACGCCACGGCGCAGGCGCATCATCTGCGGGTTGATGCTCACCCCGCCGTACACCGCATAGGTGCTCAGCGGCAGGTTTTCGGCATACTCGCGCACATTGTTGTGCACCTGCTCGGCCAGCTCGCGGGTCGGTACCAGCACCAGCGCGCGGATCGAGTTGCTGGCAACCTTCTCACCTTCCAGCGCCAGGCGCTGCAGCACCGGCAGGGCAAAGCCTGCGGTCTTGCCGGTACCGGTCTGGGCCGCAGCCATCAGGTCGCGGCCGGCCAGCACGGCGGGGATGGCCTGGGCCTGGACCGGGGTCGGGGTGGTGTAGTCCAGCTGCTGCAGGGTACGCAGCAAGGGTTCGATCAGGCCGAGTTTGGCGAAATTCATGGCAATACCGTCAGGGGGTTCAGCGAAGGCGGCAAGTTTACCGCAACACCCCCGTCTACTTGCAGATTTCGCCCTTCAACGGTTGCACAGGCGCGGGTGCCTTGCGCCACTGAGGCAGGCCGATCAGCACCACTGCGCCAATGATCACCGCCATGGCCACGCATTCTTCGGCGCCGATCTGTTCGCCGGCGAAGACGATCCCCAACAGCACCGCCACCGCCGGGTTGACGTAGGCATAGCTGGTAGCCGCCGCCGGGCGCACATGCTTGAGCAGGTACATGTAGGCACTGAACGCCAGGATCGAGCCGAAGAACACCAGGTAGGCCAGCGCGCCCCAACCGGCAGCGGTGGGCATCTGGGTCATGCGCTCGCCCGACAGCACACTGCCGAGCAGCAACACAGCACCGCCCACCAGCATTTCGGCGGCACTGGCCATCGGCCCCTGCGGCAGCGGCAAGCTTTTGCTCCATACCGAACCAAATGCCCACGACGCCGCCGCGAACAGAATCAGTGCCGCGCCAATCGGGCTGGCCTGCAAGTTGGAGCCGAGGTTGAGCAGTGCGATACCGGCCAGCCCGAGGCCGATTCCCGCCCATTCGAGCCGCGAGTTGCGGTGGCCGAACAGCAGGCCGAAGACCAGGGTGAACAGCGGCACCGTCGCTACCGCCAAGGCCGCCACGCCGGACGCCACACCGGCGTGTTCGGCCACGGTCACACCGCCGTTACCACAGCTGAGCAACAGAAAGCCGATTGCCCCTGCGGCCCGCCATTGCGGCCAGGTCGGTGCCGGCACACCGCGCCAGCGCAGAAAGCCATACAACAGGCCCCCGGCGATCAGAAAGCGCACGCCTGCCATGAGCATCGGTGGCCACGATTCGACGCCGATGCGAATGAACAGGTAGGTGGACCCCCAGACCAGGTACAGGGCCATGAAGGCACCGATGAGCAGGAGTGGGAAGCGGCGGGAGGCAGGCATGGCTAAGTACTCGAAATCCGTTTACGGGTGACTTAGTTTAGAAAGGTCACTGCGTAAACTTAAGTTACAAAACCGGAATAAATGAGCGACACACTTGGTGTGGGTGCGTTGAGGTTGTGTGCTGGCCCGGGTGTTTGGCTTGAGGTTTTTGGGGTGTTTGAGATCGAGCGCCGCCCGCGCGGCGCATCGCGAGCAACGCTCGCTCCTACGTTTGTTTCGGGCCAATTATTCCTGGGGCATATGCGCGCGACCGCCTTTGGCGCATGGCGCGATATCGCGTCGAACAAACAAGGCGGTCGCGCGCAGCTACCACAGGCGTGACTGGCCCGAAACAGACGTAGGAGCGAGCGTTGCTCGCGATGCGCCGCGCGGGCGGCGCTCGATCTCCCAGGCGCTAAAAACCTAACGCCATGCCCCTCTTCGCCCTGACGCCATCAACACCCCTCCACCTCGCGCCCCAACCCCGCGCTCAATGCCGCAATAACAACCGCCCCTCAATAGGCACATAACGGCTCGCAGCACGGATCAGTGACATCGCCGTAAGCCCAGGCACGCCATACACCACCGCTTCGGCACCATGGCGCTGGATAACCCGCTCCAGCAACAAATCGAAGTCGCCATCACCGGAGGCCAACACCACCTGGTCCACGCGGCTGGCGGCGTCGATCACATCCAGGGTAATGCCCACATCCCAGTCACCTTTGGCCGAGCCGTCGCTACGCTGGATGTACGGTTTAAGGCGTACCTCGAACCCGAGGTTACGCAAGATCTGCTGGAACTGCTGTTGCTTGCTGTCACCGCGATCGATGGCATAGGCCACGGCTTCGACGATCTGCCCTTCACGGCTGACCTCGGCCCACAACGCGGCGTAGTTGAAATGGCAGCCATGCGCCTGGCGCACGGTGTAGTAGAGGTTCTGCACGTCGGCGAACAACGCGATCTTTTTCACGGGAACCTCATGGTCTGATGGAACCGGGGCTGCCGTGCAGCCCCAAATGCCAGCAGTATGCCAGACCCGTCAGACGTAGGAATCGTCGTCGGAGAAGAACCCGCCGTCACCACTGCCGTAGTCGGTATCAGCGTAACCGCCCTGGTCATTGCCCCAACCGCCGTTGTCGGCCACCTGCTGCTGCCCGCCCTGGTCGTTCCAGCCGCCGCTGTCGCTGGCCGGTGTCGGCTCTTCCTTGATCACTTCCACCACTTCCTCTGGCTGCGAGTTGTGGTTGAACAGGCTGCTGATCCCTTGGGCCAGCAACACCCCGCCGGCCACGCCGGCAGCGGTCTGCATCGCACCGCCGAGGAAGCTGCTGGCACCCCCTCGCGCTGGCGCTGCGCCAAAGCCAGCTTGCTGCTGTTGCTGCGGTTGCTGCGGGCTAAAGCCCGGCGCCGACGGTTCACGCCAGCCACCCCCGCCAGCAACGGGCGCCGAGGGACGCTGCGGTTGCATGGCCGGTGGCGTGTTACGCCCACCCGAACCAAAGATGCTCGACAGAAAACCACCGCCACCGTTGCTCGGGGTGCTGCTACCGGCGCGGCTGGCTTCTACCTGTGCGCGAGCTTGCTGAAGCTCCGCCTCCAGTTGCTTGTTCTGCTCGTCAAGGCGCTTGATCGCGGCTTCTTGCACGAGGATCGCCTGGGCCATGTAGTAAGGCGCTGCTGGCTGCTGACGCACATGCGCTTCGATGCACGCCTGGGCCTGCGCGTCGCGCGGCTGGCTCGGGTCTTCCGCCTGCTTGATGCGGCCGAACAGGCTATCGATCAGGGTTTGTTCTTCAGTGTTCATGAAGCTACCTCATGGGGAAGCGGGACAACGGACAGCGTCAAAGATGGGGCGTTCAGGCACTGGATTCAATCACCTCGGCGGTGAAACTTTTTTCAGCAAGTGACAGCTACACGCCTGCTTTGGGCTAAAGTACACCCCTGCTTTTACTGCCATGCGATGTTGACCGATGAATCCGCTGAGCGTTCTGCGCGACTCCCTGTACTTCTTCCGCCGCCACCTGCCGAACATCCTCCCGCTGTGCCTGCCGCTGGTGGTGCTCGAAGCCTTGCTCACCCAGCTGCTGTACCGGCAAATGGGCGACCAGGCGTCGCCGGCCTACGGCATGCTGGTCAGCTTGCTGTTGTACCCGCTGTACAGCGCGGCGCTGATCCTTTACCTCGACACCCGCAGCAATGGCCAGGAGATCGCCAAGCGCGACCTGTTTGCCCGGGCCGTGCAACTGTGGCCGCAGCTGGCCCTGCTGATTCTCATCAGCTCCCTGCTGATCATGGCGGGCTTGGCGTTGTTCATCTTCCCGGGCGTGTGGATCATGATCAACCTGGTGTTCGCCGAGTACCTGCTGGTACTGCGGGGCCTGCCAGTGGTGCAGTCGATGCGCGAAAGTGCGCGGATGACCACCGGCAACTTCCTGCGCATCATGATTTGCGTGCTGGCGGTGCTGGCGCCGATCTGGCTGATCGACGGGCTGCTGCTGATGGCCTTCCCAGCGCCGTCCCCCGGCATGGAACTGGCCATGGACAGCCTCAGCGGCTTCTTGCAGCTGTTCAGCACCGTGGTGCTGTACCGCCTGTTCATGCTGCTGGAGTCTCCTGCCAGCAGCTGAGAACAGCGCCGTGAAAAGGTTCACGGTGCCCCCACCTGCCATGTCTGTCTACCGTGCGTGCTTCTTCAATTGAATTCGAGAAAGCACCATGGACGAAGACATTCAAGCGAGCCACGCCAAGTCGTTCCGCGGCAAACTGTACATGCAGTCGGGCGGCCGCAATATTCCGCTGCGGTTGAGCCGCAACAGCGACAATCCCACCTGGGGCACACCCGAAGAGGACTGGCTGCAAGTTGGAGGACGAGAAGACTCGCCAACTGTGGACTTCCATTTCGACTCCCAGACCGAGGATCGACTGCATTATCACCTCTGCATTCCATGGTATCCGCGCACTAAGAAACTGGGCGTTAGCCGCAACGGCTACCTCGGGTTCTACTGGAACGCCGAGGTCACCGACTTCTGGAAAGTCGAACCTTTGCAAATGACCGAGGACGGCCTCGTTTGCTATCTACGTGACCACAGGGGCCACCGGGTTGGCGCGCTGCACAATGATCCGCATTTCAACGGGGACCGGATTGCATTTCTGAACGTGGAGGAAGGCGTGGTCGCCACCTTCCTGCTCAAGCAGCTTGGTTGAAGGCAGTAGGTCAGGTACCTCGCGGTTTGGCCCGCGCCGTGGCCTCGGCCACCAGCGGGTCATCCGGCCAGTAGTGCTTGGGATACCGGCCCTTGAGGTCCTTCTTCACTTCGGCATAGGTCGTGCGCCAGAAGTTGGCGAGGTCCTGGGTCACTTGCACGGGCCGGCGTGCTGGCGATAGCAGGTGCAACTTGACCTGCTGTCGCCCTTGGGCGATGCGTGGCGTGTCTGCCAGGCCAAACAGCTCCTGCAGGCGCACGGCGAGGATGGGCGGGTTTTCGCTGTAGTCCAGCCGTATGTGCGAGCCGGACGGCACGGCCAGGTGCGCCGGAGCCCATTCGTCGAGGCGCTGCGGCAAGGGCCATGGCAACTGGTTGCGCAGCATCGACGACAGGTCAAGCGCGGTAAAATGGCTCAAGCGGGACACCTTGCCCAAGTAGGGTTGCAGCCAGCCTTCCAGGTTCACCAGCAGGGCTTCGTCGCTCAAGTCTGGCCATTCACTTTGCCCGGTCTTGTCCAGGTCCAGCTGACGTAACAACGCCACCCGCGCCTGCCATTGGCGTAACTCGGGCGTCCAGGTCAGCAGGTTCAAGCCTTTACGCCGTACCAGGCCGAGCAGGGCCCTGGCGCGGGCGTCGTCGTCCAGGCCAGGCAACGGCTCGCGGCTAAGCACCAGCTCGCCGACCTTAATCTGGCGCTCGGCGCGCAGCACCTGCTCGCGGTCGTCCCAGTCGAGAATATCAATACGCTCGACCTGCTCGGCCAGCACGTCGTCCAGCAGTGCGGGGTCGAACTCGGCAGCCAGGTAAATGCGTTCTTCCCGCTGGCCTTGGCGGCTGCCCAGGTCGGCAACCACCAGCCAGGGGCACTTCATCAGCGCATCGACCTCGGCGAACAGGGCCGCACGGCCATTGGCCAGGCGATACTCGGCACCGCCCTCGCGGCGCTGCTGGGCAACCCGGTCTGGGTAGGCCAGTGCCAACAGTGCGCCCAACCAGCGTGGATGATCAGGGTCGGCAACCCCAGCGCCTGCCTTGCCACGCAGCAGCCCACGGTACTGGCGGGCCAGCTGCCGCGCACGCTGCACGCCGCCCTGCCCGCCTCGGGCTGCCTTGCTTTCACCGCTGATCAGCGCCAGCCGGCTGTGCAGGTCGGCGCCAGCCCCGCGCTGGATATCACGCTCACCCAACAAGGCCGCGACATCACAGGCCATGGCCGCCAAGCCTAGATCCTGCCCGCGCAGCAGCAAATGGGCGATACGTGGGTGGGCCGGCAGTTCGGCCATGGCCTGACCGTGCTCGCTGAGGTTGTCGCGGCTGCCCGCCTTGAATGCACTGAGCCGTGCCAACAGGTCCTGGGCCTGGGAGAACGCCGCCGCTGGCGGCTGGTCCAGCCAGCGCAGTTGATCAGGGGTGACGCCCCACCGGGCCAGTTGCAAGGCCAGGCCAGCGAGGTCGGCCTGGAGGATTTCTGCGCTGCCATGCGCCGCCAACTGGTCATGCTGGGCCTCGGACCACAGCCGGTAGCACACCCCCGGCTCCAGGCGTCCAGCCCGGCCGGCGCGCTGGGTGGCGCTGGCGCGAGAGATACGCTGGGTGTCGAGCCGCGTCATGCCGCTGCCGGGGTCGAAGCGCGGCACCCGTGCCAAGCCGGCATCAACCACCACGCGCACGCCGTCGATGGTCAGGCTGGTTTCGGCGATGTTGGTTGCCAGCACCACTTTGCGCTTGCCGGCAGGGGCCGGGTCGATCGCCGCACGCTGGGCATTGAGGTCGAGCTCGCCGTGCAATGGGCAAAGCAGGATGTCGGAACGTTCGCCCAGCATGTCCTGAAGGCTCTGATGAACGCGGCGGATTTCGGCCTGGCCGGGCAGGAATACCAGCACGCTGCCGGTCTGGTCCGCCAGCGCATGGAGCACGCAATCGACGACCCGCGGCTCGATGAACTCGCCCGGCTGGAACGGCCGCCCCCAGCGGATATCCACCGGGTACATGCGGCCTTCGCTGCTGACCACCGGCGCATCGTCGAGCAGCCGCGACAGCCGCTCGCCCTCCAGCGTCGCCGACATCAGCAAGATTTTCAGGGGCGGCTCGTCACGTAGCAGTTCACGCCCATTGAGGCTCAAGGCCAGGGCCAGGTCAGCGTCCAGGCTGCGTTCGTGGAACTCGTCGAAGATCAACAGCCCCACGCCATCCAGCGCAGGGTCTGCCTGCAAGCGGCGGGTGAGGATACCCTCGGTGACCACCTCGATGCGGGTCTTCGGCCCGACCTTGCTGTCCAGGCGAATGCGGTAGCCCACGGTCTCCCCGACCTTTTCACCCAGCTCGCTGGCCAGCCTTTCGGCCGCCGCGCGGGCGGCCAGGCGGCGTGGTTCGAGCATCACGATGGTTTGCCCGGCCAGCCACGGCGCGTCCAGCAATGCCAAGGGCACACGGGTCGTCTTGCCGGCGCCGGGCGGTGCTTCCAACACGGCTTCGTCGCGGTTTTCCAGGGCCTGGCGCAGGGCGGGCAAGACGGTATCGATCGGTAATGAAATCATGGTGGTCCTCGAACAGTCGGGCGAGTATAACGGCGAACCCAGCCTGCTCTATCATGGTCTTAGCATCAGGTGCTGGCGCTTCGCTTGCCCTGCTGAATACCTTTTCGGAGATTTACATGCGTATCCCATCCCGTGTCATCGGCGGCGCCCTCATCGTCACCTTGCTGACCCAGCTGACGGCCTGCGGCACGCTGTTCTACCCAGACCGCCGCGGCCAGATCGACGGCAAGATCGACCCCGTGGTCGCCGCCATGGATGCCATCGGCATTCTCTTCTACGTGATCCCCGGGCTGATCGCCTTCGGCATCGACTTTGCCACCGGCGCCATCTACTACCCGGGTGGCCGCACAGCTCAGGTCGCCCCAGAGAAACTGCGCGAAGCGGTAAGCCCGGACGGCAAGGTCGACAACCTCAAGCTGCAGGCCATTCTTGAAAGCGAACTGGGCCAGCGCCTGCCGCTGAACGACCCGCGGCTGATCCAGCACCGTGGCAGCGTCGAGCAACTGGCCGCCTACCAGCTGGTACCGGCTGCCTAACCCAGACAAGGACATCGCCCCGGCATGATCACCCCGGCTGAACACCAGCGCCTGCTGCGCCTGGCCACCCGCGCGTCACTGGCGGTGGCCAGCATCCTGGTCGTGAGCAAGGCGCTGGCCTGGTGGATGAGCGGCTCGGTCAGCCTGTTGGCCGGGTTGACCGATTCGGCACTGGACGCCGTCGCCTCGTTTCTCAACTTGCTCGCCGTGCATTACGCCCTGCGCCCGGCCGATGATGACCATCGGTTTGGCCACGGCAAGGCCGAGGCCTTGGCGGGTATGGCCCAGGCGCTGTTCATCGCAGTCAGCGCGGTGCTGATCGGGGTACAGGCGGTCGAACGCCTACAAGCCCCACAACCCTTGGGTGACACGGGCGTCGGCATCGCGGTCATGCTGCTTTCACTGGCCTTGACCGTTGCCTTGCTGGCGTTGCAGCACAAGGTCATACGCCTGACCGGCTCCACTGCGGTGCGGGCAGACTCCCTGCACTACCGCTCAGACCTGCTGCTGAACGGCAGCATCTTGCTGGCGTTGCTGCTGACACAATTTGGCTGGTCGCAACTGGATGCCCTGTTCGGCTTGGGCATTGCCTTCTACATTCTCTGGAGTGCGCTGCAGATCGCGCGGGAAAGCACCGCCATCCTGATGGACAAGGAGCTGCCGGGCGATGTAGGCGAGGCGATGTCCGCGCTGGTACTGGCCATCCCTGGCGTGAAGGGGGTGCATGATTTGCGTACACGGGTCTCGGGCAACCAGTGGTTCGTGCAGTTGCACCTGGAATTGCCAGGCGAACTGGCGCTGCATGAAGCGCACAGTTTGTGCGTGGCGGCATCGGAGGTGATCCGCCAGCGTTATCCACAGGCGGATGTGATGGTGCACGCCGACCCGGTGTAACCCTGTCCGGCGATAGGGCCGGATCATTCAGCGACAATTTCAGTTGATGCTGTAACCCCGCCCGCTGAAACAAGCCCCCAGCGCACGCCGGTAGGTATCGGTCACATTCAACGGGGGTGCATAGGCCGCCGTCGCCGGGTCAAAGCCTGACTGGCTCACCGCCCAACGGTGGCACTGGTAGCGGTCCTGTTCCTGCTGTTCCTGCCCCTGGCCATACATCGGATAAGCCACCACATCATAGCCACCCCCCGCCGGAGCCATCGGCGCAGGCGCGGGTGCAGCCATCGGCGGGTTGACCACCACATACTCGCGGCTATCCGCCAGGTACTGGTAATAGGTATCGGCCACCAGGAAGAACAGCGCCCCACCCAGCCACACCTCACGGGCATACGCCGGCAGGTACTCCACCCGCGCCCCATAAGGCGGTGCTACGACGATATAACTGCCACCGTGTGGTCGATACCAATAGCCGCCCGAATAGAAGTAGT
>Ga0213825_1002897_pt1 | contig 10629 bp, 12 predicted proteins | sample MC6MC0900MG_FD_179896 | JGI IMG/M metagenome (GOLD analysis project Ga0213825, IMG submission 179896) | Enriched soil aggregate microbial communities from Iowa State University, Ames, United States - MC6-MC0900-MG | ecosystem: Environmental > Terrestrial > Soil > Unclassified | place: USA: Iowa... | reverse complement strand
TACACCTGTAGAATTTTTAATGAAATATGGAAAACAGGAGAATTTCCCAACATTCCAAAGAGATAATAACAATAAATTCGATTGGAATTATTTAGTTTTGAATATAGCTAGTTAGGGTGAGAATACATTTGGTTCTCTAACAGAAGTTAATGCAATTGCTTATGAGTGGCAGGTTGATTACAACGAAAATCATCCACATACAGCGCTGAATGGACTAAGTCCCTGGTTATACGCTAAGGAATCTTTAGTTTCTTAAAGCGTATTTTTATATTTATTCATTGTTTGAAAAACGGTAAGGCTTCAAAAACGGTAAGGCTTCAAAAACAGGTAAGTCTACCTTATAAAATAGCTCGGATTATTGGCTACTAAATCTGGTGCACTTTCGTTCGGAATATTCATGAATTGGCAATGTCAGATTTCTGTCAAGGCTTCAGTAGACTTACCATTGTTACAGATAAACGATTTTATAAAAACCAAATTGGCCCAATTTTCCTGACGCTCTGTATCTCTTATAAAACACTATGCAAAACCATGAGGTTATTCTATGATTTTTAAGACATAAGATCTATTATTTATATATATATGTAATTTAGTTTTAATAAACTTATAATCTATTTCATTGATAACACTCTTATCAATGAGTAAATCTAAAATATATTTAAAATATTTGATTACGTTTATTTTTACTTGGGTGGAATCATCCAATATAGCATTATAAAAGTGTATAGGCCTAGGAATAATGTACGTTAATAAAATAATTTCTTCTATGGATACTTCTTCTATAGACTTATTAAAATAAAAATTCACTCCATCCCTTACACCAAATACACTCGGTGCGAATTCAATAATATTTAAATAAGTATATAATATATTCTCCTTAGCAATTTGATATACATTCTCTAGGAGAAGAGCTAGTATTATCTCGTCAAATTTGCGTGTAAACGACTTTTCATGGCTTAAAAATATATTACGAGATAATTGCATGGTAATTGTACTCGCCCCCATGGATAATCTCTTGTTTTCTATATTAGTAACTATGGCTATTGGTATTCTATTCACATCCATTCCCTTATGAAAATTAAAAGTCGGATCTTCTAGTAGTAGAATTAGATTCACCATCAAATTTGGTATATAGCGTAATTCTATAGTATTATGCGCCCATCTCTTAAACAAGAATTCATTCCCGTCAGCAGAGAATGACAATCCTAATTTATTCGCATGACTATTAAATAGTTTATTTATAAAAGTAGAAGAATTATAAGAAATATCATTTTTAATAAGTGATATATTTAGCTTTTGAAGATTGATTTGACGTAGGGATATAGCATATAAAATCTCAACAGAAGCAAAACCTTTTAAATCTAATAACTTTATATTCGTATTATAGAATTTTTGTAAAAATGAAAATATTTCGGGTCTGACCTTTAAACGGAATTTTGATTTACATACGAAGGTACCCTTGTTTATGTCTATTTTTGAGTTTAAAACAAATATATTATATAAATAAATATATTTTACATTAAAGCTTAGACTTTCAGACTCTGAAATGTTTATTAAACATGAGACAGGAAAGTTTTTCAAGGAATTATTAGGAACACTTTTAATATGTAAGGTATTGTTCTGTTTAGCACTAACTAGATCAAACCCCATATTTATTCCTCCAATAGGAACTGATAAATCAAACCTGTAAGAAGTTTTTGAAATTAAAAGTCCAGTAATGGTGAAATTATTTTTTTTAAAAAAAGAGCCTTCTAATCCTACTCCTTTGGAATTAATTTCAATTCTAGCAATATTAATGAAACTTATTTTTAAATTAAGTATTTCTACAGGAAAAGGTGTTGAATTGAAAAGAATCTTTAAAAATATTGGAATATAATTTTTATGTATATTTTTTTCGAACGTTTCACTGTTATTAGAAGAATTTGGTTTACCATCTTTCTTCACTATCTCTAATCCATTTATTTGCATTTTTTTGATAAACGTCTTCTCAAAGGAAAAAAGAAGAATAAGTTTTGAGACTTTAAGTGTTAGTCCATTCTTCAGCGATATGGTTACATCATTAAATGAAATACGACCTATATTAAAACATAAATGCTTATATTCAATATTGTATAAGCTTTTATAGCGTTTCAACAGAATTTTACGAAGAAAAAAATTCAACATTATTATTTTTCATGATTTGCTTTGAATACTTTTTTAAATGATATTCAAAGAATAAATTGGCGATTACTAGGATTAAAAATAGCAAAATATTTTCTTTAATAGCTGAAAAAAATGAAGTTTCAAAGATTAAGTCGTAGCATATAAAAAAAAGGAATATTGTTGCAGACAATATTACTGTTAATGAGGTTGTAAAAACACTAGAAAGTGATAAAGATTTACGATTCTTAATTTTTATTTCTAATTTTTCCGGTAAAATTACCTCACTATCTATTTTTAAAGTTTCCCTTAAGATTCTATCTAAATCTTCAAACATTTTATTTGATTCCTTTTTCATATATTCTTTTTAATTTTAAATGAAGAATTTGTTTCCCTCTATTTAGATAGGTCTTAACCGTTCCAATGGGAATCTCCAGATCCAAACTGATTTCCTTATAATTTTTTTCATTAACATAAAATAAAAAGAGAGTATCCCTATATGCAATAGGCAGTTCATAAATACAATATATTATTTTATTTCTAAATTCTATTTTATCATAATCAGATGTGACGAAGTCGTCTTTGGGTAATGGCAAATTACTATAAACAGATTTTCTCTTCTTTTCCCTTTTCAAATAGTCATAACATAAGTTATATGCTATTCGTAATAGCCAAGTGCTAAATTTGGATTTATTATTAAACTTTTTTAGATTATGATGAGCCTTTATAAAGGTTTCTTGTAAAATATCACTAGCAACATTATTGTCCTTTATGATTATTAATATGGCTTTAAATACAATTTCTTTATTTTGATTGAATAGTAAGGAAAACTTAGAATCTTCTCCATTTATTACATCTTTAATTAAACTTTGTTCATTAACCATGTATTCATTTATAACCTTTTTTGTTCGTCTCCGCTCGAACTCTTTATAGCCTTTTTAGTGATAGATTTACCTTTTGCGAATGTAAAGTTCAATCCTATGAATACTCTTCTAGACTGTCTTGTTTGTATCATTTTAGCAAAATAGGAGTTATGTGTGCTATATATATCGGCATTTATTTGATTTCCATTAAAGATGTCATTCACCCCTATAGTAAAGTTTAAATTTTCATTTTTCAATAATTTCGTAGAGAATGATAAATCTATATACAATATAGGATTTAATTTCATATTTCCATTAATGCGTGACGAGGAAAAATATGAATAAAGATTACAGGTCGATTTTTTCGACATATGAAAATTATGATTAGTCGTAAAGGAAATTGTATTTTGGTTCAGAGATAGATCTTCATCTAATATTTTATTATTTCTTAGAATAATATTATTGCTTGTTTTCCACCAGGGGCTTACGTTCAAAGGAAAGTTAATGTTAATGCCTGTATTGTTATATCTTAAAATATTTTTCCATGTACTTATTGAGATTAATGAATCTGTATCTGATGGGGTTATTATACTAGATGAATATTTGTTTGATTGTTCGAAAAATAAGGTTATTTCATATTTGTTTTTTATCAAATATGAATTATGGATAGCGCTAAAATAATATGGTAATAAGCCTGGATTCCCCCTCCCAATAAGGTAATTATCTACATTAAATTCATACGGGTTTAATATAGAAAAACTGGGGCGTTGGATTTTCCTATTATAAGATAAAGAAACATTCAATGATGGATTTAAATCCCCTTTTACTATTACAGTAGGGAAAAAGTCAATATTTTTTTTGTTAAGAGACTGAGTATGATTATACAAAGCAGATGTGATAGACCTTTCACTCCGAAGCCCCAATTGGTACTCCATTTTGCCTATTTTCCCTGTAGAATTAACGAAAAACGCGAAATTGCTTTCTCTATAGTTGTAAATATAGCTTTTGCTCTTATCATTTTGCCAATAATTTTCGGCGAAAACAAGAAACTCTGCATTATTGCCAGCAAATATATTGGAGTTTTTTATCCCGTAGATAAGTGTAAAATCATCGATATTTCTGACTCGATTAACTTCTATGGAAAATAAATTTAAATTACTGTGCGTTAAATTTTTGAATTCTTCTACATTTTTTAAACTGTTATTAATACTTGAATTGGTATTGTTGGTAGCTTGAAGAAGGAGGTCCGAAGTTATAGAATATTTTGATCCCTGTGAATCCGTCTTCTTATTGTAATCTAGGTTTATCATCTGCTGACTAGAAGAGATATTTCTTGGAAACTCTCCGACTGTACTATCAATTTTATTATTATCTAGAAAATGCGAGTTAGAATAAAAATATCCCCCATTATTACTTTTTCTATACATATAATTCACACCTATATCTTGAAGAGAATCAATTTCATACATATACTCGATGTTTAATACATGACTATTTAAATTATTCATCCGATTTGTACGAGTATTATACTGAGTATTATTATTTATTGTTCTGTCAAAACTTAAATATTCCTCATTTTTCTCTTTATTATAGGTATAATTAAAGGATACGAGACTCTTCAAGTTTTTATAAGTAGAATTTATAGAATTCATATATGTGTAATTTTCATATATTTTATAATTTGAGAACAAATTAGCTATTAGTCCGTCTTTAATGGGTTTTTTCATTACTATATTTATTATACCACCCATGGTAGAAGCTGAATATTGAGCAGATGGCTTAGAAATGATTTCTACTCTCTCTATTTGAGATGTATTAATACTATTTAGGTAAGTAATTAATGATTCCCCTTGTAGAGGTAGTTCTTTATTATTAATCATAACGATTGTTCCAGAATTACCATTTATAGAGATACTATTATAATTAAAGTTTACTCCCGGAGAAATCTTAAATACTTCTAAGACAGATCCAGAAAATATTGAATTGTCAATATTAATAATTGTTTTGTCTATTTTTCTTTCTATTAAATTCTTCCTTTTATTTACAACTACCTCATCAATTATGTGGGTATGCTCTTTCATTTCAATGCTTCTTAAGGTAGTATCGCTGTATATATCAATGTTAGATTTATATGTATTATAAAGTATGTGTCTTACTTCTATCGTATAGATACCTTTATCTACTCTCAATAAAAATGATCCATCTTCTTTACTCTTGCTACTATACATCAAATTACCATTCTTAATTAAGCTTATGGAAAAATCCTGTGCATTTGAAAGTATTTTCCCTTTTAGTATTACTCCTTGAGAAAAAACACGGCTAGTCACTAAAAGCAAAATAAAGAAAAGTATCCGTTTCATATCATCCTTTTTTTATAATGCTACTTACTATAAATCCTATTCCAACGAAGACACAGGGAATACTATAAAAAACAGGTTGGTAGATATTATACTTCAGCAAATCGGATGTGTATATCCCTAATCCTAAAGTGACAAAGAACATACCCCATCTTATATAACTATAACGTAAATTATCAGCTTGTGATTTGAAAATTTCGATAGTGATATCATCAATACCAATGCTCTCAATAACTTTCTTTTTCAATCTATAATCATAAGTGTATTTTATTATAATAGCAGATATTATCATAAAAGCCAAAGGCGTTCCTAGTACAATTATTTGTTTCATAATGTTAACTTTACAATTAGACTTCTATTTTTATAAATATGTTTCAAAAAAAATATTTTTAACATTTGATGATGGATTTGAAGAAGGTGAAGCCTTACCGTTTTGGTAGACTTACCTGTTTTTCAGACAAATTAAAAATGTTAAATTAGTTTGTTATATAATATGAAAAAGAGCAAGTTTTCAGAACATCAAATCGTTAATATTCTCAAAGAATACGAGTCCGGTAAGTCTACAAAGGATATTTGTAGAGAACATGGTATTTCAGCGCCCACTTTCTACCAATGGAAGCAGAAGTACGGAGGTATGGACGCACAACACCTTAAAGAGTTAAAAGCACTTCAAGAAGAAAATGCCCGTCTAAAACGGATGTTTGCGGATCTGAGTTTGGATCACCGAATTTTAAAAGATATCATTGAAAAAAAGCTCTAAAGCTCTGTGAACGTAAGGAGCTGGTCGATGGGGCAATAGAAGAGCAAGGGATCAGTATTTACAGAGCCTGTAAGATTGTTTGTATGAGTCATAGCATGTACTATTACGCACATAAAAAGAACGATCAAACTGTTATTTTAAAGTTAATGGATCTTGCTGCTCGTTATCCTACCCGGGGCTTCCAGACCTATTATGGCAAGATACGTCTAGAAGGCCTTTTGTGGAATAGAAAAAGAGTACTTCGAGTTTATCGAAATATCAATTTAAAGCTCAGAACCAAACGCAAACGCCGAATTCCGTCAAGGATTAAAGAGAAACTCATAGTTCCCGGATCAGTTAATGACACTTGGTCGATTGATTTCATGAGCGACTCTTTGGCAAATGGCAGAAGGTTTAGAGTACTTAATGTCATCGATGATTATAATCGTGAATCATTGATAAATGAAGCATTCTATTCAATACCAGGCAATAGACTGGTACAAAAATTAAAGGAATTGATAATGTATAGATCTAAACCTAAGCGTATAAGAACGGACAACGGGCCTGAATTTTTGTCCAAGGTCTTCACCGACTTTTGTGCTGAAAACGGAATCGTACTGCAATATATACAGCCTGGAAAACCCGCTCAAAATGCTTACATCGAACGGTTGAATCGAACATTTAGAGAAGATGTGCTAGATGCATATCTGTTTGGTTCTCTAACAGAAGTTAATGCAATTGCTTATGAGTGGCAGGTTGATTACAACGAAAATCATCCACATACAGCGCTGAATGGACTAAGTCCCTGGGTATACGCTAAGGAATCTTTAGTTTCTTAAAGCGTATTTTTATATTTATTCATTGTTTGAAAAACGGTAAGGCTTCAATTTCTTGCAGAGTGGACATTTTCCATTTTGCAAGGCTATAACACTATCAACCGATCTTTGGCTACTCTTGTTTTGTTTCACCTTATTGGTGTTCCTCTGCTCGAAATAGCTGTCCTGTTCCTTGTCGAATGGATTGGCATTTTGCCTGATTTTGACGTGTCGTTGTATTGCAACATCACTCATATGGATCAGCCAATAGCATTTTTTACTACCATCCAATTGCTTTTCCAAACCGTTAAAACAGTAATTTCTCAGTCCTTTACTTTGGAAATACCTATTGATGATCCATTTTGCAGACTTCTTCGGATGTCGCCATTTACTCCACCCCCATATTACTTTCCATATCTCATGATCCACCTTCGAAAAGATTGCTTTGGATACTACTGATCTATGGTAATTTGCCCAGCCCCTGACCTTCGGATTAATGATTTTTATCAAAGAAACTTGGTCTATACCTCTGTATTTACGTACTGTCTGTCTGATTTTTCGAAGGAAAGTTTTAATGTTGTCTTTTGAGGGTTTGATCAAGAGTTTTTGGCGGTATCTTCCAAATTTGTATTTCCTGACATTCTGTCCCAAGAAATCGAACCCTTCCGATATATGTGTTGTACGAGTTTTCTCCAGTGAGAGTTGTAATCCCCTTTCCGCTAGAAATTCGATGATGAGCGGCTTGATCGCTTCTTCAAGGCATTCTTTGGTTGTTGCGGAGACGATAAAGTCATCCGCATATCTGACCAGATTTATGCCAATTGGTCGGTTCCCAAACTTTTCTTTTAATCGTCTAGTTAGCCCATCCAGTGTCATATTGGATAGGATCGGTGAGATAATTCCCCCTTGAGGGGTGCCTGATTCGGTAGGGAATAACTTTTACTTTCGATATATCCCGATTGCAACCATTGAGCGAGTATCGATTTATCTATAGGTATGTTCTTCAGGAGCCACGCATGGTTAATATTGTCGAAACACCCTTTGATATTACCCTCCAGTATCCACTCTGGGCTAACATTTTTTGACAACACTATAAAACAGTGTTCCATTGCATCTGCGAAAGAGCGTTCCGGTCTAAAACCATAACTGCACGGGTCCGCTGTTGTTTCCGCCACTGGTGTTAGGGCAAGTGCATACACAGCTTGCATAGCTCTGTCCTTTATTGTCGGGATTCCAGCGGACGTTTTGACTTTCCATTAGCCTTTGGTATGTAGATTCTTCTAAGAGGCTTTGCGCGATATCCTCTCCTTTTTAGGTCTAGGATCAGGAAGGTCTTCTGGTGAGGAGTTTTAACAACTAATCCATCGATGCCCGGAGTTTTTCCGCCCTTGTTTTCTACCACCTTCTTGACAGCAATTGCTTTTGCTGAAAAAGAATGTGTCAATAACCATTGTAGTGATTTAACTTTTCTCCATTTTTTTTCTTTAGTTGCCTTGGAGATTCTGACTTGAAGCTTTTTGACCATCATCATACAGAGATCCCATGGAATGGACTCCCAGTTTTGTTGTTGTGTTGATGTGATGACCGCATTCACAGCTTTCCTTGTTGTGATCATTTGCTTGTCTTTTGAATTTAAAGTTCTTTAAGTCTAATCGCCAGTAATGACCTAGGACAAGTCTGCCAGTTTTCACTGCAAGGCGATCTTTTCAGCCTCTATGTCTCTCATTATAAGTGACCATTCGCTTTTTGTCCTATCCTACATCCGCTGACGATGGGGCTTCCTTGTGGTTGCCTTGCCTTTTGATGAAGGCCATCAACGGAGTTTCCCTGTTCCGTAGATAAAACACGGCTGATTTAGGCTCTGCAATTTCTCCGTACGTGTAATTTAGCTGTGTAGATCCATGGGTTCTGATCTATCTCACGTATTTACCGTTTGGTTGAAGCCTGTCAGTAACCATTTGGCTCCTTCATACTTGACGGAAAGTATAAGCAGTTCAATTAATTTAGCCTTGTCAGCCAGCCTAGCCCTATACTGAATGGTACTTTCAGTTCCGCCTGATCCCTTACGGGTTGCCACGGTTACCTTTCAGTTATTTGGTGCATTGTCTCCCGAGCTTCACACCCCGTAGTTACCTACGACGCATGTCGAGATAGGCTACCACAAACAGCATTGTGGGCATCTCTATATGAATAGTATTCATATTGATGCAATTTTATCAACGACTTTTCAGGTCGCACTACCCAATAGTACCCTTGGTGGGCAGCACCTTTTTTATCGCTGTCCAGCATTTTAATGGGGCTCTCGTCCACCTGAAGATATCCTTTTGCTTTGGTATCGAATACCAGCTGGTCGTAAAGCGGTTCGAGTTTGATCAGTGCTTCTTTCGTCTAGCCATCGATTGTGGAGGAGGGTATATGGATGTTTTCCCGTGCGAACCGCTGCTTCTGCCGGTACAGCGGGAGGTGGTCCATGTATTTGTCGGTCAGGATCATCGCCAGCAGGCCGGCCCCCGGGATCCCCTTATCGATGACACGCTCGGGAAGCTCGGCGATCTTTACACCTTCACCGTTTTTGGCGGCATACTTATAACGGATGTAGCGTTTGATATAGAACTTTGCCGGCTCACATTCGAGCTCTTCGGTAATTTCTTTACCGATGCACACCATCCGGGATAGATCTCCCCCGGGGTGGATCTCGATCTCTTCTACCGGTAAGTGCTCAGGGAGTTTTGCCCGCCCGTGATGATTGGGGCGCTTGCGCACATACTCGATTTTTTCTTTGATTTCTTCCTGTTGATGCTCTACTTCAGCAGGTTCCGCATTAAAAGGAAGCATAGTCTGAGCAGGATCGCCTTCAAAGCGCTCTCGTTTCTGGCCGAACTGCATCCGCTGGAACATCTCTACCTGGGCCTTCAGGTAATCACGCTCCCGGGTCAGGCGCTCGATCTCGGCCTGCTGTGCCTGTGTCTTACGCTCCAAAGCCCTGGCCTCACGTTCCAAAGATTTCTGCCCCGACAATTGCTGCCTGGCAATCTTTATAAGCTCTTCAATAAAAAAAGCACTTTTAAACCAGTGAATAACGTTTTTTTTGAACACTTTTCATCACCTGTATACCTTCGACCATCAATACCAGATCGCTCCAGGACAATTCACCGTTTTTTACGTTCGGCGGCATAAAGGTACCGCTCTCCAGGCGCTTATAATAAAGTACAAAGCCTCCTTTTTCCCAGTGCAGCAGTTTCATATGTGTACGGCTACGGTTCAGAAACACGAACACTTCACCACTGGTCGCCTGACGCTGCATGCCCGAACTGATCAGTCCGCAGAGTCCGTCGAATGATTTTCTCATGTCGCAAAAACCATCATAAAGATAAAAACGGTGCGAGCAGCCCAGCGCAAACATCAGTACAGACGGATCAGCTGTGATACTAGGGCAAGATCATTTTCGGTCTTTATACGCACACCGTTGGGATAAATAATCTCAACATCGCCCTTTCCCAAAGTCTTATTGATTGCTATAAAGCTACCGCGGGATGTGTCATTTTCTTTAATGCGCGAAAACCAATAATCAAAGGTCGCTTCGTTGATCCTGTATTCTCACCCTAACTAGCTATATTCAAAACTAAATAATTCCAATCGAATTTATTGTTATTATCTCTTTGGAATGTTGGGAAATTCTCCTGTTTTCCATATTTCATTAAAAATTCTACAGGTGT
>Ga0213825_1002891_pt1 | contig 10650 bp, 9 predicted proteins | sample MC6MC0900MG_FD_179896 | JGI IMG/M metagenome (GOLD analysis project Ga0213825, IMG submission 179896) | Enriched soil aggregate microbial communities from Iowa State University, Ames, United States - MC6-MC0900-MG | ecosystem: Environmental > Terrestrial > Soil > Unclassified | place: USA: Iowa... | reverse complement strand
GCCGCCCCGCGCCTGCCCCCGCCGGGGCGTGGCGCATCGACGGGGCGGCCCGGCGTATCGTTGAAAATCATGCGCGTCCGATTGCTAACGGCTTTACTGGTTTTTACCTGCGCCGCAAGCGTCGGCCCGTCGCCCGCCTTTGCGCAGAACCTGATCCAGGTCTGGCAAGCCGCCCTGGGCAATGACCCGACTTACGCCGCCGCTCGCGCCAACTACCGCGCGGGCCTGGAAAAAGAGCCGCAAGCGCGCGCGCTGCTGCTGCCGCTGATTTCCGCCGAAGCCGGCGGCGCCTACCAGGAAACCCGCAGCACCCGAGGGCTGGGTGTGTCCTACAGCGGGGGGCGCGGCGTATGGGATCTGGCGCTGACCCAGCCTCTGTTCGATTGGGGCCGCTGGCAGAACTACGAACAATCCAAGCTCATCGTTGCTGACGTCGAAGTGCAATTGCAGCAGTCCTACCAGGACCTGCTGCTGCGCGTGGCCGACGCCTACTTCAACGTGCTCTACGCGCAAGACACGCTGACCGCCACCGAGGCCGAAAAGGCCGCCGTTGCCGGGCAGCTGGAGTCCGCCAAGCGCAATTTCGAGCTGGGTAATTCCACCGTCACCGACACCTACGAGGCGCAGGCGCGCTACGACCTGGTGGTGGCGCAGGAATTGCGGTTGCAGAACGACCTGGACGTGCGCCGCGACGAACTGGCCAAAATCATCGGCACGCAGCCGGGCGCACTGGCCGAACTGCCGTATGGCGTGCAACTGCCGTCGCCGCAGCCCGCCCGCGTGAATGATTGGAGCACCCAGGCAGAGTCCTCCAGCCTGGAAGTGCTGCGCGCGCAGCTGCTGACCCGCATCGCGGGCCGCGAAATCCAGATCGCCAAAAGCGGCCACTACCCCAGCCTGAACCTGCGCGCCACCAGCGGCAGCGCCAGCGACGCCGTCATGCGCAACGCCGCGCCGGGCAAGCCCATCGACAACACGATCGGCGTGGTGCTGTCGATTCCGCTGTATTCGGGTGGCGGCGTGTCGTCGCAAGTGACCGAGAAGGTACAGCTGGAACAGAAGGCCCGCTACGACTTTGAAACTGCACGCCGCCAAGCCGTCCAGGCGGCGCGCCAGAACTACACCGGTGTCACCAGCGGGCTGGCGCGCATCCAGGCCTTGGAAGCCGGCGAAAAATCCAGCCGCGCGGCCGTGGAAGCCAACCGCACCGGCTACGAAGTGGGCGTGCGCATCAACCTGGACGTGCTGAACGCGCAGCAGCAGCTGTATGCGACGCAGCGCGATCTGGCGCTGGCGCGCTACAGCACGGTGCTGTCAGGGCTGCGTTTGAAAGCCACCAGCGGGATTCTGGCGGAAACGGATCTGGAAGCGATCAACCGCTTGCTGCGGGAACCGCGTTGAACGCCCGTCAGGCGCCCTGAATTTTCTTCACCAGCGCCGTCGTTGACCGTTCGAATTCGAACGGAATCGCCACTGCGCGGCCGCCCCAGGTTTTGACCAGCGCGGTCTCGGGCAGCTTTTCCATGTCGTAGTCGCCACCCTTGACGATCAAATCGGGCTTGAGTTCGCCGATCAGCGCTTCGGGCGTGTCTTCGTGGAACGACGTGACAACGGTGACAAAGCCCAGCGCGGCGAGCAGCGCGGCGCGGTCTTCCATGCGGTTCAGCGGACGCTCGGCCCCTTTGCCCAGGCGGCGCACCGATTCGTCGGTGTTCACCGCCACCACCAGCGTCGCGCCCAATTGCGCGGCCTGATCCAGGTAGGTCGCGTGCCCGCGGTGCAGGATATCGAATACGCCATTGGTAAACACCAGCGGCCGCGGCAGGCGGCCAGCAGCGACGGCGGCGACGCATTCATCGCGGGAAAGGACTTTGGATTCAAAACGGGCGGCGGACATGCGGCGATTATATCCGCCCGTCCGCCGCCCGATGGCCGCCAGAACTGCCTGAAACTCAGGCGCCGCCCAGGACGATCTTCTTTTCCTTGGGAACGATCAGCGCCGTCATTTCCTTGCGGTAACGGTTCAGGTCCTTCACCGTTTCGAAGCTGCGGTCCATCAGCTTGGACAAGATGTGCAGAATGCGCGAGGCGACCTTCTGCTCCCAGATGCCGTCAAAGCGGATCTGGGTATCCAGCCAATGCTCCAGCCAGCCCGGCTCGGGCAGACGCGACTGCACCGTGTCGTTCGGGAACAAGTCCTTGTTCACGTGCAGGTTGGTCGGGTGCAGCGCCTGCTGCGTGCGGCCGGCCGAGGCCATCAGCACGCCAATCTTCGAGAACGCCAGTCGAGCTTGCTCGCTGGTGTCCTGGCCACGGTCATGCAGCGCGCGGCGCATGTATTGCAGGTAGGCGCCGGCGTGGCGGGCTTCGTCCTGCGCAACCGTTTTGTAGATGGCCTTGATGACGGGTTCCGTGTGCCATTCGGCGGCGCGGCGGTACCAGTGGTTCAGGCGGATTTCGCCGCAGAAGTGCAGCATCAGCGTTTCCAGTTCGGGAGCCGCGTCGAATTCAAAGCGCACGTTGTGCAGCTCTTCTTCGGTGGGCACGAGATCCGGGCGGAAACGGCGCAGATACTCGATCAACACCAGCGAGTGCTTTTGTTCCTCGAAGAACCACACCGACATGAATGCGCAGAAATCGCTGTCGCCGCGGTTGTCGCGCAGGAACATTTCTGTGGCCGGCAGGGCCGCCCATTCGGTGATGGCGTTCATCTTGATCGTTTGAGCCTGCTCGTCCGAGAGCTTGCTGCGATCGAAATCCCCCCAGGGGATGTCATGCGCCATGTTCCAGCGCACGGCTTCCATGGTCTTGAAGAGTTCAGGATAAAGCATGGGTCTGCCCTTGTATTCGTCCCGCTTGTGGGGCGATAGAAATTAATGAATGGCGCGCGCGTCTCTTCGGCGTGACGCTGCATTCATCCACCGCAGCGCTATTTTTCGCCGTCTCCCGCGAAGCTATGATGACCGTTTCATGAATGAAACATGACAAGGTTCGTCTAGATCATCGCGCCGCCTATCGGGTCAAGGCCCATATTGCGACCCCAATCGCAAGAGCCAACACCCCAACCAGCGCTGCAACCAGCCGGTTGTTTTGTTCCTGGGCGCGCCGCAGGTGAATCATTTCAGCCAGCAGGGCGGGCGAAACGTTCGGGCGGCTCAGGTGGTCATGGACCAGCCTGGGCAAAGCGGGCAGCATTTGCGACCACTGCACCGCTTCTTTTTCCAGACTTTGCCGCAAGCCCTTGAGTCCGACACGCTGGCGCATCCAACGTTCCAGATAGGGCTTGGCGGTCTTCCAGAGATCCAGGTTGGGATCGAGCTGTCGGCCCAACCCCTCGACGTTCAACAACGTCTTTTGCAGCAGCACCAGCTGCGGCTGGATCTCGACATTGAACCGGCGCGAGGTCTGGAACAGGCGGAGCAACACCTGCCCCAGCGAGATCTCGGACAACGGCCGGTCAAAGTACGGTTCGCAAACGGCGCGCACGGCGCCTTCAAGCTCTTCTTCGCGCGTGTCGGCGGGCACCCAGCCTGACTCGATGTGCAGTTGCGCCACACGCCGGTAATCGCGGTGGAAGAAGGCCAGGAAATTCTGCGCCAGGTAATTTTTGTCGAACTCGGACAGCGAACCCACGATGCCGAAGTCCAGCGCGATATAGCTGCCTAGCGTCCCAGGGCGGTCCGACACGTAGATGTTGCCCGGGTGCATGTCGGCGTGGAAGAAGCCGTCGGTGAACACCTGCGTGAAGAAGATTTCGACGCCCGTGCGCGCCAGCGTCGGGATGTCGATGCCGGCTTCGCGCATGCGTTCAACCTGGCCCACCGGCATGCCGTACATGCGCTGCATGGTGAACACCGTGGACGCCGTGTATTCCCAGATGACCTCGGGCACGATCAGCATGTCGCCGCGGCCCGATTCAGGGCCGAAGTTGCGGCGCAGCTGGCTGCAATTGGACGCTTCGCGCACCAGATCCAGCTCGTCGTGCAGGTATTTGTCGAATTCAGCGACCACTTCGCGCGGCTTCAGGCGGCGGCCATCGTCGCCCAGGCGCTCGATGATGCGCGCCACGATCTTCAAGAGCGACAGGTCTTTTTCGATGATGCTCAGCATGCCCGGACGCAGCACCTTGACCGCCACTTCGCGGCCGTCATGCAGCACGGCGAAGTGGACCTGGGCGATGGAGGCGGATGCCACGGGGTCTACGTCGAACTGCGCGAACAGTTTTTCGGGCGGCGCACCGAGGGCGGCCTCGATGCAGGCGGCTGCCTGCGCGGACGGGAACGGCGGCACGCGGTCTTGCAGCAGCGCGAGCTCGTTGGCGATGTCGGCGGGGATCAGGTCGCGGCGGGTGGAAAGCACCTGCCCGAACTTCACGAAGATGGGGCCCAGCGATTCCAGGGCCATCCGCAGGCGCTGCCCGCGCGGCTGGCGCGGTCGCGTGCCCAGGCGGATGACGCGCAACAGGCAAGTGGCCAGCGGATGGTTCAGGCTGGAGAGCACGAGTTCATCCAGGCCATAGCGCAAGGAAACAACGATGATGCGAAGCAGGCGCAGCAGGGGAAACATGGATCAGGCGCCCCGCTTTGCGCTGGCGGAAGCCAGACGGGTTTGCAGGGCGGTGGCCGAACGCGTCAGCGCGTCGGTGCGAGCGTTCAGCTCGGCTAAGTCCAGACGCCATTGTTCCAGCGCCGGGCGGCCCACCAGCACGCCGCTTTCTTCAGCCAGGTATTCCGATACGTTTTCCGCCAGGCGCGTGCCCACCGTGCGCGCGCCATTGGCCGCGGCACGCGCGCCGCCCATGATGCGCAGTGCGGCGATATCGCCCACCACGCGGGCCAGCGCGTCTTCGGGGTCCGGACGCAGCTGCTTGGACAGGTCAGCCACCACTTGCGCCAGCGCAGCGTCGCCCGAGATATGGGTGGCTTCGGCGAAGTCAGGGGTTTCACGGTCAGCGCCCAGACGCGGCAACGGCAGCTTTTCAGGGGCCACGGTCAGCGTCACGTCGGGCACAACGGCGGGGTCAGCCTGGGCCGCCAGGCCTTCGCTGTCGATCGTCAGGCCCAGCGTGAAACCGCCCAACGCGAAGCGCACGGTCTTGCCGGCATGCCGCGCCAGACGCTCGCGCGCCCAGTCCTCGCGCCGCAACAGGGCGTTGAGCGCGCTTACAGCCAACCGCGAGGGAGTGGGCAGGAACGAAAAAGGCAGCATGACGGTCTGCAACGCCGCGTGGCGGGGTTGCCGGAATTAGTAGGTAAATCGGGAGTGTAACGGGTTAGATGGGTGCGTGTTTAGGGCGGAAGGCACAAGGAAAAACCGGCCCTTGTGGGGCCGGTTCAAGCGGATGCCCTTTCGGGCATCCGGCAACGGAGGACAGAGGCAGTCCCGGCCAGCCAGCGCTTAGCTGGCCAGATCCACCGGAATCTGCTGAATGCCAGCCAACAGCCAGCCGCCATGGGCAGGCTTGAACAGGTTCCAGACTTCTTCGAAGCGGAAGGCTTCGGCGCCGGGGGCCTCACGCAGCATGCCGGAGAAGCGCACGCTGGCCAGGTGGCCGTCGGACACGGACTCGATGCCCAGCATTTCGGCGTTCAACAGGACCACTTCGGTCTTGTTGGGGGCCGCGCCGCGCTCAGCCAGTTGCGGCTTGAGTTCGGTGATCAGGTCGTCGGTCAGGAAGTCGCGCAGGCCATCGGTGCTGCCGCTGTCCCACACAGCCTGGATGCGAACAAACTGCTCCTTGGCTTGCTTCAGGAAGTTGGGCGTATCGAAATCACCCGGCACGAACCAGTTGTTGTCTTCACCCGCCTTGGGCAGAACCGCCGGCGTCGCGACCGGTGCGGCGGCCACGGGTGCGGCAGCAGCGGCGGGCGCGGCGGCGGCCGGCTTCAGGGCTTCACGCCACATCGGCTGCGGTTGCTGGCCCGGTGCGTTGTTGGCGCCATTGAAAGCACCTTGCGTCGCGGTACGCGGACCGGCGCCACGCAGGCGGCGGATGATGAACATGACGGCGAAGACAACGGCGGCGATCAGCAGCGCGGAGCCCAGGAATTCAGCGAAGGCGCCCGACAGGCCCATGCTGGACAGCAAGGCGGCGATACCCAGGCCAGCAGCAATGCCGGCGATGGGGCCGAGCCAACGCGACGCGCCGCTCTTGGCGGCAGCGCCCGCGGCACCGGCCGTGGCTGCGCCGGCGGCTGCCGGTGCGGCGGTGGCGCCAGCCGTGTTGTTCGCGGCGGCGGGCGGCGTGGTCGCCTGGCGCTGCTGGGTCACATTGGAGGATTGACGGCCGACGCTGCTGCCGCCACCTGCACGACGGGCTTCGGCGTCAAACGACGCCGTCACCAACGCCGCGCCGGAAACGGCGATGAGCGCCGCGGCGACAAACCGCGAAAGACAGAATTTGGTCATAGAGTTTGCTCCCTCGTACTCGCGCCCCCGCTGCCCCGAGCAGCTGGGAGTCCCACGGACAGCGGGACCTAATCGCGACTTTTCTTACAGTAATCTGAACGTCGTAAGAATAACGGACAAGACGCCGCCCCACAAGTTCCCCGTGGGGTGAAGAAATATCCTGTGGACAGGCTGGGTTTCAGCCCAGACGCACGCCCTCGTGCAAGGCGGCGATGCCGGCGGTCAGGTTGAAATACTGAACCCGTTCCAGACCGGCGGTGCGCAGCATGTCGGCCAGGGTTTCCTGGTCGGGATGCATGCGGATGGATTCCGCCAGGTAACGGTAGCTGGCCTCGTCCTTGGCGACCTTCTTGCCCAGCCAGGGCAGGACGTTGAAGGAATACCAGTCATAGGCGGGCGCCAGGGGCTTGGCCACGCGCGAGAATTCCAGCACCAGCAGCTTGCCGCCCGGCTTCAGTACGCGGGTCATTTCGGCCAGCGCGCGGTCTTTGTGCGTCATGTTGCGCAGGCCGAAGGCCACGCTGACGCGGTCGAAATAACCGGTGGGAAACGGCAGGCGCTCGGCGTCGCACACGGCGGTGGGCACCAAGAGACCGGCGTCAGTGAGGCGGTCGCGGCCCACGCGCAGCATGGAATCATTGATGTCGGTCAGCCAGACTTCGCCGGTCGGGCCCGCGCGCTTGGCGAAGGCCTTGGCCAGGTCGCCCGTGCCGCCGGCGATGTCCAATACCTTCATGCCGGGGCGGATGGCGGCGCGGCCAATGGTGAAGGCTTTCCAGACGCGGTGCAGGCCGGCCGACATGAAATCGTTCATGACGTCGTAGCGCTGGGCGACCGAATGGAAGACTTCAGCGACCTTGCGGGCTTTTTCGCCTTCCGGCACCGTTTGGAAACCAAAATGCGTGGATTGGGCGTTGGAGTCGGCGGAATGTTGCGATTCGGAGGGGTTTTGCATGGTGAATTCCCGATATATCCTGGCAATGGTAGCCTATCGGCCACGCGCCGGCGGGCAGAGAACCTTCCCCGGAAGCACCCTGCGGTCACATACCTGAAATATTGCGGCCATACTATCGCAATGTTCGCGCCGCGCCGGCGCTCAGAAGTGTGCCAAATTCGCCATGTCCAGCACCATCCTCGTCGTAGAAGACGAACCCGCAATCCAGGAACTGATCGCCGTCAACCTGTCCTTCGCGGGGCATAAAGTGCTGCGCGCGTTCGACGCTGACCAGGCCCAGACCCTGATTCGCGCCGAACTCCCCGATCTGATCCTGCTGGATTGGATGCTGCCCGGCACGTCCGGCCTGGCCATGGCGCGCAAGCTGCGCAACGACGAGCGCACCCGCGCCGTCCCGGTCATCATGCTGACCGCCAAGGGGTCCGAGCAAGACAAGGTAGACGGCCTGGAAGCCGGCGCCGACGACTACATCACCAAGCCCTTCTCGCCGAAAGAGCTCATGGCCCGCATCAAGGCCGTGCTGCGCCGCCGCGCGCCCCAGCTGACCGATGACGTCATCGACGTGGGCGGCCTGAAGCTGGACCCGGTCACGCACCGCTTGTCGGGCAATAGCCAGTCGTTGCAGATCGGCCCCACCGAGTTCCGTCTGCTGCACTTCTTCATGACCCACCCCGAGCGCGTGTTCTCGCGTTCGCAATTGCTGGATCAGGTCTGGGGCGACCACGTGTTCGTGGAAGAGCGCACCGTTGACGTCCATATCCGCCGCCTGCGCAAGGCGTTGGAACCCAGCGGCCACGATGCGCACGTTGAAACCGTGCGCGGCAGCGGATACCGGTTTACGGCACAGCTTCCGACGCGGTAAAACTCCCGCACGATGATCTGGCTGCGCACCCTTTTCCTGGTCGCCCTGTGGGCGGTGATTTCACTACTGGCGCAATGGCTCATAGGTGATCCATTCGGCTGGATCGTGTTTTCCGCCGCGTTGGCCGCCATGCTGCTCTGGCGCAGCTGGCGCCTGACGCTGGTTTCCCACTGGGCCAATCACCCGGACACTTCTCCTCCCGCCTCCGTCGGGCCTTGGGACGACATCCTCGCCCCGCTCTACCGCTACACCCGCGCCCGCGCCCGGGAACTGGCCGAAACCCGCGACACCATGCAAGGCATGCTGGCCGCCGCCCAGGCGCTGCCGGACGGCGCGGTCACGATGAACGAAGACTTCCAGATCGACTGGTGCAACCGCATGGCGCGCCAGCATCTGGGCCTGCGCCTGCCGGCCGACCGTGGCCACAATCTGCTGAACCTGCTGCGCGCGCCGGAATTCGTGGAATACGCGCACCGCTCGTCCTGGCCCGACCCGATCCTGGTGCGACTGGGCCAGCAAGGCCAGGAACGGCTGATGATGATGCAGCTGACGTCCTACGCCAGCAATCAGCGCCTGCTCATCACCCGCGACGTCACGCAGATTGAACGCCTGGAAACCACGCGCCGCGATTTCGTGGCCAACGTCTCGCACGAGCTGCGCACGCCGCTGACCGTGCTGGCGGGCTTTCTGGAAACGCTGCGCGACATGCCGGCCGATGCCTTGCCCGCAGAACAGCGCGCGCAGTACATCGACATGATGCATGAGCAGGCCCAGCGCATGCAGGCCATCGTCGAAGACCTGCTGACCTTGTCCACGCTGGAATCGTCGCCGGGCAGCGACCCACGCGCGATCAACATGAGCGCACTCTTGCAAAAGGCGCGCCAGCAGATCGAAGCGTTGTCGGGCGGACGTCATGTGCTGGAATGGCACATCGACGAAACGCTGGACGTGCTGGGCGCCGAGACCGAGCTGACCTCTGCGCTGTCGAACCTGCTGACCAACGCCGTGCGCTACACGCCCGACGGCGGCACGATCACCGTGCGCTGGGAACGCGAGCCCGATGGCGGCGCGCGCTACAGCGTGCAGGACACCGGCATCGGCATCCCCGCCCGCCACTTGCCGCGCCTGACCGAACGCTTCTACCGCGTGGACCGCGGGCGCTCGCGCGCCGTGGGCGGCACGGGCCTGGGCCTGGCGATCACCAAGCACATCGCCATGCGCCACGATGCCGAATTGCTCATCACGAGCGAGCCCGGCAAAGGCAGCGTCTTCGCGCTGCGCTTCCCCTTCGAACGTATCGCCATCGACGAACCAGCCTGACCGGTTTGCTCGTATCACCCGCGCCGCGCAGCCGGCGCGGGTGGTAAATTTCCGGCCATGCGCATCCTGGTCATCGAAGACGAACCCAAACTGGCCGACTACCTCAAGAAGGGGCTGTCGGAACAGAGCCATATCGTGGATCTGGCGCGCGACGGCGTCGACGGCCTGCATCTGGCGCTGGAAGGCGCGTACGACCTGATCGTGCTGGATGTGATGCTGCCCGGCGTGGACGGCTTCGGCATCCTGGCATCGGTTCGCGCACAAAAAGACACCCCCATCCTGATGCTGACGGCGCGCGACGCCGTGGAAGACCGCGTGCGCGGCCTGGAAGGCGGCGCCGACGATTATCTGGTCAAGCCCTTTGCGTTTTCCGAACTGCTGGCCCGCGTGCAGGCGCTGCTGCGCCGGGGCCGCACGCAGGAACCCACGCTGCTGCGCCTGGCCGATCTGGAGCTGGACCTGGCCCGCCGCCGCGCCCAGCGGGGCGGACGCCGCCTGGACCTGACCGCCAAGGAATTCAACCTGCTGGCCCTGCTGCTGCGCCGCCAGGGCCAGGTGCTGTCTCGCACCACGCTGGCCGAACAGGTGTGGGACATGAATTTCGACAGCGACACCAATGTCATCGACGTCGCCGTGCGCCGCCTGCGCGGCAAGCTGGACGACCCGTTCGACGCCAAGCTGCTGCACACCGTGCGCGGCATGGGCTATGTGCTGGAGTCGCGCCCCGAGCCCAAACCGGAATGAAGCCGCCGCGCATGCGTTCGATGCAGGCGCGGCTGACGCTGCTGCTGGGCGCCATTGCACTGCTGGTATCCAGCCTGGCCGGGGCGACATTGTTCTGGGCGCTCAAGCGCGAAGTCGAACGCCAGGAAATCACCGAGGTCAGCGGCAAGCTGGAATTGATCGACCACCTGATCGACATGCAGAACAGCGCCAGCGGCCTGCACGATCTGGCCGCCACGTTTGACGAAATGCGAGCCGGCCAAGGCCAGCTGGGCATCTGGATCGTGGACGCGCAGGGCCACGCCGTTTACGGCGGCCCCGCCCCCGAAACGCTCGGCACGGCCGACGACGGCAGGCAAGTGGTGCTGCAAACCGCCGATGG
>Ga0213825_1002887_pt1 | contig 10664 bp, 9 predicted proteins | sample MC6MC0900MG_FD_179896 | JGI IMG/M metagenome (GOLD analysis project Ga0213825, IMG submission 179896) | Enriched soil aggregate microbial communities from Iowa State University, Ames, United States - MC6-MC0900-MG | ecosystem: Environmental > Terrestrial > Soil > Unclassified | place: USA: Iowa... | reverse complement strand
CCTTTGGGAGCGTATTTTGCAAAGTATAGAAATGAAAGCACAAAAAAATTCAGCTGCTTTACTTCGTCAAGAAGAAGGTGAAGTATTCCGATTATTTGAAGAGGAAATGGGGCGTCTTTTATCTCCTTTAGAGCTAGAAAAAATTGGTTCTTGGCTAGATGACGATAAGCACAGTCCTGCGCTTATAAAAGAAGCGTTAAAAGAAGCTGTGTTTGCTGGGAAATTGAGCATTCGCTATATCGATCGGATATTGTTGGAGTGGAAAAAGAAAAACATTACGACTCCACAAGCGGCGCATAAGCAGGGGGAGCAGTTCCGTGAAAAGCAAAGCTTGAACAGACCGCCAGCACGCACATTACAGCAAGAAACGCAGTCAACAAACAAAGTACCATTTTATAACTGGTTAGAAGAAAGAGAATAGGGGGTTTAAGGAATGTTAACAAAAAAACAGTGGGAGCATTGTCTAGCTGAAATGGACCGCATGTTTCCTAATGCGCATTGTGAACTTGTGCATGACAACCCATTCGAGCTGACAATCGCCACGTTATTATCGGCACAATGTACGGATGTATTAGTCAATAAAGTAACGAAAACGTTGTTTCAAAAATATAAAAAGCCTGAAGATTATTTAGCGGTGTCATTAGAGGAATTACAACAAGACATTCGCTCAATCGGGCTTTATCGCAATAAGGCGAAAAATATTCAACTTCTATGTGAGCGTCTTTTAACTGAATATAATGGGCAAATTCCTGCAAGTCGTGAAGAGCTCGTTACATTGCCAGGGGTAGGTCGTAAAACGGCCAATGTTGTATTATCTGTAGCCTTTGATATACCAGCGCTTGCGGTCGATACACATGTAGAACGTGTATCAAAACGATTAGGGTTATGTCGTTGGAAGGATTCAGTGCTTGAAGTGGAAGAAACAATTATGAAAAAAACACCGATGGACAAGTGGTCGAAAACCCATCATCAGTTAATTTTCTTTGGACGCTATCATTGTAAGGCACAAAATCCGGGCTGCCCAACATGTCCGTTACTCGATGATTGCCGAGAAGGGCAAAAGCGTTTAAAAAAAGGGCTGGTGACGAACGCGTGAATATTGATGCTATATCAAAAGAAAAAATGGATGAATGGTTTACAGAATGGACGCTGCTAGAAGCTCAAATACATGTTGCCCATGCTGCGCGCAACGGGGAAGCAAAAGGACTTATGGAACAGGCTATTATGTTGTTTGAGCGCTTAGTAAGTGAAGCGGGGGAAGAGGTAATGCCTCTTAACGGAAATGAGCGAATGGCCTTTATAAAAACGAAACCAGGGCAATATGCGTGTTACCGTCAATTAGATGAGTTATTTAAAGAAACAAAAAAACGAACGGCACGCTTACGCTTACAGGCAGCTAAAGGCTAAAAGAGACACAGCGTACGTAGAAAATGCATTGGTGAAAATCACATACACATTAAAATACAAAAAGGTTGTTCATAAGCGGACAATCTTTTTCTTTATAAAAGATGATGCTTCCAAATGAAAAAACAGGTGTAGAAAACATTACGTTTTCTACACCTGTTTCAATTTAGGGGAACTATAATGTGTTATTCCCCATCATCATTATCTTCGTTCGGTACTACAGGATCGGTTGGTGTTACAGGTGGTTGGTTGTCGTTATTGTTGCCGTTGTTTCCACCATTTCCATTCCCGTTATTGCCATTATTCCCGTTGTTTCCATTGTGATTACCGTTGTTCCCGTTTTGATTACCATTATTTCCTTGATCAGGTTTTGATGGTTGCTCAATATCCGGTTCGTCTGGATCGTCGGTTTCTAAATCCTCATCGGTCATGCTCGTTATCTGGAAGGTTGTTGTTCCAGGTTCACTGCGTGTATCATCTACAATGGCTACGACAGAAATCGTGTAATTGCCCTCTTCTAGTGTATTGCCAACTGTTAATCCTTTACTTTCAGTTGTTCCAAGTACAACTGTTTCGCCACCTTCTCGTGTAGCAGATACTTCGAAGGTAGTTGGCATTGGTTCATCTGTTTCTGGGTCAAGAATTGCATCATGTTCCCAGCTAATATTGATAGATTGACCAGCTAAGTCTAGACTTGCACTTACATTGTAAGGTGTAGCAAGCTCAGGCGCTTCATACTCAGTTGAAACTTCTGTCGGTTCAGTACCACGAACAAATAGCTCTGTTTGACGTAATTCACTTGGTGTATAGTCACTTGCTAATTTAAGTGGGCTTGAACCTACTTCAATCGTAGCTTCTACAACCGAGCTTGGTTTTTTGAAACGTTCTGTTTCAACGTCCGCTGAAATGTCACGCATTATTTTTTTAAATAACTGTTGAGGTAAACGACGTTCATCCCATGTTGTAATAGGGTCAGAACGGTTTTCGTAACCACTCCAAATAGCGATGGAGTAATTAGTCGTGTAACCAGCAAACCAGGAGTCTGGCACACTTGTACTTGGTAAATTATATTTGTCAAACTCCTTGTTTGAGTAGTTAGTAGTACCTGTTTTACCAGCAATATCTAAGCCTGATACATTGGCAGCCGTACCAGATGCATCTGGTTTATTGCTGACAACATCACGCAACATGTCTGTTACCATATATGCCGTATAATCTTCCATCGCAACAGTAGATTCTGGTGTATAATCTTTAGATGATTTGCCATCGCGATAAACAATTTTTGTAATGGCATAAGGATCAGTATAAACCCCGTTATTACCAAATGCTGCATAAGATGCTGCCATTTGAATAGGAGACATTGTAATGTTACCGCCACCAATGGCATCTGACTCGACAACATTCTCTGTGTCAATACCTAAACGACCAATAAACTCTTGCGCTTTATCGGCGCCAACTTCTTTAAATGTTTTAACAGCTGGCACGTTTCGAGAAGCATATAACGCTTTACGTGCTGTCATAGCGCCAAAATATTTACCATCCCAGTTTGTGATTGTTTGATTTGTTCCTGTATATTTCATTGGATCATCGACAAGTGTTTGACCTGTTGACCATTTTAAATATTCAATAGCAGGACCGTAATCAAGTAATGGCTTCATTGTTGAGCCTGGATGGTTCATTGTTAAGTCATCCGCATAGTTAAAGAGTCGGTTGCCGTAATTTCGTCCACCGCCAACTGCTTGGATTTGACCTGTTTTTGTATCAACGACAGCAACACCTGACTCGATTTTTTCTGTTGGGAAATTACTATCGTCGTTCATAATGTTTTCGACAATTTGCTGTGCGTTTGGATCAAGAGTTGTGTAAACTTTAATGCCTTCTGCCATAGCAGTGCCATCACCATTTTCCTCAAGCTCATTAATAACGATATCTAGGAAAGCATCGTATTTAGAGCCAGCAAATGATTGGCGAGTAGCATCGTCTGCAAGACCAGCTTGGATATCAACTTTTTTCGCTTCTTCCATTTCAGCTTTTGTAATTTTTTCATGCTGGTACATTAAACCTAAAACCGTATTGCGTCGTTTTTCAGCCAGTTCTGGATTTTTTAATGGGTTGTAAGCGTTCGGACGTTGTACTAAGCCTGCTAACAGCGCTTCTTCATCCAATGTTAAATCTTTTAATTCTTTGCCATAGAAATATTGAGCGGCTGTTCCAAAGCCATAGATACGGCCTGACATCAACATTTTATTAAAGTACATTTCAAATATTTCTTCTTTTGAATATTTACGTTCAAGCTGGAAGGCAAGCCATGCTTCTTGTGCTTTACGCTTTAATTTTTTCTCATTTTGTAAAAATGAGTTTTTAACAACTTGCTGCGTTAATGTGGAAGCACCTTGTGCCCCGAAACCATCACGGAAGTTGGCAAGTATCGCACCACCAAGACGGTAAAAATCCATACCATGATGTTTAAAAAAGCGAACGTCTTCTGTTGCTAAAATGGCGTTTACCATATCTTCAGGAATATCTTCGTATTTTACATATTTTCGATTTTCAGCACCGACTGTGGCGAAAAGATCACCGTTTTTATCATAAAACTCAGATGAAACAGGGTCTTTTAATAAATCTTCATTTAGCTCAGGCGCTGTGCTTGCATAATAAGCAAATACGCCAGCCCCGCCGACCAAGCCGACAATACCAATTAGAAGTATTGTTAGGACAATGCGCTTCAACCAAGTTTTGGCCGAAGATTTCGATGCTTTCGGCGCTTTCTTTTTATTTTTTTGAGCGAGAGCCTTTTGATGCTCTCCGCGTGTTTGACGACGTTCACTCATTTTTTAATCTCCTCACTTTCAGAGCCATGACTTGTTGCTTCAATGAACTGTTGGAGAACAGGTAAATAATCGATGCGCGGATAATAGCTTGTTGGAATTTCATAAGCTTCCTTTTCAATGGTAGAAAAGGGAATCGATTTACGTCCACCACTGTCCATTGCTTGCCAGGCCTTTTGTAAAACTTCGTATGGCACTATAAAATACCGTTCAAAAGCTGAAAAACGAACGATAATAAATGCCACACCATTGTGATCCTTTACTTGCTGCATATGTGTCATTTGATGTGCGTGTATATTTTTTAATGGAAAGCTCGTCTTCGATGCAGTTTCCTTAGCATCAAAGTCAATATAATATCCATTCCAAACGCCATTATAGTCAGTTGTAGAGGGCGTTCGGAAATACGCCTCACGAATGACCGCAGCACTTCGTGAAGGATACTCTACTTTGACGATTTGTACGGGAACAGGTTTCTTATGAATAATAGCAAGTTGCCTTTTTACATAATAGTCGTTTGCTTCATTAATTTCATCTTCTAGCGTCTTCCCGCGATTACTATAGGAAAAATCTTTTTTATTCCCCTTACTTTGCGCTTTTTGAAGTGCTGGCGCAGGGGTATAAACTTTCCCATTTGGATAACGAATTGTCAATTTAGCTCACCCTCTATAATACTGCTATTATACACAATAGTTTACCATGATTTTTATATAACTTCATCACAGTCATCACGTTGCGCTTTCACTACGCTTCCTATTGTTAATAGATTGGCATGATTCGCTGTTCAAAGTAGAAAATTCGCCAATTATACAACGGCATTCGTCAATAAATTGCTAAACTAAATGGAACTGTTTTTGGTAAAACCATTGAGAAATCGCTTTTTTCAACGCTTTCATTTATCGTCCTTCTTGTAAGCAATTTTATAAATTTATCGAAATACTTCTTCTTTCAGCTAACTTACGCTTATTTTGTCACGCATGAAGGTTATTTTATACATGCGAGGAATACATAAGTAAAGATAAAAGGGGGCGTTGTATTGAATAAATTAGGACAATTAGTTGCACAGTTGGATCTAGTCAATCAATTACTTATTACAAGGGTGTCATTGGAAAACAATGCACATAGCCTGCAATTTTTTATGCAGCTCAAATCTGTTAGCCAGAAAGTAAGCTTAGCAGAAAAGAACTGGCAAGTAAAGAATGCTTGTTCGCCTATTAGTAGTGAAAAATGATAGACTTTGGTACACTAATCTCATACCAATAAAAATGATTCAATGGATGCAATCATTTAAAACCTTTAGCGGGTGTTAGGAATTATAAAGAGATGCTTTCAAGTATGTGGGATGTAAAATATCGCTGGATATAACAGCGCGGCACACCATCTTAAAGCAAGCACTTTTTCTTTTCTAATCCATTGTTAACTTGTTGTAAAATACGAATACAAGCGACAATTATGTTCAAGGTACAATTGATACGAGATGAGGTGCGGAAATTGTTACTAATACAGCAAACTTCCATATTAATAGGGGAATGTGAAAAATGTGTTGCACGCTTTTGGCAAATGCGTGAGGAGGATCGTGCGCCAGACTTTTTTGCAGAGGTCAAACCGCATGCAGATGCAATCCACCAACTATTAAAAGAGTGGCAACAAGAAGCGAATAATTGGATTCAACAAAATAAACCGAAATATATGCATACAGGACAAATTGCTTCAGCGGTTGAATCGATGGAGCAATTTGTTGTGCAATCATTTTATAAAGAAACGAGCAAAAAGCGTTTTTTAGATGCCACACATTCTACTTCCTTTACGCTAAATAATTTTTATCGCTTAGTGAAGGAGGCGCAGACGGATGTTATCGAAAAAACGGACGATTAGTGCCCTATTAAATGAATGGCGCTACGATGAGGAATTAAAAGAGCGCATTATTCATTGGCACACGTTAGAAGGGAGAGATGCTAAACTTGCACCTTTTCCGTCAAATTTACATCCTTCGCTCGTGAAAGCATTACATGCAAGGGGCATCAAGCAATTATATACCCATCAGCGAGAAGCCTATGATTTGGCGACTAGTGGTCAATCATTTACAGCTGTCACACCGACTGCATCGGGAAAATCATATTGTTATCATTTACCCGTATTACAGAAAATTTTAGAAGATCGCAATGCACGTGCCATTTATTTATTTCCGACAAAAGCGTTAGCGCAAGATCAGAAAAATGATTTGAATGAACTGATTGAACAAAGCGGCGAAGAAATATTAAGCTATACGTATGATGGTGATACAGCGCCTGGAATACGTCAAAAGGTTCGGAAAGCTGGCCATATCGTCATGACGAATCCTGATATGTTGCACTCAGGAATTTTACCGCATCATACGAAATGGGTGTCACTCTTTGAAAATTTGCAGTATATCGTCATTGATGAATTGCATACATACAAGGGTGTATTTGGTTCACATGTTGCGCACGTTATTCGCAGACTGAAACGAATTTGTGAATTTTATGGTAGTAAACCTGTTTTTATTTGTACATCTGCCACAATTAAAAACCCGAAAGAACTGGCGGAAAATTTAACGAATGATTCACAAGCTTTAATTGCCGATTCAGGGGCTCCGGTTGGCAAAAAAACATTTATTTTTTACAATCCACCGATTGTCCATAAAACGTTTGGCGTTCGTCGAAGTGCCGTTTTAGAAGTTAGCGATTTAGCAAAAAGACTTTATACGGCTGGTATTCAAACGATTATTTTTGCAAAAAGTCGAGTGCGGGTAGAAATGATCGTTACCTATTTAAAGGAACTGACCCGCAATAAGTTACAAGATGAGTCTGTGCGTGGTTATCGGGGGGGCTATTTACCTTCAGAACGACGGGTAATTGAACGGGGGCTTCGAAATGGCACAATTCAAACTGTAGTAAGTACCAATGCGCTAGAGTTAGGCGTAGATATTGGGCAACTACAAGCATGTATTATGACAGGTTACCCAGGAAATATCGCGAGTGCATGGCAGCAAGCGGGTCGAGCTGGTCGCCGTCAAGATGAGGCACTTATTATTTATGTAGCACAATCGACTGCACTGGATCAATATGTCGTCAATCATCCGCTATTTTTGCTAGGGAGCGAACCTGAGGAAGCACGCATTTATCCTGAGAATATGTTGATTTTAATGGACCATTTAAAATGTGCGGCATTTGAGTTGCCTTTTACTACAACGGATACGTATGGTGAATATGAAATACAGGACTTGCTCGAATATTTAGCAGAAGAAGGCGTTGTTTTCAAAACGAGTGATAAGTGGCATTGGATGAGTGATCGTTTTCCTGCTCATGATATTAGCTTGCGTTCAGCGTCTCAAGAAAATGTCGTCATTATTGATATGACTGTACCCGCTCAAACAAAAGTAATTGGAGAAATGGATCGTCATAGTGCGATGACATTACTACATGAGGAAGCAATCTATTTGCACCAGGGCATCCAATTTCAAGTAGAAAAACTTGATTGGGAAGAAAAAAAGGCATTTGTGCGCGAAGTCGATGTTGATTATTACACAGATGCTAATTTAGCCGTGGAAATGAAAGTACTTGAGGAAGATCGCAGTCGTCACTTTCAAGGTGGAACCATTAGTTTCGGAGATGTAGGATTAGTAGCACAAGCGACGATCTTTAAAAAAATCCGTTTTGGCACACATGATAATATTGGTTCTGGGCCGATTCATCTCCCGCCAGATGAAATGCATACAAGTTCCTCATGGCTATCATTTTCTTCGCCATCAAAATGGACGGAGGCGGAGCTGACAGATGCGATGACTGGGGCAGCATACGCAATGAATGCTTTTATCCCATTGTTTATTCAATGTGATAGTAGTGATGTAGCAGTCGTACCACAGGTCAAGGCGACACATAGCGAACAACCAACATTTTTCGTTTATGATAAATATCCCGGTGGCATTGGTTTAAGTGAAAAAGTGTATGACTTATGGGAGGATTTAGTGATGAAGTCCCAACAGCATGTTACAACATGTCCATGTAAATCGGGCTGTCCATCCTGTATTGGAGCACAAGAGTCAATCATTAATTCAAAAAGCAATGTTGTTAAGCTTTTTCAATTGCTTAACGGAAATCGTTAAGTTAGCAAAAGGGCTTGATAAAAATTATAGATATGCACTGGGGAACGACGGCTATTTTAACCCCAATGATCCGGTGACACGTGCACAATTTGTTGCCTTTATGTCTCGTGCTATGAAGTCATAACAAAAAAAGCACATCCTCTCTTTTTACAAAAGGAAGAGGATGTGCTTTACTATTTAGAAAGAATAAGATATTTCTAGATTCTTTATTGATAGCTAAAGCTTTGAAAAGCTCACTTTTAAATACGAAATTTGAAAAGCTCATATATAATATAAGTTTAGCAAGGAACATGCACTTGTGCTAAATAAAGCACAATTCGGTGCAAGAAGTATTAAAAATTTTACAGGCAGAAAATGAGTGAAGTCAATGTCTTACGAAAATAAAATACTACAAATGAAAAAAATGCTTGGGAAAAAAACGCCAAACCCTGTTGCAAAAGAGCAACCAGCCTTTCAAAAACCACTTGCTCCAAACTATACGGACCAATGGGAAAAGGCAGGTCTGACACGAATCGAAAATGATTTTGGTATCGTTTTTAAACGCCAAGTGCATTATCCTTTGCATTATCAGCACGGTCATTATCGATTGCAGACATTTTTTGACGCATTAGCAAAATGGCAAAGTGCTGATTTTGATCATCCTTATGCATTAGCTAAAGATGAAAAAGTGTTGTTTTTTGATACAGAGACAACAGGATTAAAAGGTGTAGGGACGCAAATTTTCCTTTTAGGTTTTTTAGAATTGATAGACAATGAATTTGTGTTAACGCAATATGTTCTAGCTGATCCAGCACATGAGGCAGCCTTGCTATTTGAATCTAAGCTTTGGCAAAAAACGGCGACAATCATTACGTATAATGGCAAAAGCTTTGACTGGCCGCAACTGGAAACACGTTGGACACTTAATCAAAAAGTTTTACCGAAACTACGTACACAGCGTCAAATAGATTTACTGCATAGCTCGAAGCGTTTATGGAAAAATGATATGGAGCGCATGAAATTAAAATCTGTTGAAGAAGAGAAGCTTGGCTTTTCGCGCATCGGCGATATACCGGGCTATTTAGCGCCAATCATTTATTTAGATGCTGTGAAAAGCGGTGTGCCTGATGCCTTGTTGAAAGTGCTCGATCACAACGAATGGGATTTGCTGTCGCTCATTACGTTATACGTGCATTCTACAAACTTATTATTTGAAGAGGCGAGCGATGAATCAGCCCATACGTATACGAATATTGGGAAATGGTATGCTGATTTAAAAAAGAGCCCACAAAGTGTCAACGTTTTAGAAAAGGTAACAACACAATTCGATGCTCGTCAAGCGGGCTATGCGCAGTTTTACTTAGCGCTCCAACTTAAAAAAAATAAGCAATATAGTGAAGCAATCGATGCCTTTGTCGCATCACTTCATTTTATAGAGCCACGAAAAAAGTTGCAGGCATTAGAACAACTAGCCATACTCTATGAGCATCAACTTAAAGATACAAAACAGGCACTTGTCTATACATTAGAAGGTATCCAACTGATTAATTCGACTGAGGAATGGCGGATGGAACAAAAACAAAAATGGGCAATTTCTTGGGAAAAGAGATTGCGCAGATTAGGAAATAAGCAATAATTTCCCGGGGAAGCGCAAGAAACGACAAGTTTAGCCTTACATTTGATGTTTTCAGACGATATAATGTTATGAAATATGCTATAATGAATTCGTGTATGTAGTGCGAGGAAGGGCGATGTGAATGGACATTAAATTAACTTCAAAAATGATTCTTGAAAAAGAATTTAAGAAAAATTTTAAAGGCTACAATGTAGAAGAGGTTGATTCTTTTCTTGACGAAATTATTCAAGATTATGAATCGTTTGAAAAGGTAGTTGCACAATTAAAAGAAGAGAATAGACAGCTAAAAGAAGAATTAGAAAACACACCAAAGAGACAACCACAACCAGCAGTATCTGCAGCTGGTACAACCAACTTTGATATTCTAAAGCGTCTTTCAAATTTAGAAAAACATGTATTTGGTAGTAAACTTTACGAATAATTTTTATCATTTACATTGTATTTATCATAAAACTCTAGTATAATCTTCGTATCATCATGAAATTCGAGTAATCGCTGCGACGCTAGACGTCGTAGAGGAAAGTCCATGCTCACACGGTTCTGCGATGGCCGTAGTGTTCGTGCTTACTGAAAAAATAAGGTAAGGCAGCTTAAAGCTGACGGCGGAAGGAAAACCTAAGTCTATATGATATGGTTGACACTTCCTGAAAGTGCCACAGTGACGAAGCTTGTTTGGAAACATACAAGGTGGAACGAG
>Ga0213825_1002885_pt1 | contig 10677 bp, 14 predicted proteins | sample MC6MC0900MG_FD_179896 | JGI IMG/M metagenome (GOLD analysis project Ga0213825, IMG submission 179896) | Enriched soil aggregate microbial communities from Iowa State University, Ames, United States - MC6-MC0900-MG | ecosystem: Environmental > Terrestrial > Soil > Unclassified | place: USA: Iowa... | reverse complement strand
TATTTCTAAACTTATATCGAATATAGAAAGCTGTTAAATTCATGAGGAAGACCACAATGATAAGCACCAATGCTGTTCCGTATGCAATAGGTCTGACCTCCTCAATCGACTGATGCTGCGTGGACAACATATACAGGTGATAGGGTAGTGCCATAAACTCCTGATTGAGGTTGCCAAAGGAATTGGTGATATAGAATGCGGCTCCTGTAAATAGTATGGGTGCTGTTTCACCGGCCGCGCGGGAAAGTGTCAGGACGATACCTGTGAGTATCCCCGGTAGAGAGGCGGGAAGGACCACATCTTTGATCGATTCAAATTTGGTGGCTCCTACAGCCAATGCGGCCTCCCGCATGCTTCGTGGAATACGGAGCAGGGCCTCCTCCGTTGTGGTAATGATATAGGGAAGGGACAGCAGGCCCAAGGTCAGTCCGGCAGACAAAATCGAGGTGCCGAAATTCAATGCCTGAACGAAGAGTGCCAGACCAAACAGGCCATAGATGATCGATGGAACACCGGATAAATTACGGATGGAAGCCCGGATCGTGCGGGTCAGCCAGGTATTCTCTGCATATTCGTTGAGATAAATGGCACAACAGATTCCAAAGGGAATGGAAAATAATGCCGTTATCAGGGTCAGAAATACCGTACCTATAATCGGAGTAAGAATACCTCCCCGTGTCATACCATCGGAAGGTAGCTTGGAGACAAAATCCCAGGATAGTACATGGGAGCCTTTCGTGAAAATATCGTATAGGATCACGCACAAAAAGAAGCATACAAGTCCTGTGGACAGGAGAAGCGTACCCCATTCGACGATTGGTGCCAGTTTTTTAAATTTATGCAGCATGGTATTTTCTAAAGCGGTTGATAAAATATTCACCAATCAGATTGGCCACCAAGGTCATAAAGAATAAGACAATCGCTATGGCAAACAAAGCATAGTAATGTGTGGTCTGATAGGGGACTTCACCCATTTCGATCGCAATAGTTGCGGTAATGGTTTTGACCGAGTCAAAAAATCCTTTGGGAAATATTGCAGCATTCCCCGTGGCCATCAATACAGTCATGGTTTCGCCGATGGCTCTTCCCAGTCCCAGCATGACGGCGGCAATGATTCCTGGTGCTGCTGCTGGGATCGTGATCTTGCGCAGTGTCTGCCAGCGAGATGCACCGAGACCATAACTCGCTTCGCGGTAAGTTTGCGGTACAGCATGGATGGCATCTTCGGAAATGGTAATGATCGTTGGGAGGGCCATAATGGCCAGTAAGATTGCTCCATTTAATGCATTCAGCCCATTGGGTAGATTGTTTAGATCCGCTATTCCGGGACCAACCAATACGATCCCCAAAAAACCGATCACGACCGAAGGAATTGCTGCAAGCATCTCTATGGCTGGTTTTAAGATCGTCTTGAGTTTGGGGCTTGCGTATTCGGAAATAAAAGCTGCGGTACCCACTCCCAGTGGAATGGCAATCAGCATAGCACCCAGAGAAACGATCGAGGTACTTACGATTAATGGCAGAATGCCGTAGGCAGGTTCTGCTGCCGTGGGATTCCATTGGCTTCCGGTGATAAAATCCAATGGCGAAACTTCCAGAAAGAAGGCAATTGCATTGTAAAGCAACATGAAGAAAATACCACCCAAAAGTGCAAGCACCAGATATCCGGTGGACTTGAATATGATTTTGGCGATCTTATCGATGGCGACTCGTTTTTTGTACTGCATGTTATTTTATTGAATGAGGTAATAACCTGAGTTTTCGATGATCTTGGTCCCTTCTCCTTTGGTTTCAAATTGGATAAATGACAGTACTTTGGCCCATGATTTTTCGGGAATAAACTGATAGAGGGGACGTTGAAAAAAATATAATCTATTTTTTATTGCTGTAGGATCTAAGGGTGATATAGCATTGGAATCTGCATCATTTTTGATTTTCAATACTTTGATACCTTTGTTATCCTGAATCTTTTTGGAAATATAACCGGCACCGACATAACCGATACCAGACTTGTCAATTTTGATGGCTTCCAGAATTTGTGCATTTCCGGTCATTTCTTTGGCCTTTTGGCTATAGGCTATTTTTAGCTTCTTGCGAATAAATGAATAGGTTCCCGAACTGCTCTGTCTACCATAGATATTGATCGGAACATCCTGTCCAGAAACAGATTTCCAGTTTTCTTCCTGACCGCTCATGATTTTTGAAAGCGTTTTTACATCGATCTCCGTGATCGGATTGTCGCTGTGAACAACAAAAGCGGTGGCATCTTCGGCAAAGACAACGGTTTTCAGGGGCATGTTCTTCTTTTCGAAGAGTGCCTGTTCTTCCTCAGTCAAGGGACGCGATGAGTTGGCGATATCTGCCTGACCATTCAATAGGGAAGTAATACCAAGTCCCGACCCGCCACCGGAGATAGCCATACTGAATGTTGGATCTGTTTTATTGTAGGCCTCGGCTAGATTAACAGCAAGATTCACTTCGGTATCCGAACCTTTCATTTTGATGGTATGATCGGTATTGCCGCAGGACCATAACAGGGTACTGAAACCAAGAAGGACAGTAGAAATAAGACGATTGAAAGCCATATCATTCATTCTTACTAAGTTAAACACAACAAGAATGATTTTGTGTTAGGTTTGTGTTATCTTATTGTGAATTAATATTTTGTACACACATTACCTCATGTTGGTCGTAGTCAACCGGGGTGATTTATACGGCAAACAGCTAAATAGTGTTAAAGCGTTTTTATAAACTGAAATGAACCACCTATCGCGCTACTGAATCCCTTTGGCGGGAAACCCATCACTTTTTTCTACGAACTTTTTAGCAAGAATGGAAAACGAGCTAGAGCAATGGAGAAGAATATCCAACATGCGATTAAGGAAAGCAAAATAGACAGTGTCTTTAATAGAAATGCTGTTAAAATGAGTACTTCCATAAAAGACGAGGATATTACGACTTTTATGGAAGCCTACAGGCCAACTTTTGAACAGGTGCAATCCTGGAATACATATGATCTGTACCTTTATATACAGAAAAGCTATGAATCATTTAAGGCCGTAAAACCAAAATAGTATTCCTATTTTGAACCCTAATTGAAGATCAGTTTTAGTATTAAATGGAAGAGGCCTACTGTTTGTGATTAATGCAAAAAAAACAGGCATTTCACCTGTTTTATATAATATGAAATCGTAATGAATATCGTTGAGACTGATTAAAATAAGAGTATTGCGAAGACGGGAATAAGTGCAACCATTGAATACATCACCGCGACTCTTTTTTGGAGGTATAGACTGATTGATAACAATAGTTCACTGTTTTCAATACTTTCTATTGTTCCGCCATTGCCCATAACCGAAGGACTTACTTCAACAATTTGTCCCTGTTCGTCTTCGATTTTCCAGGCCGACATCCACATATTACGCGTACTCCACTTATATTTTTTGTCAATTAGACTAATGGTTGCTCCCCCTGTCCAGTTGTTGTATTCGATGTCACCGATCAGTTCACCCTGTTTATTGCGTATTTCAGTATATGGGTTGAAAAGGCCTTTATTTTTAAAACTATATTGATCTGAACGAATAGAGACATTGGCATCTAGCGTCCAGTCATTGGATTCCAATGAGCCGATCTGGGTATCATTGTTATATAACTTTGATTTATTTCCCAATAAATTGTTCTTCCAGCTGTAAATAGATCTCTTTTCCATAATTGTCTAGTTTAATATGTTTATTTTTCAAATTAGTATACGTGTCGGGAACTATGTTACAGGTTTTTTTAAAAATGTGATAAATATCTTGTAGTCATCCACATTCTAAAGGAAGGAGCTGCAGTGATGTCCGGTAAAAAAACTGTATTTTCGTATTTAAAATCACATTACATTGACACATCAAGAGAAGTCGAGTCAGATCCGAAAGGAAATAAATCTGTCCTATCAACAGCTTAAAGGGGCTTATCCCATATTAAAACTTCAGAATAGTATCGGATTGGCTATATTTTTAATTGCTATTATTGCTATCCTTGCTGTATCAATATGCTGGTACAAAGCACTTGTTCCTACCTGGCTGATGATTGTTGCGAATGCTTTTTTTATGGGGGTTCTTCATGAAATCGAGCATGATCTTATTCACTGGCTTTATTTTAAAAAGCAGAAGACTGTGCATCATTTTATGCTTTTCACCGTTTGGATCTTACGTCCGCTGACAGTCAACCCTTGGATCCGGCGTACCTTACACCACCATCATCATAAATTTTCGGGGGCATTACACGATGTGGAGGAACGTAGTGTGACCAATGGCGAACGTTGGACAATTAAACGTCTGCTGACAACGCCCGATGTTGTTTTGGGTGGACTGCTACGTTTACATCGTATGTTTAGTGATATGGATCGCGAAGTCAGGAACGGAAACCTGAAAGTGGAGACATCTTCAAAATTGAAACAGATTATGTTTTTGAGCATTGTTCCTGTGACGATTTTTGCACATGTCGTCTTATATTTCTTCTTTACGGATGCGCTATTGGATTGGTTAAATGGGCATTCTGTAGTGAATTTGAGTTTTCCACACTATGTTGATAACATGTTGATAAGTCTAAATGTGATCATTTATACGATCCTATTGCCTAATTTACTGCGGCAGTTTTGTTTGCATTTCATCACTTCCAATATGCATTATTTCGGTGATGTGGAGGAGGGGAATGTGATTGAACAGACGCAGGTTCTCAATATCTGGTGGACATATCCGATGCAATTATTCTGTTTCTTTTTTGGGTGGACACATAGTATTCATCACTTTGTCGTCAATGAAACCTTCTATGTACGCCATATCGGTCGTAAGAAAGCACAGGAAGTGCTGAAAAAGTACGGTGTTCGATTTAATGATCTGGGCACTTTCAAAAGGGCTAACCGTTTTCGGGAGTTTTCGAAGTAGTGTCACTTTTCTTCCGGTATTCTTTATAGTTGCCTTGTTGTTCATATGTAAGTGCACCTTCTTCACAATAAGCGGAAAGATATACGGAGAACTTGTTGCTTTGACTTTTGTCAACCCCCAATTCATTTAGAACTTCCGCTACGCGTTTGGAATGATGAAAGAAATCAGAGTGGTAAACCAGTTGATCTAGTTTCTTATTGATCGAGATTCTTTCTTGCACATCAGGAGAGAGTGAATAAGGCGGATTGAATATAATATCGTCCTGAAAGAAAACTTTGGGTTGGATCTCAAGACTATGACACAGAAGGAGAAAGTTGGTCATGGTGAGATCTCGCCCCTTTTCTATGCCGTTTAAAGTGCCAGTGGAAATTCCTGTCAGGTTTGATACATCTCTCAAAGAATAATAGAGTTCATTACGCCTTGTGCGAAAGCGTAAACCGATCCATTCCAGTCTGTGTTTGTTATTATCCGTCATTTAACGAATTGAACAACAATTTGTGCAAAAAATAGTGTATTATTTTATTAAAAAATTTGCTATTATATTTTTTTTCTTTATATTCGTTGTAACATAACATTAAAAGAATATTAAATGCTTAAATTTATTAATATGCATATTATTTAATTAATTTTTAATGTATATTATATGTAAATATTCATTCTTTAATTGATGCTTTGTTAAGAATGTGTTTTCTTTTTATCAATATGTTTAAAAAATTGTAAAATAGCCCTACATCGATGTTCTAGGGCGATCTAGAGCATACCAATGAAAAATAAATAAGATAAAAGTCGACTTGCCCAGCTTCGGTTTTCCATAGAATCCGTCAAGTTCCGCCGAGGCTGCGGTAAGTACTTTTTTCTCTTTTGATGGTGCTTGTAATCTCCCTACTTTTCGTGTTCTTTCTTCGCAATAAGCATCTAGATAAACAGTGGATTATTTATTGGCAAGTATGCGCTTGGCGCTATCTGAAGCAATGAGCAACGCTGTTGCTAGCATAATAACATCTTTTATGACCAAACGGCCTGCTGCTGATAGGTAGGGGAAGCCAACATGTGGAGAGGGTAAATCACCATCTAGTTTTGGTACAAAGGTCTCAGGTGTGGTTATGAGAAAAGTTAGTGTAACGATGGACATTCCGATCGTAAATATCGCGCCCCATAAACCTATCTTTGGAAACCAGATTCCCAACAAAGTCATCGACCCGATGACGACGATTACGAAACCCAACAGATAAGAAAAGGGATACGTCCCATTTTGTTGATGCCAACTCATATTTTTCTTAACCATCAGACCTTCTGGGTTTTTGAATAGCTGATATTCGGGAACCAGTTTTCCATTTTTATCCTCGGCATATTTTCCGGTGTTGTGGTAAAAGAAATTCATAAAAGGGCTATTGATGACAAATGGAACAATGCCATCCGCTTCGTATTGATACACTTTTAAACCACCTATCCAGGCCATGACGATAAATATCGCGATGCGGGCAAAATTGATAAAACTGTTTTGGCTTGTGGCGAGTATGCTTACTATTTTTTCCATCTTACTTTGTTTGATTTAAGGATAAAGCAAAATTAGATAGGATTAGGTATTCAAAACATGGACAAATAAGGTTATAACATAGACTTTTTAGCAACAATAGAGAGTCCAACCTCTTCGCGAAAGACCTTAGGGGATACACCAGTCATCTTTTTGAAAAACCTACTGAAATAAAATTCATCCAGATACTGTAGTTCAGCCGCAATTTCTTTGATGCTCTTTGGGGTCAAGTGGAGAAGCCTTTTGCTTTCGAGCACAATACGTTCTTGAATAAGTGTGGAGGGGGATTTACCCCATCTTTGTTTCACTTTTTTTGTAAAAGCAGCTGAACTCAGATTGTAGTATTCAGCGTAAAAGGATACACTTTTATGTTTTTTGTACTCATTTTCCAAAAGTTGTTCAAAACCATCGATAGGATCCTTACGTGATATGGTTAGCAGGGATAGTTTATTGGTTAATATTTTCTGTTTGCTTGCAATGGCAAGGATGAGCTGCAGATAGGTCTTTGTAATAGCCTGATCAAAGGAAGCGGACGAATATTTTAAATGATCTATTTTGTCTATGATCGCAGTAATTTCCTGAAATGCTTCTTGTGTCAACGCGACATGCGGTTGTAGATAAATGTTGTTGAATAATAAGCCATTGCAAGCTACCTCATCCTTATGATACTCGATGCAATAGAAATCGCCATGAAATTTTAACACCTTTGTATCCTCCGCTAGCTTTTCTTTGACTGAAAACAGTTGAAAAGGGGATAGAAATAAAATGCTTTTTGCAGCAGATTGATAAGGTACCATATCTATCGAAAAGTGAAGCTCCTGCTCCATTAAAATAATGAAGTAGAATGGTTCTGTCAATTCCAACTGTGTGGACAGGATCTCCGGGATTCCAACTTGAATAAGTGAAGACGTCATAGCAGTAAAATACAAAATTTTTATTTAGGGGCTTTATGTTATATAGTCGTCATCATGTAATATTCATAAATTCGATGCCTCCATTTGTTTATAAATAGCTGAGCTGTTAAAGGTATTTCAATATATCGAATGAATATTCCTTTAAAACGAATTATAAAAAGGGGTTGTCGAATATAAAATGAAGCATCATACATGCTAGGAAAAATACTAGATTTAAGATGGATTTATGCTTTGAATACAAAAAATAAGAAATATTGATGAGTTGATATACGATTTAATAAATTATTGAATAGAAGAAAGAATGAAAAACATTGGCATATTGCTGTTCCTGGTTTTTATCATCCAGTCCTGTAAAAATAGCGCGCAAAAAATAGCAGTGGATGGAGCTCAAGAAACGGTGAATGCCGAAAACAGATACGTTCAAAAGGATAGTGGTTATGCAAAAATTGAAACGGACGAAGAGAAAATAAGGGATGCGGAAATCGCAGGAAGCTTATCCTCGAAATTTGATGATGATACGATTCCTGACCATTTCAAAATCGTAAAAAATGAAGATGAAATCGTCCAATCTGTTCTTTCAGCTAATCTATCCGCGATAAAGAGAGAAATCAATATAGATATTCTGAACAATAGTATTTTATATAATAGGAGGGGCGTCTATTATTGGACGTTTTTTAAATTTATAAACGATAAGATCCTTGAAATAAGAGTTGAATATCCAGATCAGCAATCGTTACCGAATATATCTGGAGAAAGGAAAGATTTGGTCGAAAAAATAAAATATAGATTCAATGTTGAAAACCGCAGAATTCAAATCATAGGCTATGATCTGAGTTATCGGAAAGACGCAATCTTCATTACAAAATCTATTAATTTTATTACCGGAAAATATATCGTTAGCCGGAAAGAAAAAGGGAAGAATGACGTTATTACAGATGGCTGGTCGGCTGAATTTGAAAATAACATTTATAGCGAAGACTGGAATTTGCCATTTTTGCGGGATAAGATCTTTTGGGTAGGGAATGAAACGGAGCCAAGTTAATTGAATTTATTGACAGCATAACCAAATAAGCAAAAGATATGGCTACCGATACAATGGTATTGACCCGCAAAATCCAGGTATTCGTGGACTGCGATGACAAGGAAAAACGATCTGAATATTTTAAACAACTCTTTGAATGGCAGGATGTCGTTTTCCGTGGTGCCAATATGGTCATCACGCATCAATATTTGCAGGAAAATCTAAAAGATCTGATCTACCTGAAAGAGGATGTCAAAGTGAAATTGGCAGATCATGCCAAAGATGAGGCGGGGATACTCAATCCAAGAACTAAAAGAACATGTGATCGCGGAAGCTTCACTGGCAATTGAACACCCGATCTCGGTTATCGTAGGTAAAGAGTCATTTCAGATCGGTAACAAAGAGGAGTTCCTCTACCGGCGGATGGCCATCCAGGCTGCTCGCCATAGATTGCAAAAGGCTTCTGCTTTCAATAAAGGTGGACGCGGAAGAAAACGGAAATGAAAAGCCTGGAACATTATAACGATAAAGAGAAAAACTATGTCGATAGTAAGCTCCACCTATATAGCCGAAGATTGATTGAATTATGTGTGAAAACGCAAGCTGGAACGCTTTTATTAGTCAATCAATCGAATAAAGAGGAACTGGCCAAAGACGATGAATTTTTATTGCGCAACTGGAGCTATTATGGCCTTATCCAAAAGATTAAATACAAAGCTAAAATGGTGGGAATTAACGTTATTGTTGAATAAATATTTCAGTTTTATCAGCCCGTAGACTGATAAAACTGAAATATTCTGATTGGATAGCTGTTTATTTCATGACCAATGGACTGCTTTATATTTAATGTGAACTCATAAAATAATAGATCAAATAAAATACAATCAGCACACAAACGGCAATAATAATCGTTCGTTTGATATTGCGACCGGCAGGTGCATCATCTTTTTCTTCAACGGCTATCGGAGGTAATTTTTCCTCCTGCTTCTCATTGCTATGTTCTGGGGTATTGAATTGATTTTCCATCTTTTTTTTGTTGTCTCTGCCAATAGAACAAGTTTGAGCTGCAAATCGTTTAAAATGTTCGATTTTCGAGTTGAAAGAAGACTCCTGCTAACCTTCAAAAACGTGGGAATGTGAATAAATAAAAAACCAAAACGTTGTGTTTTTTAACGGATTTGCATACATTGCAGCTGCACTTAACACGAATAAACCTAAACAACCCGTAAACTGATGTTTACCATAGCTTTCGTGTTGGATAGGTCTATAGAATAAATAAAACTCATGAAAAGAAGAACACTCATCGGATCTTTAATGGCTGGCTGTATGCTATTGGCCATCAATCCGACTTTTGCGCAACAAAAAAACGCAAAAAAAGAAATTGGTCTACAGTTATACTCTGTACGTGAAGAAATCAGCAAGAACCCGAATTTCGATCAAATTCTGCAAAAGATTGCTGCGCTTGGTTATACTGGAGTGGAAGCTGCTGGTTATAAAGATGGTAAACTGTACAACCTGAGCCCACAGGAATTTAAAGCCAAAGTGGAAAAAACAGGAATGAAGGTATTGTCGTCCCATGCGACAAAAACATTGTCTGCACAGGAACTTGCATCTGGAGATTTCTCAGAATCCTTGAAATGGTGGGACGAATGTATCGCTGCCCACAAAGCTGCCGGTATGAAATACATTGTAACACCTTGGATGGATGTGCCTAATTCGCTTAAAGATCTTGAAACGCAATGCCGCTATTTGGATGCTGTAGGTGCAAAATGTCGCCAACAGGGAATATTGTATGGATACCACAACCACGCACATGAATTCAAAAAGGTGGAAGATAAAGTGATGTTCGATTATATGTTGGAGCATACCAACCCTGAAAATGTATTTTTTGAAATGGATGTTTACTGGGCAGTAATCGGAGATGTAAGCCCTGTAGATTATTTCAACAAGTACGCAGGCAGATTTAAAGCTTTACATATCAAAGATCACCGTGAAATCGGTCAAAGTGGAATGGTCGGATTTGATGCGATCTTTAACAATGCTAAAACAGGTGGACTGAAATATCTGTTCGTTGAATTGGAAGATACACGCAATGATATTTACACGGGCCTTGAGCAAAGTATCGACTACCTGAAAAAGGCTTCTTTTGTAAAAGATAGCTATTCAAAATAGCTGTAAAATCGGGAGAAAATTGACGATGCTGAGACAATTGTCCGGTTGACAGATTTATTATTTTTCGGTAACTTGATCGTATTAATAAGGAATTGTTTAATCGTATTA
>Ga0213825_1002882_pt1 | contig 10683 bp, 14 predicted proteins | sample MC6MC0900MG_FD_179896 | JGI IMG/M metagenome (GOLD analysis project Ga0213825, IMG submission 179896) | Enriched soil aggregate microbial communities from Iowa State University, Ames, United States - MC6-MC0900-MG | ecosystem: Environmental > Terrestrial > Soil > Unclassified | place: USA: Iowa... | reverse complement strand
GCCTGACGAACAACATTAAGGACTGCCTGTGAGCGGCTTGTTTATTACCCTTGAGGGCCCCGAAGGCGCGGGCAAGAGCACCAACCGCGACTACCTGGCCGCCCGCTTGCGTGAGCAAGGGCTGGACGTGGTGTTGACCCGCGAGCCCGGCGGTACGCCGCTGGCCGAGAAGGTCCGTGAACTGCTGTTGGCACCGAGCGATGAAGCGATGGCGGCCGATACCGAGCTGCTGTTGGTGTTCGCCGCCCGTTCACAGCACCTGGCGCAGGTGATTCGCCCGGCGCTGGCCCGCAGTGCCGTGGTGCTGTGCGATCGCTTTACCGGGATGTTGTTTTTTCCGGGACTAGGATGTAAACGTAAACTCCAACCTCCGAAATCCCAGTCGCTCTTTGCTCTAACCTGCTAAAACAGAGGCTTCTGAGCCATTTTTTCGGTCTACCCGACCCACTCTCCACTTCCAAAAACCAAAAAATGTAAACCTGGCTGCTTTCAGAGCCTTGGAACATCAGAATGTAAACGCGTCTTGCAGCAATCCAGGCACTTTTGCCACTGCGGAATTCTGCAAAATGTAAACATCGCGTCACTACGCTTAATCTAGGGCGCTCGCCCAGCCGATTGCCGTCGCCAGCGACACAGCTTCGGTTCCCAGCTTTCCACCCGTCCCTGAATGGCGGAAACAGGCCATCCCGCCCCGCTCAAAGCACCTAGCCATCAGGCCTTTCTGCGGAATTATCCCAGTCGGTTCAACCGGCGCAGTTCGTTCTCGATTTTCTCAATAACCATGCTTCCTTCTTGCGAGCCATCCTTCATGGCAGCTGTCAGCACGAGCAGGGTAATCGGTTCGATCTCCATGATCTTTGCCAGCCCTTCAATCATCGAGAGCGCTGGGAGCTGATGACCTCGCTCGATGCGGCTCAATGTTGATGCTGCTGCGATGGTATGAAAGGCCGCTTGGTTCAGCCCTAGCTGAATGCGCAGGTGGCGAAAGGTCAGGCCAAAAGCCTCAGCTAATTCCATTGAAACGAAGCCCGAAATCTAAAGTGGTATTTGAGTCTGAAAGGCAGTAAATTGAAATAGCGTCGACGCTAAGTTACGATATATCTTAAGGCGTTTTTTGAGGTTCAGGATGAATTCCCGTCAAACTCATAAACGCTCTAGGCTCGAATGGCTGCCACCGAATCGCGACTGTGCAGGGGCGAAAGGCGTCGATCCACGGCTGTGACGCAGAAGCGTCGTGAGAGGAAAAAATGTTCGAAACGCTTCCTATGCATCAATTGCTGCCCGAGGACGAGGACTTCCAAGCCTGGAAGATGGTGCTACTTAAAAATCCCTGCGCGTGGTTTTACATCACCGTCAGCAAGTTCAGCCCTGACGGGACGCATATGGGCACATGGATGATGCTGATCACCGACCCCCTAGTTTTCAGGCAGGTCATCCATCAGAAATCAGAGACCATGAGATACGGCAATGTCTATCTGATGATGCCGATTGGAGAGCCTGGCTCTTTAGAGATGGGTTGGGACTATTCTCGGTTAATCGCGATGAAAGAATTTGATCCGGGAAATGGAGATGTCTCCGCCTACGCCTATCTCACCATCGATGGCGCTTGGGAAGATGCTCGGTTGGAAGAGATGAGGAGCGTGGAGGGCTGCGTCGTGTATGAGTCGGCTGATAGCGAGGAGGTGTCGGCAGCGGCGCAGGTGAGTGACGACTACATAGCTAGTCTGGCGAAGGAAGTTTTCAACATGGCCTGCGAGCTGCATGGTGGCGACATGCGCGCTGCTGCCGATTGGTTACAAACTCCTCTGCCAGCGATTGGTAACCTCGCACCTATTGATATCAAAGAGTCTGATCTGCCGCGTCTGAGAAACGCGATTGGGAAAAGAATTAGAGATATCATAAGCTGAGGTTTCCTATGTTCGATACTCCTAAGATGATTATGGCGAACGCTCCGGATTTGTTGGAGCAGATCGCGATGGCGGTTGATTCAAATGGCGCTCATGGTTTTAAGCAATTAAAAAGCTTAATTTCAAGTCCGCGGCTAGCTGATTTTTGGATACAGGATTTGAATACTGAGGGGCTAAGAGAGGTAGGCGACAGCTTCTTGAGCCGACATAGCATGATTGGTGATTGGGATTGCAAGAGCTATGGTATGGAGCTTAGCAAATGGGAGCAAATTAAAGCTGAGAGCATCATGCTTGAATATGGTGATCTCAAAAAAGCGCATGCAGAAAAACATACGGTTATTCGGTTGCAGATCTGGCCGTTCAATCCGTCAACTTTATCCTTGGAAGCTATGAAGCTTGCCGTGGCCGTCTCTTATACATCATTAGAGTTGAACTACGAGCCTAGAATTTTCGGAGCGATCAATGAAATGCTTGAGGAATACGGCATTGATGCTGATCCAGATATGTAGCCGATTCCGAAGGTGTAAAAGGGATCACCGTTAGCGGAATTCAGGGATGTATTGAATTACATCCCTGATATCGATTTTACCTAGGGGTGTGCACGTCGCAACGAGTGACGAGCCACCCTTGCACATTCTTCTTCTGTCCAAGGTTTCCGCAGATCTCGCAGGTTCGGGACGAAAGCTCCTCGGCGAGATCGATCATGCCAGAAATGTGGTCGTCGCCTCCTTGAATATAGAATCGTAGGGCGCCGAATTTTTCCTTAACCTGACTCGTCTGGACTTCAACTCCGGTTGCCTCAGACCGAGCCTGGATGGTAGCGCACAGAGTATCAATAAGCTGATGCCATCCATCGCCGCACTGGAAGCCGCCCCATAGGCGAGTTTTATATGTCCCCTCTTCGTTAATATACCCAAGGATTTTTGGGTATTTCTTGTGCAGCGCCATTTCGATTTCTGGACTCATATGTATTCCTCCTCTCAGGATATCGGGGGTAGGATGGATCAGGACTACCTTATCTTATATGTGATTGGCTTGAGGCATGCAATGCTTAATTGGGTGGTTTGCTTGGTTGTTTATTCGTATTTGGGTTCAGGGTTGGGAATAATTTTCACCGTCTTTGAAGATGGTAAATAGCATTGTCATCTGAGTTGCAGGGTTGCTTGTTGCATAAGTATTAAGTTGTGCGACACATCCAAATGCCACACATTCGTTGATCCGCTTTTGTCGCATAAGTTGGTCGCGAGTCATGCTATCCTGGCTCTAAGAAATGCGACAATAATGGAGTAGAGAGTTAATATTGGATATGCTCGGGTGTCAACCAATGGTCAGGATTTACAACTACAACGAGAGTTACTCAGTCAAGAGGGTTGTTCCCGAATTTTTGAAGAAAAAATCAGTGGAGCCAAAACAGACCGTCCTGAGCTTCTAAGGCTGCTTGACCATCTAAGAGAAGGCGACGTTGTCGTGGTCACTCGGTTAGACCGGTTGGCACGGTCCACCTTGGATCTGCTTTCTATAGCCGATCGTTTGAATGAGATGGAAGCAGGGCTGCGCTCGCTTGCTGAGCCTTGGCTCAATACCACCAGCGCGGCTGGGCAAATGATCATGACGATCGATCTTTTCAGGCATCGCTACGTTCGAACGAAGCCTAATCATCGATCGTACTAGGGCTGGTAGGGAAGCTGCGCAACGAAGGGGGGTCAAGTTCGGTCCTAAGCCGTCCTTAACGGAAGCTCAGATCGAGCACGCAGGGTTGCTTGTCGAGCAAGGTAAATCAGTTGCACAAGTGGCCTCACTGCTGGGGGTACACCGATCAACGCTTTACCGAACACTGAGCCGCTCACAGCCATAGCTGTTGTGTCGATTGAGAGTCGAAAGCTGCCATGATGGCGGATTACGGAGTAGTAGCCGTTACCGGCTATATGTGACCAGTCGTTTTGTTGGCAGGTCGGTGCTTTCGGATTCAGGGCAACGATCGAGCCAGAAGGTAAGGCGCGATGACCCTTGGGTTCATTTCCCCGTTAGGGGAGTACTGGCACCCCTAGCCTGGTGACCTCGGCTCCCAGGAGGTGCTCGGGACACGGCTCAATCTCAGAATGCTATCATCACGATGAACGGTCTTTGAGATTAGCAAGAAGCGAGCGTTGTAGATGGCAAGGATGATTCCAGAGCATGGCCCACACCACACAGACAGCTTTGGTGAGCGGGACCTCTATTCAATCTTCAAATCTCAGTTATCTGAAGAATACACCGTAATTCATAGCTTGCCTTGGCTCTGCTCTGCTGTAAGTAAGATAGATAATAGATCTCGGCCGACGGGGGAAATAGATTTTCTCATCATCCACCCCCGGGATGGTGTCCTAGCCTTGGAAGTCAAAAGCGGCAGATACAAATTTGAGAACGCTTGCTTCTCTCATGTTCGCGATGGCTATAGAATTGATCCTCTCGGCCAAATTAAACGAAACGTGCATGGGCTTGCTTCATGGCTGGGTGCTACTCCATCCTTGCGGATAAGAATTGGTTATGGCTTTGTTTTTCCTGATTCGGACTTCCAGCGCGTTCACTTGCCGGGAATGTTTGATACAACCACGAATCCGCCTCAGTCCCTTTGCATAGATTTCGAGGCGTACCCAGATGTAACTCAGAAAATCGTTGAGCTTATGAAATACTGGAAAGGTACTCACAACCAACCTGATTTGGGTTTATCTAGGGCTCAAGATCTAATTGACTACCTCTCACCGAAGGTTGACGGGCAGCCTAGGTGGACTAGCCGAATTCACTACGACAATAAGTTTTGGCTTCAGTTGACCAGTGAGCAAAGCCTGGTAGTCAAGTCGGTATTGAAGAATCAGAACTCACTTATCACAGGATGGCCCGGTACCGGAAAGACGCTTATAGCTATTGAAGCCGCTCGGAAGCTCTCAACGGAAGGTAAAAGAATTTTATTGCTTTCCTTCAATGCAAGATTGACCGAGCATATTCGGACCCAGCTTGTAGATTACCGGCTGTGTACGGTGATGACTTGGCATGGAATCTGTCGTCAAGCGGCGAATGCTCTGAGTCACCCATCTGTGGGAGAGGATTGGTACAAGTCAACTTGTGTCGAAGACTTGAAGATGGCATTCGATAAAGATCTTCTTGGTGAGTACGATGCTCTGATTGTGGATGAGTCGCAGGCTCTGGCGGAAGACTGGTGTGAAGCACTGATAAGCTGGTTTGATGGTAAGCCCAAAACGTTTTTCTGCGATGAAACACAGGTATTCAAATTCGAGCGGAACGGCGTGACTTTGGATGGATTGAGGAAGATACTCGCTGTTGAAGCGTTTCTACTTACCATCATCCTTCGTATGCCGAAGGCCGTCACAGAGATTCTTACTGAGGTTGTTCCTCCTAAGCTTCAATTATCCTCGCCACGTGTATCAGAGCCTGACACGGCAGTCGAGGTCATTACGCTATCGCCTGGCGAAGAGCTGAAGCGTATTAAATCCGAGCTTATTGCCAGTGGTGTCGATGCGGATGATATCGTGATTTTAACTGGCGCGATAATCAGCAGGCAGTACTTTGACTTTTTGAAGATTGAAAACATTTCCACTGAAAATATAGCTAAATTCCGAGGTTTAGAAGCGCCTATTGTAATCGTCTTTGGTGCTGAAGCCTTGGATACGGCGGAGCTTTTCAGTGCTTACTCCCGTGCGACGACGAAGTTTGTAGCTATTTACAATGCTCATAATCGACAGTGGAGAGGCCATTTGGACTTTCAGTCTAGGTTGCAGGCCAACCCCGTTAGCGCAGAAATTCTTACCAAAGCTCAGGTTCCTTTGAGGATTAAGAACTTGGTTGCGCGCTCCACTTCTGTTCACTCGCTGGGAATGAAAAGCATCGATGTGATGTGGGCCAACGACTGGGGTGCGCTGCTTGTTGAGTTTAAGACACATGAATCTCAGCTTGCGCTCTGGATTAATTACCTATCTCGAACCATCTCTCAGCCCATCTTCATTTGGTATGGTGAGACACTCACCAGATTCTATATGGTTGTGCCCGAGCTACAAGGTGAAGTTGAAACGTGCAGCCACTACACATTGACTATTGAAGAGTGCAAGGCGTGTGGCTGCTTTACTCCGCACGGGGATACTACGAGAATCAAATGCGCGCTCTGCTACACTACGGAAAGTAGACTCCTTCCGCGAGATCAGGGCGTCATGGACCGTATCGCCTTGTATGATGCGGTGATCACCTCGCGTCTCCCCAAAGCCAAGATTCTGGAGCTACGGCCCCATCTCCCTATAGAGGTGGCCGCAGTGGCGGCGTTGATGCGCGCGGATAGAATTAAGGCACGCAGCAAAGTCCTCATGGTCCAGTTGCCTTCAGGGCGGAACCTCTACACAACCGCCTTTGTTTTCACTCAGTCCAGGATTGCGGCATGTCCCGCAGGAACGATCATGTTAGTCGATGAGATCGCGGACGAAATTTACCACCGTTACAATGAACTGGGGCAGATCACCGTAGCTGAATGGCGTTCGATTGTTGCGAGTGCCTTCGCGACCTTCAAGCAAAAAGGTTATGTAGACCGAGTAGCGAAAAAAACTTATCGGCCTGTCGAGGATGACAAGGCTCCAATCCCCAAACGGTACGACAACGACTGATCGATGCCTGTGGAGGAGGCCTGTCGCGATGGAGCAGCGTGATGGTGCTGCATTTTTTTGCTCAGCCCTGATTCCGGCATGCCTGGGGCAGACCGCAAGCGAATGTAACCAGCGGGAGGTGGCGTTCGATGCGATCTCTCTTCATCAAGGTTGACTGCTCAGGGTCGATCGTGGGTACAGCCCGCTCATCGTCAATTTACCCGCGCTCCCATAGAAGGACAAAAGCATGAACGTGCTTGAAACCATGCGAATGGTCTTGGAAGAAAAGCTCGAAGGGCATAAACGGAAATCTACGAATTTCTACCGATACTCCGAGAGCTTGAGAGGGGCAGCTGAGTTCGCGAGAGCGATCGCTGTGAAACACGACGACAGCCCGTTACTGACTGTCGCTGATGATGTCTTGGAGTGGGTTGAGAAGCGTCAGAGCGCGCTGGAGGAGGAGGGCAGGCTAGAAAGCGAGCGCGTTTGGCAGAGGGACGAGGTCAGATACAACGTTAGGAAGGCTACCGCCCGAGCAGTCAATGAATTCGTAGGTAAGGAGGTAGTCGACTCGCAGTGGAAAGCCCTTATCGAGGAATACCAGTGTGCTTTCCCTACTTTCCTGATTCGCAGCTCCGTCACTGATCGGCTTCATCCCAAAAGGCAATCTGTCTCGATCCGAAATCATCTCTGCCAATTTATTGAGGCCCAGAAGCTGGGGCGAGAGCCAAATCTTTCAGAAATCCAGGCGTTGCATCCCCAAGCGCTTGTGGCGCACCGGGAAGAGACCCTGAAATACCTGGTGCGCGCGTTGCCAGGGTTCGATTTCAAATCGGCTTGGTCGAGAGCTGATAACCCATCCGATCCAAATGAAAATTCAGGGGGTAACTAAAGTCTGATGAACATCTACTCTTTCAGAGCAGATCCTATCCAAGATGTTTTCGATCTGATGCTTTTGCCGGATATGAGGGTAGTACGGAGTCTAACGATTCTGCCCGACGAGCATTTCCCAGACGTCGAGGTCGAGTTGCAAAGTGATATGCCGCAGAGCTAGTTGCAGCGCCTGATTGGCCAGCTGGAGGATGCTCATGTGATCGCTGATATCCTTCGTGCATGCTGTCTAAAGGAAAATCCACTTCAGCGTGGTGAAGATCCTGATCCGCTTCCTCGATGTCCAGAGTTTTAAAGAATATGTGAACGACTGCCTAGATCGCTCGTGGCGAGGGAGGGTCTATAGCTGCCGCTTATGGTTCACCCCCCCCCCCATAATTTGTTTAGGTCATTCGATTCTTCAAATCCGATACAATGGACACTTGGCAGCCTCTATGCTCATGCATTAGCCTTTGCTGCTAAAATGACCTTTGATGTGCCCAACCAGCTTTGAGGAAATTGATGAACCATTTGAGTGAAGAGGAAATGCGCCGCGCCTTGTTCGGCGATCTAAATGACGGTGATGATCTGACGATTGCCAAGCCTCTCAGACCTAAAGTGAGTAAGCATTTATCGAGTATCAGCAGCAAAATCCGGGTTACGCTTCACGTCACAAATATATTTGAGGGCCAACCAGAAGTGGTTAGGTTTGAGAGTTCAAATCTCAGCCGGTTGGTGGCTGAGCTAGATGCGAAAAAAAATTCCAAAAACAATATCGTTTTGTGGAAGTGGTGGCTGTAGAGCGAGTGTGAGCGTTAAATGGCTCTAAGTTGTTTGCTCGTGCTAATTTCGCCAGTAGTGAGCTTAGTCCATATTGTTACTTAGATTTAGATGCTGCGTGACCGATTTCTTCTTTCCTCCGGACCTCAACTGGCATCAAACTCTTCGATTGTATAGTGTTGCCATTTGCATCCTGTGTGATAATTTGGGTTCTTCAAGAAGGCGAGAATCTCTGAGCGTTCTGTAGGGTAAAATTGTTCAACCAGAATAAACCAGAGTGCATGTCTTGCTTTGCTAATGCTCATTCGCTCACTAGGGTTTGAGCGCATCAACTGAATAAGGATTTCTGCCAGCAAATAACCCCCTTGCTGTTCGGCTGCTTTAATGATGTCAAAGCATCCCGATGTAACGATGTTTTCAATTCTTCTGAGTGAGGATGCGTAGTGCCCTATGTTTTTAAAAGAAAATAAGTCTTTGCCTGTTATTAGTTTGTAGAGTAAAAGGCCCATGGCCCATGAGTCGTATTTATTGAAGCCGGTATTGGGTTTTTCTTGGTCTTGAAAAGTCTCGGGAGGGAGATTGTAGAAAGAGGTTGTCAGTTCTTTGCCCATGCCATTGTGAATTATGACCATGTGATCGTCATCGTTTTCGCTATATTGATAGAGTACGCCGCAATAGCATTGCCCCCAGTCAAGCACGATTGTTTTAAAGTCAGGAGTTGCCGAGTAAAGATCAATCTCGTCAGGTAATAAAATTATATTGCCGACGTGCAGATCCCTATGAGCTGTATCGTGAATGAAGTTTTCATTTGCTCCAAATACACGGTATGCGATTAGCAGTCGTTGCTGTAAGTCTGAGGTGCTCCAGTGCGCGCGTAGCCAATCTGAGAGTAAAGTCCCATGCACTCTTTCAGTCACTAGATATAATATTCTTCCATCAAAAAGTTCTCCGTCGGCAATGTAGCTGGGTGTTTTTTTGATGATTTCATTAAATCCGGCGTTTAGCTTTAGGTAGTCAATTTCATTTTTGAATCTGGCTCTCTCTAGGTCGGAGCGTGGAAAGATACAGAGTTTCACAAAAATATCTGTGCCAGAGTTCTCGTCACGACCGAAGTAACACGTTGAGCTTTTGCCCCCTAAAACTTCCTCAAGCAATCTAAATCTCCCGTCCAGAAGATTAAGTCCAGTCAGTTCTAAGAATTTATTTTCTTTGACGGAGGGGGTGGGCTCGGATACGATTTGCATTTTGCTCGGAGAGTTAGCTTGAATTTGTATAGAGGTTATCATCGGGAACTCCATTCATCAAGCCAGGAAAATATTTTTTATGATGGTTCGCGAGAGCCGCTACATTGCAGTAGGGAAGTACACGAGCATGCGGATTCTTGGTTTCTTCAGAAGTTTGGGGTAGCGGCGAGAAGTTCGTGTTTGATTTGTACTACTGATTTTGAGCAGGCGGTTTCCTATGGTTATCCCTACAGAATCGTCCCTCAAGGACCCGCGAAGATAATTTATAGTTCTTCTGTCAAGGATTTCTTGCAGTATGATCTAGATTTGGTTTCTGACTCTGAATCTGATGTGTGGGAATGGTTAGAGCGACAACGGTATGAAATGGTCCAGCGGCAGGAAGATATTCACACCGTCTTCAAAGGAGAGGTGATGGTCTATTGTAAATACTACTCGGCCGTTCCGCTTAGGTCTTGACACTTAAGCATTAGCGTGACTGTACTCATAGAGGTGTACTATAGGGTTGGTGCATCGGTCGTTGGCCATCTGACGAGGCCCTTGAGATGCTTGCGTCAATCACGTTCAAAACAACCTCGGTAGCGTCGGCATCGGTTCCAGCGTGCCGAGGTTGTTACGAACCCAAGCAGCTTTTCAAAATGCGCTGCAAGACATTTTATACTCGCTGCTCAGCGTTGCTGCCAATTTATTGCCTGGCAGTGATGCGAGTTGCTCTGCCCGGCATGTAACCCAGCTCGCAATCCCCGCCCTGACTGACCTCTTCGAAATATACATTGGTTGAGGTGTGATCCGGTTGGTCCAGTTTGTAGACACCGCAATTTTCGAATGTCACCTTTGCTCGGAACAGACGGGTGCTCAGATGAACACCGGAGTCGTCCACAACGCCTTTCGCAATTTTCTGCTTGCCTTCGGCATCGACCCTTGCGACCTCAATCTTGATCGGACCGCCTTCGTCCGCCTTGTAAAGCTGGACGTAATCCCCCGACTCCTTGGGGAAATTGGCTCGTTGGGAGGCGTTGCTATCTGAGCAGCCGGACAGGATGGCCATTGAGGTAACGGCGGTCAGAATGAGAAAATTGCGCATTAAATGCTCCTCGGGAAGATGCCCGGTGTGGGCTACTTCTTAAGATGGGGGCAAAGCCTGGATAAAAAAACAGTATTTGAAAGATTTTTTCGCGAAGGCCGAGCCTTGCGGGGGCAGGCACGAAACACGAAATTGGCTACGACGTGGCTTAGTTGATGCTGGATGGTCTGTCGCTG
>Ga0213825_1002881_pt1 | contig 10684 bp, 9 predicted proteins | sample MC6MC0900MG_FD_179896 | JGI IMG/M metagenome (GOLD analysis project Ga0213825, IMG submission 179896) | Enriched soil aggregate microbial communities from Iowa State University, Ames, United States - MC6-MC0900-MG | ecosystem: Environmental > Terrestrial > Soil > Unclassified | place: USA: Iowa... | reverse complement strand
TGCTGTCGAATCGGTCAATACTTTATGGAGCAATCGAAAAATAAGGAAGCGATTTATTGGTATTCCCAAGCATTACAAGTATCTCCTTGCACGTTGGGCGTTTATAAGCGAGCATACTCGACATGGATTCCCCATATTCAATTAAGTATGCTTTATGATCGCTTACGGCTTTACGAAAATGCCTATGAGCACAATGCAAAAGCATTGCACTATAAACCAAATGATGCGTGCATTCGAGACCATCAACAATATCTTAAGAAGCAGTTGAATAAATAATGGGCATGGACTACGTGAGCGGAAGGGGGTTTCCGAAGTAGCGCTCCGTTCCTCGTAGTGAAGAAAGAATTCCGCGAAACGGAGTGGTAATTCCGCGGAGTGAGGGGATGATTCCGCGAAATGGTGAGAGAATTCCGCGGAGTGAGGGGATGATTCCGCGAAATGGGGAGAGAATTCCGCGGAGTGAGGAGAGAATTCCGCGGAGTGAGGAGGGAATTCCGCGAAGCAGTGCAACAATTCCGCGAAATGGGGAGAGAATTCCGCGAAACAGTGCAACAATTCCGCGAAAGCAACATGAACCCTACCTTTCATTACACAATAGAAAAAAGAATCCGCTGTAGTCCGCATGATAAAGGGCGGGAGCAGATTCTTCTTTTTTAATTCGAGTTATTTTATGAGATAGCCTTGACGGCAGTAATTCCTTTTACATAATATTGACGATTGCCACAAGCTGCACTTCATGTACTTTCATTAGTATCACTAGGTATTGCCGTCACTAATAAAACCACTAAATTCCTGTGCATTTGAAGAAACCTCAATATAATCTACATAGATCGCATGACCAATGATTAGCGATAGCACAACAATAATTGTAATAATAATCACATTACGTGGTCTAAAGTCTTGAGCTTGCACTTTCTTCTCCTCCTTTGTAATTTAGTGAATATTGCGACAATTCAATATATGTTAAAGGAATTAGAGTATGCAATTTTAAAAATACTTTTTTGTAAATGTTTGAAAAACATATGAGGGATGGAAACGGTGAATTGTGTGGCAGTAGCTAAAAAAGCTACTACTATATGTATATTTTACTAGATGAAAAAGAAAAAATTCAAGATTTAAGCGGGAAAAAAATAGCGACACAAAAGTGAAAAAGTGTTAGATTGATGGCCATCAATCTAACACTTTTTGCAATGCCGTTGTTGTCCGCTACGGCGGTGCTTTCCGCGGGCACACCGTAAGCCGCAACCCTCGCTACGCGCGGATTGTTGCGTCTTACATTATGTGCTGTTCCCGCAGGAGTCACCGCCTGCGCTACCAACAACTAGTGTTTACTGCTATGTTTTTTATTGCAAAAGAATGAATAGCTAAGTCTTCATTCATATTGTATTGTAGACAAACTTTAACTATAAAACATCTTTTTGCAATGCCGTTGTTGTCCGTTACGGCTGTGCTTTCCGCGGGCACACGGTAAGCCGCAACCCTCGCTAACGCGCGGATCTGTTGCGTCTTACATTATGTGCTGTTCTGAGTAGGAGTTGCCGCCTGCCACACCTTCGCTATCAACAACTAGTATTCGCTTCTTTTCTTTAAACGTTAATCGAGTTTTAATCCTTTTAATGCTTCAGCCAATGCGTTATTTACGGGTTCCTCGTTATTTTGTTGTTTTAAATATTTTTGCACGGAGCGTTTATCGACTTTACCGCCGCCTTCTTTTTTACGGCGTGCTTCAAATGCAGATAATTTCTCGCGATGACCACATTTACATACAAAAATTTGTCCGTCACCTTCACCGCGAAGCTCTAGTTTTTTCTTACATTGAGGGCAGCGGGCGTTTGTCACACGTGCTACGTTTTTACGGTGACCACATTCACGATCCTGACAAACGAGCATTTTTCCTTTTTTGCCGTTCACTTCCAACATCGGTTTACCACAGTCAGGGCAAGATTTAGTAGAAATATTGTCATGTTTATATTTTTTATTGCTTGCTTTAATTTCTGAAACGATTTCTTTTGTGTAATTTTTCATTTCACTAATAAAGACATCTTTTTTCAGCTTACCGTTTGCAATGGCTTCGAGCTTTTGCTCCCACTCAGCAGTAAGGGTAGGGGATTTTAACTCTTCCGGCACTAAATCAAGCAATTGTCGACCTTTTGATGTGATGTAAATATCTTTCGCACCACGTTTTTCAATTAAAAATGAGTTGAAGAGTTTGTCAATAATATCAGCGCGCGTGGCAACTGTACCTAAACCGCCTGTCGATTTTAACGTATCGGCTAATTTTTTATCGTTTGTCGCCATATATTTCGTTGGGTTTTCCATAGCCGATAATAAGGTAGCTTCGTTAAAGCGAGCTGGTGGCTTCGTTTGACCAGATGTTTGCGCAATCAGTTTAATCTGAAGTGTATCACCTTTATCAATACGAGGGAGGATTTGCTCTTGTAAATCATCTGCTGTATCTTCATCGTCAAAGCGATGTTCATATACTTCCTTCCAGCCAGCTGATAAAATCGTTTTTCCGCGTGCGACAAAACTTTCATCCATAATTTTTGCACGTAATGTCAGTTGTTCATATTCAAAAGCAGGGAAAAGAACTGCTAAAAATCGTTTCACAACAAGGTCGTAAATTTTCCGTTCTTTATCAGAGAAAGCAGAGAAATTAACATAGCCTTCCGTTGGGATAATGGCATGGTGATCAGAAACTTTACTATCATCGACAAATGCCTTCGACGTTTTAATCGGTTTATTTAAAAGCTTATTGGCAAGTGGTCGATATTCGCCAATACCACAAGCTTTTAAACGTTCCGGTATCGTTGCAACAATGTCCTGTGAAATATAGCGTGAGTCTGTACGTGGATACGTTAATACTTTGTGCTGTTCATAGAGTTTTTGCATAATATTTAGCGTTTCTTTTGCAGAATAACCGAAAATTTTATTGGCATCCCGTTGTAACTCTGTTAAATCATATAAGCCAGGAGCGAAAGTTTTCTTCGGTTTCTTTTCAATATCAGTGACAGTTGCGTTGTTTCTACCTAGCTTTTTAACGATAGCGTCTATTTTATCTTTATCAAAACTACGGCTATTACCTTTTGCATCTTGCCATGTCAGTTTTAAATGATCAGTCGTTTGTGCTTCGATACCGTAATAGGTTTGTGCTTTAAAATGTTTAATTTCATCTTCGCGTGCTGCAATAATTGCTACAGTTGGTGTTTGCACACGACCGCAGTTAAGCTGTGCATTAAAGCGTGTCGTTAAAGCACGCGTAGCATTTAGTCCGATATACCAGTCCGCCTCAGAACGCGCAACAGCAGAAGCATATAAATTATCATAAGCTTTACCTGGTTTTAAGTTGGCAAAGCCATCTTTTATCGCTTTATCGGTTACAGAAGAAATCCATAAACGTTTAATCGGCTTATTAATTTTTACTTTATCAATAATCCAGCGAGCTACAAGCTCACCTTCACGTCCAGCATCAGTCGCTACAATGATTTCGCCTACATCACCACGCGTTAGCTGGCTTTTTACAGCGTTAAATTGTTTGCCTGTTTGTTTAATCACTGTCAGCTTTAAACGTTCAGGTAACATTGGTAAATCTTCTAAATTCCACGTTTTATATTTAACGTCATAACTTTCTGGGTCTGCTAACGTTACAAGATGACCTAATGCCCATGTAACGATGTATTTATCTCCTTCAAGATAACCGTTTCCTTTTTTATTACACTTCAATACACGCGCAATATCGCGCGCTACTGATGGTTTTTCAGCGATTACTACACTTTTAGCCATTCATAACATCCTTTCGTAAATCCTTGTGTTTACTATATCATAGAGCATTATTGTTATGGTAAAGAAGAAGTTTAGAGATACTTTGCTATTGTTCAACTAGCAGCTAATCATCTTCGCTTCTAGTTTATGACGCGACGTAATAGTTAAAAGTGACAAAAGTATTAGTGAAATACAGAGGCAACTAGTTGATGATAGCGAGGGTATGACAACTGAGTTAATAGGAGGGGGGAGTTTACTATGCTGAGCGGAACGTAACCGCTGTAGTGACCATCAACGACAAAGCAAAAAAGTGCTAGAATGACGCTGGTCAATCTAACACTTTTTCTTTATTAGCCAGTTACTTATTCAATAAAAGCATTCGAAGATTTTCTAACGATTAGTGTTGGTTGGAGATTAATTTTTCGATATTCACTAGGACCGTTTTCTTCCACTCTTTCGATGACTAATTGCGTTCCCATATAGCCAAAGTCATAGGCAGGCTGTGAAGCTACAGTGAAGAAAGGATCGAAATTTGAATACGGCTCTAAATCGTCGAAGCAAACAACGGCAATATCTTCTGGCACTCGAATATTTTTGTTACGCAGTGTTGTAATAGCATTAATCGCGATAAAGTTATTAGCGGCAAAAATAGCAGTAGGTCGTTCTTGCTCTGGTAATAACAGTAAACCATTAATCGTATCCCATTCTTCTTCTTGCTTATAATGTGCTTGGATAACTAAGTTCTCATTAAAAGTTAAATCATTTACTTTCAATGTTTCTACATATGTTTGATACCTTTCTTTCGATGTAGAAATGTCTAAAGGAGCGTGAATAATGGCTATCTTTTTATGGCCACGGTCAATTAAATGTTGCACTAACTCTCTCGTTCCCTCATGATTATTCCCTAAAACCATATCGCAAGGTAAATCGTCTATCATCCTGTCAATTAATGTGAATGGGATTTTGTTTTTCACAAGCTTTTTCAAGTTTTTTTTAGATTGATTACCAGTAGGCGCAATAATAACACCGTCTACCATTTTTGAAATAAGAGCATCTATGTAGCCACTTTCTTTTTCTGGATCCTCATCCGTATTGCACAACATCAGCTGATAACCAAGTTGATTGGCTTTATCTGCTGCTCCTCTGGCAACCTTTGTGAAGAAAGGGTTTGTAATATCAGGAATTACCAATGACAAGATTTTAGTTTTCTTAATATTTAAACTTCTAGCAGCGTAGTTAGGGATATAGTTTAATTCTTGAATGACAGCTTCTACTTTTTTTCTCGTTTTCTCGCTTATATTTCCTTTATTGTTAATGACTCTTGACACAGTCATAGGAGAAACATTCGCTTTTTTGGCAATATCATAAATTGTTGTCACCTATCGTACCTACCTTACATTGTAAATTTTTTTGTATTTTACCTACTGCTGGCACAACGTTTCTGCGCAAAACATCTGTTGGACGAAGATACATTTTATTTCAAAATAAAGTCATCGTGTTCAGTCTTGTTGTTGGATTATTTTTACATAATTAGTTCTGATATAATTGTACTTCTTTTAACACTACACTTTCCAATATTTAAATCCAAGAGGGAAAGCGCTTTAAGTGAGCCAAAAATAAAATAATTAACACAATCTCCGTTTATTGCTCCCGATGTACATACCATTTTTCACAAGTCATTATAGCATGAGTGTCCAAAAATCGACATTAACACTAATTTTTATTGATACTGAATAATCAACATTGTCAAATGTGTATTTTATGACAAAGATATGAGCGTTACTGCAACAATCTAAAAACAGGTATATCCTCAGTGTTTTTCACTATTCTACTCTACTAAGCATGAAAAATCCTTCTCAATACCACCTATTTAACTCGGTTTTGAATTTTGATTATTTTCAGAAATTAGTATTGACATGTATTTTTTTGTTTGTTATTTTTACGTTACCGGTAACATAAAAGTTAACAAAGGTGGTGTTGAATATGATTATTGATTCACATCAACATTTTTGGAAGTTATCAAGGAATGATTATAAATGGTTAACAGAAGATTTACTAGAACTTTATCGTGATTTTATGCCAAATGACCTTTATCCCATTTTAAATGAACATCAAATTGATAAAACAATTGTCGTGCAAGCGGCACCCACGATAGAGGAAACGTTATTTTTATTAACTTTATTTGATAAATATGACTGGATTGCAGGCGTAGTTGGCTGGTTAGATTTAAGCGCAGTGAACTTCCAGCAACATTTTGAGGCACTGCTACGACATCCTGGTTTTGTCGGTGTGCGACCTATGTTACAAGATTTACATGGAGATGATTGGATTTTACGACCAGAGGTTTTAAAAAACTTGGAATTACTTGTCCAACATGATGTTCCGCTAGATCTGTTAATAAAGCCAAGACATTTTCCTTACATACTAGAATTATTAAAATTGTGTCCTAAGTTGAGAGTCGTAGTAAACCACATTGCTAAGCCAAATATTGCAGAACAACAGTTAGATGGCTGGAAAGAAGCAATGGAAAAAATAGCGATGTATCCAAATGCGATGTGCAAACTTTCCGGATTAGTGACAGAAGCTGCCCATCAAAATTGGACGCTAGCGGAGTTCCAACCTTTTATCACCCATGTGCTAAATGTTTTTGGTACGGAACGGGTGATGTTTGGAAGTGATTGGCCTGTTTGTAATTTATCAGGTACATACAATGACGTACTGATGATACTGATGGAAAATTTACCAGCAAACTTACTTGGTAAAGATTTAGAAATGATATTTGGAGAAAATGCAAAACGTTTTTATAAATTGTAAGAAGGAGGGCAAAGGCATGGCAGAAATGGCATTTCAACAAGGGGTAACTTGCATCGTAATGGATGAAAAAGATAATGTTACGACGTTATTAGCAGATATGAAAAAAGGCGATAGCGTGATTTATACAAATGGAAATCAAACGTGCGAATTAACTTTGCAAGAAGATGTTAATTTTGGACATAAAGTAGCGATTGCGCTTATTAATCCGGGTGAGGAAGTTAAGAAATACGGAGAAGTAATTGGTGCAGCAACAACTACCATTCATCCAGGTGAACATGTACATGTTCACAATATCGAAGGAATACGCGGGCGTGGAGATAAAAAGTCGGGGGTGTAAATAGATGACATATATTAAAGGCTATCGAAGAGATAATGGAAAAATGGGTATTCGTAATCATCTCTTAATTTTACCAACAGTCGTGTGTGCAAATCAGGTTACGTCAAGAATTCAGCAACAAGTACCAGGTTCTGTAGCGATACCTCACCAACATGGATGTAGTCAAGTAGGTGCTGATAAAGAAAGAACACATCAAGTATTAGTTGGTATGGGGAAAAACCCGAATGTAGGGGCTGTTTTAATTGTCAGTCTGGGCTGTGAAGTAATCAATGCGCAAGACATTAAGCAAGAAATTGAAGAGACAGGTAAGCCCGTTGTTTGGATTGATATTCAAAATGAGGGTGGATCCGTAAAAACGATAGAAAAAGGCGTGGAACTTGCAAAGGAACTTCTGAAAAAAATAGAAGATACTCCGTTAATCGATATTCCACTGTCCGAGCTTATTGTAGGTGTCAAATGTGGCGGTTCCGACGCTACATCAGGATTATGTAGTAACCCTGCACTTGGTAGAGCAGCAGATGCCATTTTAAACGCAGGTGGCACGATTGTGATGGGAGAGACAACTGAAATTATTGGTGCTGAGCATCTTGTTGCTGCAAAGGCCATTAATCAAGATGTACAACAAAAATTGTATAAATGTGTTGAACAATTTGAACTTGAAGTAGAACGCATGGGTGTCGATATGCGTGGAGGAAATCCAAGCCCAGGTAATATTGCAGGCGGCTTATCGACGATTGAGGAAAAATCTTTAGGTTGTATTAGTAAAGCTGGAACAGCCATGCTGCAAGGCGTTGTAGACTTCGCCGAAGAAATTCCTGGCACAGGCTATTACTTCATGGATTCACCAGGCAATGATATTGAATGTGTTACAGGTATGGCAGCAGCGGGCGTTCATGTTGTTTGCTTTACAACAGGTAGAGGAACACCAACAGGCAATCCGATTATACCGGTTATTAAAATAACAGGTAACGAAATGACTGGAAAAAGAATGGCAGACAATATCGATGTAGATGTTAGCCCTGTATTACAAGGCAAGGAGTCGCTGGACGAATCTGGTGAACGCATTTTAGAGTCGATTGTTAATGTCGCGAAAGGTCAGCAAACGAAAGCTGAGATTTTAGGTCATCAAGAATTCAGTATTAGTCGTATCGGCATTAGTTTATAAAAAGCAAAGTAGGGAGAATGCACATGAAGAAACTTGAAAACCGCGTTGCTCTAGTAACAGGAGCAAGCAGGGGGATAGGGGCTGCTATCGTCGAAAGATTAGCAGAAGAAGGAGCCCATGTTGCCATTAACTATACATCGCCAAGCTCACTAGTAAAGGCAGAAGCATTAAAGCAACAAATCGAGGAACGTTTCCATGTTCGAGCGATGGTTGTCAAAGCGAATGTAGGCATTAAACAAGAAGTCGATCAAATGATTGATGAAGTTGAAAAAACACTAGGCGATGTAGATATCTTAGTGAATAACGCCGGTATCGCGCCATTTGAATCATTTATGAAATTAACAGAAGAGACATGGGATACAACGTATCAAACGAATGTTAAATCGATTTTCTTAACGACACAGCGAGTAGCGAAAAAAATGATTGCCAATCGTTACGGAAAAATTATTAATATCACATCTACGGCTAGCTTACTTGTGACAAGCCCGGTTATCCCACATTATATTTCATCAAAAGCAGCGGCTAGTCATTTAACAAAAGCACTGGCGATTGAATTAGGCAAATACAATATTAATGTCAATGCCGTGGGGCCAAGTACAGTGGCGACAGATATGTGCCAAGAATATCTTCAAGATCCAAGCATTTTAGAAAAAGAAATTCAAGCGAATCCAATGAAAAGATTGGGAACGGAAAAGCAAATTGGTGATGCTGTCGTATTTTTAGTTTCTGATGACGCCATGCAAATTAATGGCCATTTACTAATGGTAGATGGGGGACTTACTGTGAAAGCTGCACAACCCGAAGATCATTTAGAACAAGAAAGGGAAATGTTGCTATGAGATTACAAGGCAAGGTAGCGCTTATTACTGGTGGTGGTAGTGGTATTGGTCGCTCGACAGCTCTGCTCTTTGCAGCGGAAGGCGCCCACGTAATCATCAACGATGTGCACAAAGAAAACGGTGAAGGTACAGTAAAGGACATTCAACTTAATGGAGGAAACGCAACATTTTATCATGCAGATGTGACGATTCCTCAAGCAGTGAAAGACATGGTTGACCATATTACAAAACAATTCGAAAAAATTGATATCCTTTTTAACAATGTGGGCATCAGCAATGTTGGACGTATAGATGAAGTAGAGCCTGACATATGGGATAAAGTGATGAGTGTCAATGTAAAGGGCGTTTACTTACCAAGCAAATATATTGTCCCTTACATGATGGAACAGAAGAGTGGATGCATCATTAATATGTCGTCCTGTGCTGCAGAAATGGGCTTAAAGCAACGCGCATTATACTCGGCAACAAAAGGCGCTATATTATCTTTAACGAAGGCGATGCAAGTAGATTATGCACCGTACAATATTCGTGTCAATGCATTATTACCAGGAACTATTTTCACACCATTTGTTGAAAATTATTTAGCGAATGCATACGACAATCCACAAGAGGCCATCGAAAGTATTAAAACAAGACAGCTAAGTGGCGAATTAGGAAAACCTGAGGATGTAGCAAAAGCGGCTTTATTTTTAGCATCTGATGACTCGAGTTTTATGATGGGTTCTCCCCTTTATATAGATGGCGGCGTGGTCTTTGGAAAAAATGCTTAATATGACGAAATGATATGAGGATTGACTATGAAACTATTAACATTTGATAAGCAAGGCGTCTATCAATTAGGCGTGCAAACGGAGCAAGGCATTATTGATATTGCGGCATCTATTAAAAAAAATGCCAATCTTAATAATTTACCAGATTACACATCTCTTATGACTTGTAATAAAGAACAAATAGCAAAGCTTCAACATTTTATTGAAGCGATAGTAGCACAAGAAAGCGCTGTGTTTGTAGAGGAAGAGCAAATCACTTGGGGACCATGTGTGACAAAGCCACATAAAATTATTTGTGTTGGTTTAAATTATCGCAAACATGCGGATGAAACGAATGCACCGTATCCAGAAGTGCCTATTTTATTTAATAAATTTGATAATACATTAACAGGACATAACAGTGAAATTGCTATTCCAAATGTCACAAAGGAACTTGATTATGAAGTAGAACTAGGGATTGTAATCGGCGAAAAGACAAAAAATGTCACTGAACAAGATGCGTTAAATCATGTTTTCGGTTATTGCACGGTGAATGATCTGTCAGCACGTGATTTACAAATGAGAACGCATCAATGGTTATTAGGAAAAACTTGCGATAAGTTCAGTCCGATTGGTCCGTACTTAGTGACGGCAGATGAGATTACAGACCCTAATAATTTAGCATTAAAAACATATGTCAATGGCGAAGTAAGACAAAACTCCAATACTGCCGATATGATTTTCAATTGTGCTGAAATTATTAGTTACATTTCTCAACATATGACATTGGAGCCTGGCGATATTATTTTGACAGGTACACCTGAAGGCGTAGTATTCGGATACCCTCAAGAACAGCAAGTGTATATTCAACCAGGAGATGAAGTAACTGTAGAAATCGAGAAATTAGGTTCTCTAACAAATTACTTTGTAGCAGAAGAATAAAGAAATGAGTGTGAATAACGATGCTAAAAGGGATTCCTCCAATTATTTCACCGGATTTAATGAAGGTACTAATGGA
>Ga0213825_1002877_pt1 | contig 10690 bp, 9 predicted proteins | sample MC6MC0900MG_FD_179896 | JGI IMG/M metagenome (GOLD analysis project Ga0213825, IMG submission 179896) | Enriched soil aggregate microbial communities from Iowa State University, Ames, United States - MC6-MC0900-MG | ecosystem: Environmental > Terrestrial > Soil > Unclassified | place: USA: Iowa... | reverse complement strand
TTATTTCCCTAATTTCTCATTTAATCATTGAAAATCGGACATTTCAAGGGATAATTTAATTGGTAGCGGTTTCATAACAAATGTTCATATTTTCACAAATTTCTTATTTCTATAAAATAAAACAAAAAGGATAAAACTGGTAATCAAACCCAGTTTTATCCTTTATTTTCCTGAAACCATTTTTCGATTTTAGATAAAATTTTATCCATTCCAACAGCACTTGACAGGCTGGGTAAATTCACGAGTAAAGATTGCTTTGGCGGCTTAACACCTTCACCTTTTTTTTGTAAAACCAAAATACTTTTAGCTGAATGTTTATTTTTAAACATGCTTGTTGGTAAATGCAGCAGTCCTTGAATAATTAGATTTCCCTTGATAAATTCATGAAGTTGAGGTGCTTGATCACTTTCAAACAAACCGTTCGGAATTAGGAAGAATAAATAGCCTCCAGGTATGGTATGTCTAACACTTTGTTCGATAAATAAATGATGTGAATATGAGTGGCCTTCTAAAGCTTTTAATTGATAATCTGCAGCTCTGAAATCATTTGGATAGTAGCCAACCGGCAAATCTGCAATGACCGCCTCCACAGGATCGATAAACAAAGGCTCCAGGCTATCCTGATTGAACAACTGAACAGGATGCTCTTGTAAATTAGCATTTACATAGGCAAGCTTGATCAGAATATCGTCAATCTCCACTCCAATGGACGTAATATTTTTATGGACGTGATTTAAAACTGTTGTTAATAAATTCCCTGTTCCAACGGCAGGGTCAAGGAGACGGAAGGACTCCTGCTTCATAAATCTCTCCACTAGGTAACCAACCAGCATACCAATAGAATCCGGTGTCATTTGATGGTTTGGCTGTACATTTTCCTTCATCCCTTTTAAAATAACAAGCTGATAGGCTTTGCGAATATCCTCATTCGAATATTTGACCAAATGAATCTCTTCATATACTTTCTTAAGCCTTTTTAACGTTAGCTCGCTTAGCTCGTCCTGAAGGATGGCACCTTGAAATAGATTTTCCCCTGTTTCGGCAAGTGCCTCCAGGTAACTACAGGATAATTCCTCTTGTAAAATAAGAGCAGTTTCATTAAATAATGTAAATAGCTGTTCAACTGGAGAAATTTTCATAGTTTCCCCTCCAATACTAAATTTCCTTATTTATTTTAAACATGTAAGAATTTTTTTAATAAAGCAAACTCGCCGATTGGCGAGCCCCGAAGGGCGAAGACAGAGGCGTAGTTGCACTTATGCGTTAGGAAAGTAGAAATTTGAAAAATATATACTTTCCTATTAGCCAAGTATAAAGGCCTCGCTATAGTGCCGAGGCCTTCTTATCATATAAGATTTTCATTGTACTACGAGATTTGTCAAGAGTTCCAGCGTAGCTAAACAGGGGTGCTTTCGCTTTTCTTAGTGTTTCAATTATTTTGCCGCTTTTGCTGCCTCAATTGCAGCTTCATAGTTAGGGTGGTTAGTTGCTTCACTAACATACTCAACATATGTCACAGTATCGTTCGAGTCAACAACAAACACTGCACGCGCTAATAGTCTTAATTCTTGGATAGCAACCCCATATGCTTCTCCAAACGAAAGATCACGGTGATCGGATAATGTTTGCACATTTTCAATGCCGCTTGCTGCACACCAACGTTTTTGCGCAAATGGTAAATCTACGCTAACTGTTAATATTTTTACGTTTCCTAAGCTATTTGCTTCTTCATTGAATCGGCGTGTTTCTGTATCACATACACCCGTATCTAAAGAAGGCACTGAAGTGATTAAACGAACCTGCCCCTTCGTATCGTTTAACGTCACTTCTGATAAGTCATTTGCTAGCACTGTAAAATTTGGAGCCTTGTCACCAACTTTTACTTCATTGCCTAACAATGTAATAGCATTTCCTTTAAATGTTACATTTGCCATTCTTTCATCCTCCTTTGTCGTTTTAAAGCTATGACGCTAACAAATTTATTCAGCATTTTAGCTTTAAATATGTACAGTGTAAATATATCTTTTCAGAACCCTTTTTGCAATTATTTGAACTCTCGTAGTCTACATTAAAACCAAGAAAAAAGTTAACCTTCCAATGGGGTTTGGAAGATTAACCTTCACATCATAAGTCAAGATCAATTTTTTGCTGCTGTTGTGTTTGTTGGGTTTGATGCTGGGTTTGCTGCTGTTTATTCTGGTCTTTCTTTGAGAACATTTGCTGTATTTTATCGACTGCCTGCGGTGCAAGCTCTAAAATCTTCTCGTATAGATGGGTACTCTCATCAAGATGAAGCATTTTGACACCATTAGAGTTTACAATTAAAAAAGCGATTGGGGTGATTGAAACACCGCCGCCGCTACCGCCTCCAAAAGGAAGCTTTGCTTGCCCTTGGCTTTGACCTTGGCCTTGGCTTTGGCCTTGACCTTGGCTTTGACCTTGGCTTTGCCCTTGCGATTGGGAGCTGTCAAGATTGAACTCACTGCCTCCAGCAGCAAATCCAAATCCAACCTTTGATACTGTTAAAATAACACTTCCGTCAGGGGTTTCAACAGGGTCTCCAATGATGGTATTCACATCAATCATTTCTTTCAAGCTTTCCATTGCGGTCGTCATTAAACCTTGAATTGGGTGATCAGACATGTTTATTTCCTCCTCTTTCAAACGGATTTCATTTTTGCATTTTTAAAATTGTTGCTGCTTTTTACAGGCGGTTTCCCACCCTTCCAGAATTTAATCAGTTTTAATCCTGCGAGAATAGCATGCCCTATTCGAAACTGAAAAATACACGTGAACCTTGTTTGAATAACGGCTGCTTGAAAATGGGGAGTAACCGATAATTGCGGCATATCCTTCAATCGTAAATAATGACTCAGAAGACCAATGATGCTCCCTTTAACCGCCCATAATGCCCCCGTCGCCATACCGGTATAGGCGGCATCACCAACCCCAATGAAGGAATCCCATTCCAATTTTTTTATCGTCACCTTTCGAAAAAACTTCCTGACAATAACGTGCAAATTGAATACCTTCTCCAGCAGTTCTTTCGTTTTTTGGAAATTTGTCGTCATATCTTTTTTGGTAAATTGGTTTACCTTATGGTCTGGATTTTCAGAAGCAGTATTCCCCATATGTGAATGACTTTTAACCACTACACTTGGTGAATTATTATCAATTTTTATTAAGGGAACATTTATCTTATATTTAATTAGACCAAACCACACCCTAAATTCTAGCTTTAAATCATCATTGTCATTATGATGATAATAAATTACAAGAATCGTTACCTTCGTAATAATTATTAAAATGAATAAGAACAATAGGATCGACAAGGAAAGCCACAGCCAAAACAATTTGTTCACAACCTTTCAGCCTTTTATTATTCACTTTTGTGAAAAAAATAAACCTACCAACTCGACGTTGATAGGTTTGATTTTTTCATTTTTACCGCTCTACATGGATTACTGTGGTGTCAGTGAAGATGTCGTGCAGCCCTTGCTTTTTTGGTAAAAAGGCAACAATAATATATCCGATAATGACGGTTGCTGATATAAATCGGCCAATCCATTCGCGAAAAAGAATAGTTCCCCAAGATAATTCATCATTTTTTAGGTCAACTACTTTTAAACCAAATACCATTTTTCCAAGTGTTTGCTTAAAATATTTAGTCATCAAGACAAAATATAAATAAAAGATAACCGCTGATGCAATGGAGATAGGTGCAAACATGTTAAATTCAGATAATGAAATATCGAGCGCTCGAAATAACGGGTTTACTAGGATTCGCTCGATACTGGCTACTACAATTAAATCAAGCAGGTAGGCCCAAAAACGCATCCAGAAACCGGCATAACGAACCGGGAAGTCTTGTAAAACAGATTCTGGTATCCGGTAATCTTCGGTGGAAAAAACAGCGGCACTTTCATGATCTATCTGACTTGACGTGGACTCCTTCATCATTTCTTGATAATCATTCGTTTCCATTCGATTTGCCCCCTATTCTGCATATAAGTACATCAGGCGCGGTGAATTAGGCTTGGAAAGGATTTTCATGAGTCCTGCCATTTCCACATTATCACCGATTAATTTTTTGGCCTGGAAATTAAATAGTGAGCCAAAACCAAGATCATCCGAATAACGAACTACCTTTGCACCTTTTAGATTCTCCTGCTTTTTCATTTGATCGATAACATCATCTAAGTAGCCAAAATCATCAATGAGTTTAATTTCTTTTGCCTGTCGGCCATCATACACCCGTCCATCAGCAATCTTCTTCACTTCATCCACACTCATATTCCTGCCCTCTGAAATGACCTTTACAAAACCTTCATACGAATTATCGATCATCTTTTGTAAAATTTGCCGCTCTTCATCCGTCATTTCTCTTGTTGGGCTCATGATGTCTTTATATTTTCCGCTTTTAATTGTGACAAAATCCACACCATATTTATCGGCCAAGCCCTTGTAATTATATCCTTCCATAATAACCCCAAGGGACCCTGTTAATGTTTCAGGGCTGGCAAAGATTTTTTTTGCTGCCGTTGAAATATAATATCCTCCCGAAGCGGCCATGGAGCCCATCGAAATATAGACTGGTTTTTTACTATCCTTTTGGATGTCAACAAGCTTGTCGTGAATTTCTGCACTTTCAACGACACCGCCCCCAGGTGAGTTAACTCTAATTATCACACCCTTTACCGTATCATCCTCTTTCAGATAGTTTAACTTTTTCATAAAATCTTGGTGATTATAGCCTGAACTTTGCAGGAAAGACCCTGTTTCACCGGTATCTTGGATAACACCGTCGACATCGAGAATCACGATTTTCTTTAATTCGCTGCCATCTTTGACGACTTCCTCGGTAAAAGTCTGTTCACCAGCAGCCATATAATCAGTGAAATCCGTTTTAATCCCTTTAAAAGCAAACGACGATAAAAAATTAATGACAATCGAAACAAAAAATAATGCCACTGCAATTCCAAGAGCGGCCCATCGTTTTCCATTCAAAATAATTTCCCCCTCTATCTTTCGTCTAAAATTCATATCCCTGCTTTCATATTGTTTCAAAAAAGTGCTAAACTAATTTCAGACAATTACTATTTTACCAAAGATTAATTTTCCAATGTTACAATTTTTTATCATTTTACAGGGGGACCAGTATATGGAATTAAGACGTAATATTTATTTTTATCACCAGCGGGATGTTGACTTGCTTTTGAAAGTAGCTCCTCTATTCGAAATGGCTGAGCGTTATGGTTTTACAATCGTTTCAGATTATCGAAAGGCAAATATCATTGCTAGCATAGGGGATGATGGAACTTTCCTGCAAGCTGTGAGGAAAACCGGATTTCGTGATGATTGTTTATATATGGGAATTTCAACAAAAAATAGTTTAAGTATGTATTGTGATTTCCGACTTAGTGATACCTCTAAAATGATAGAGGCCATCATCTCCAATGAGCATATAGAGGTTCGCCGTTATCCCATGATTGAAGTTAACATTGACGGGCAGGGTACTTTTCCATGCCTAAATGAATTCAGTATTCGCTCATCGATTATTAAAACACTCGTAATTGATGTGTTTGTGGATCAACTCCATTTTGAAACGTTTCGCGGGGACGGCTTAATTGTTGCCACACCAACCGGAAGTACCGCCTATAATAAATCGGTGAATGGTTCAATTGTTGACCCGCTCCTTTCCTGCATGCAGGTAAGTGAGGTTGCCTCTGTTAATACGAACCGCTACCGGACACTTGGTACCTCCTTTATTGTCGGAAGCGAGCGTACGCTTACGCTCAAGGTCATATCAGAAGACAATGACCATCCGACAATGGGTATGGACAATGAAGCCTTAAGCATCCGCCATGTGGATAAAATTCTAATCAAGATAAGTGATAAAAAAATTAAAACCTTGAAATTAAAAGACAACTCCTTCTGGGATAAAGTGAAGCGAACGTTTCTTTAAGAAAGAAGAGACATCCAGAGGCAACCTTTTCGGTTGTCGTACTGGCTCTTAATGACCGGGCTGACGGCATTAATCGAATTTCGGGTGTTTATACGAGCCCTTAACAACCGTACTGACGGTGTTAATTATTTTTCGGTCGTTTATACGGGCCCTTAACGACCGTACTGACGGCATTAATTGATTTTCGGTCGTTTATACGAGCCCTATACAATTTGAAAGTATAAAAAACCTTATCCAAGCTGGGGATAAGGTTTTTTATTATAGTGTTGCTCGCTTTTCTTTACGCCATTTTAGGCCTTTTTCAGACAATAGCTTTGTTTTTGATAGCGAATAAATCGTTAGAGCTGACCAAATAAATAAAAAGGCAAAAAGTTGTACTTTTGTAAAATGCTCTTTATAGACAAAAACACCTAATAGTAATGTTAAGGTTGGTGCAATATATTGCAGGAAGCCAAGTAAGGAGAGCGGAATTTTTTGCGCTCCCTTTGCAAAATAAAGCAGTGGTACCGCAGTTGCTACACCTGCACCCATTAATAATAAATCAGTTCCCACACTTGCAGTTAAAAAGGAACTTGAACCATTTACTAATAAGAAAATCATATAGATGACAGCGATTGGCGAAACTACAAGAGTTTCTAATGTTAATCCAACGGCAGAATCCACATTAATCAGCTTTTTGGCTAACCCATACGTAGCAAAGGTTAGTGCCAAGGAAATAGCAATCCAGGGAAATGTACCATGGGAAATCGTAATGATTAATACACCAATAGCAGCCAAAATGAAGGATCCGTATTGGTAAATTGTTGATTTTTCCTTTAGGACAATCATTCCCAATAAAATACTGACAAGCGGATTGATATAATAGCCAAGGCTTGCTTCAATCATATGGCCGCTGTTCACTGCCCAAATATAAATAAACCAATTCCCGCTTATTATTAAGGAGGCAATCGCCAGCGCATACATTTGCTTTTTATTTTGGGCAAATCCTTTTAAAGTGCGGACAAATAAACCCCATTTTTTCGTGAAGAAAAGAACAATCAGCATAAAAATAAACGACCAAAAAATGCGGTTTGCGAGAATCTCCATTGCATTCACCTGATATAAAAGTTTCCAATAAATCGGCAATAGTCCCCAAATAAAATAGGAAAAGCCAGCATAAATGGCTCCCATCTGTGTGTCAGTCTTTTTCATATGTCTCCTCGAGCCCCTATTCTTTCTAGTTTCGAAATATCTTCATTATAACGTGAAACTCCAAAAATAGGGGGATTATTTGCTCACCAAACTATTCCTTTTCAAATACTATTTCCCCGCCAATGACAGTCATCTGGACAGAAACTTCTGGAATTTTGGAAGGAGGCATGCTAAATATATTTCGTTCCAATACGGAAAAGTCAGCCAAATATCCTTTCCTAATCATACCGCGGTCTTGCTCATGACAAGCGGCATAAGCACTGCCTTTCGTAAATAGACAGACGGCCTCATAGACACTTAAAGCTTGTTCTTTACCATAAATAATCTCTTTTGGATCATTCCTATCCGTCCTAGTGACCGCAGCGTGTATACCGAACAATGGATTCGGTAATTCAATCGGTGCATCTGAGCCGCCGGCACAGTGAAGGCCTTCATTTATAAGCGTTTTCCATGCATAGCAATAGTCCATTTTGCTACTGCCAATCCTATCAATAACCCATGGAAAATCAGAAGCAAGAAAAACTGGCTGGATATCAAGGATGACTGGGAGCTTCTTTGCCCTGGCAATCAGGTCTTGCCGCAAAATTTGGGCATGGATCAGCCGGTCCCTCCCAGTACCTGCAAGTGGATGGGCTTCAATCGCGTTTAAAACATATTCAAATGCTAAATCCCCAATTGCATGGACTGCAACAGGAAGGTTGTATGATCGCGCCTTAGCGACTAAATCATTCAATTCCTCTTGACTAAATATGGCCACTCCGTTTGTTTCCGGTGCATCATTATAGGGATGGCTTAAGAGTGCCGTCCTCCCGCCAAGAGCACCATCAGCAAAAATCTTCATCGCACCGAACTCAATCCATTCATCACCGGATAAAAAGCTCGCACCTGCATGAACCATATCATCCATAACCACATGGTGAACAAGTAAATGAGTACGAAATAAAAGTCCCTCCTCTTCGATTACCTTTTTAAACGTCTTATAAGTCCGATGGAATCCCCCGTAATAGTTTAAATCCTCAGTGTGGACTCCTGTAATTCCAAGCTGATATAAATCTTTAATAGCAGCCCTCATCGCTTTTTGTAAATAATCTTCTGAAACCACAGGGATGACAGCGTGGATGAAGTCTTGGGCTGTATCTTTAAGAAGACCTGTTAAACCCGTCTCCGTATCTTTTTCAATAACACCTCCAGGCGGACAAATTGTTTCTTCTGATATCCCTGCCAGTTCTAATGCCTTTGTGTTCACCAACATGGCATGGCGGCAAATCCGCTTTAACATGATAGGATTTTCAACAGAAATTTCGTCTAATTCCTTACGATGAATCATTTCCGTCCTGCCCCAAAGATTTTCATTCCAACCCTCGCCAATAATCCATTCCCCTATATGACTATGCATTGAGTAATCTTTAACAGCATCTAAGACTTCTTCTTTCGACTTCATTTTTGACAGGTCAAGCCGGATTATTGATTCCCCGTGCCCAATTAAATGGATATGACCATCGACAAAGCCAGGAAACATTGTGCCGCCTTTCAAGTCGACCCATTCCGAAATCCTTTCGCTAAAAATTTCTTCTAATTTCATTCTTTCACCTGTTAGAACGATTCGATCTCCTTCTGTAAAAATAGCTTCTACCGTTGATTCTTCGTTTTCAAGCGTATAAATGGTTCCTCCATACCATAATTTTCCCATGGTCATATCCCCTTTTTTCTAAAAGCAAATAAAATAAGCATTACTAATTCAAACAGAATGATCGTTAATAGTAGAACAGCATTTATTTTGTTGCCCTTTCATCATGGTACTGAGATAGTGCTCAATATGGTTTTCTTTTTCTTTTCAACGGGCACTCTGAACCTTCCACAGTGACCGGGCATTTCATTTTCCAAAGCCACAGGGCACTCTGACAATCTTAAAAAACAAGCAGACGGTAATTACCGCCTGCCTTTCTTTTCTTTAAATTAAACTTGTTTCAGTGACTTCATTTCTTTTTGACGAAGCTCAATCCGACGAATTTTCCCAGAGGTCGTTTTCGGAAGATCTGTCAAATACTCAATTTTTCTAGGATATTTATATGGGGCTGTAAGTGTTTTTACATGTTCCTGCAAGGTTTTCGTTAACTCCGGGTCGGCTGGGTTGACATCGTCTTTCAAAACGACAAACGCTTTGACAATAAAACCGCGAATTTCATCAGGACTAGCGACAACGGCACATTCTTTTACAAATGGATGTTTCACGAGCGCATCCTCTACTTCAAATGGCCCAATCGTATAGCCCGAGCTGATAATAATATCATCGCCGCGGCCTTCAAACCAGAAATACCCTTCTTCATCCATTTTGGCTTTATCACCTGTCACATAATAATCGCCGCGGAACTGCATCGCAGTTCTTTCCGGATCTTTATAATAGTTTTTAAATAAGGCAGGTGTTTCGATATGGACCGCAATATCTCCGACTTCTTCGACGGCACAAACCTGACCTTCATCATTAATAATTTCTACCCGGTTTCCAGGTGTAGGCTTGCCCATTGATCCCGGCTTCAAATCCATCCCTTTCGTTACACCAACAAGTAACGTATTTTCAGTTTGGCCATATCCGTCACGGACATCAATAGTAAAATATTTTTTAAAGGTATTAATAACCTCACGATTTAACGGCTCACCTGCAGAAACGGCACTATGAAGGTTTGGTAATTGATAGTCAGCTAAATTGTCCACCTTTGCCATCAGGCGATATTCAGTCGGTGTGCAGCAAAGTACATTGACATCATATTTTTGCAGCAGACTTAAATATTTTTTTGGCTCAAATTTTCCATTATATACTAATCCAGTGCCGCCTGAGCCAAGAACAGATAGGAACGGACTCCAAATCCATTTTTGCCAACCAGGGCTTGCGGTTGCCCAAACGGTATCTCCATCTTCAATACAAAGCCATTTAGGTGCCGCTGTTTTTAAATGAGCAAAGGCCCAGCCATGAGTGTGAACAACGCCTTTTGGATTTCCTGTTGTTCCAGACGTATAGGATAAAAAGGCCATATCATCTCGTAGTGTTTCAGTAATTGTGAAATCAGCACTAGCTTTTTCCATTTCTGCATCCAGATGAATCCAGCCTTCTTCCTCTGCTCCTATGGAAAACTTAACCAGTGATTGTGGTTCGGCAATATGCTCAAATTGATCGACATAAGGATAATAACTAACAACGGCCTTTACATCACCGTGTGAAATACGGTACTGCAAATCCTTTTCCCTTAACATTTCCGAGCTCGGAATAACCACCATTCCTGCTTTTAATGCGGCCAAATAAACAACGTAGGCTTCAATAAGACGAGGTACGATTACGAGAACGACATCGCCTTTAGTTAGTCCATTCTGGGTAAAGACATTCCCCGCCTGGTTTACCTGCTTCATTAATTGCTCATATGTAACTTGTTTTGTTTCTCCTACCTCATTTTCCCACTTTAAGGCAATTCTTTGCGGTTCTTTAGCATAACGCTCCATTTCAGAAACAAGATTATACTTTTCCGGTGATATTAAATCTTC
>Ga0213825_1002874_pt1 | contig 10698 bp, 6 predicted proteins | sample MC6MC0900MG_FD_179896 | JGI IMG/M metagenome (GOLD analysis project Ga0213825, IMG submission 179896) | Enriched soil aggregate microbial communities from Iowa State University, Ames, United States - MC6-MC0900-MG | ecosystem: Environmental > Terrestrial > Soil > Unclassified | place: USA: Iowa... | reverse complement strand
TCTTCTTTTTTTAGAATATTATTTTAAAAATTCTGAATCAGGTGGTACTATTAGAGTGACAAGGTTGTAAAGGGGATGGAACGATGTTTTCCGTGGCAAAAGAAAAAATGAAGCCGATTATTTCAGTCGAAGTGGATGAAAGTGAAGAAATTTTTCGCTCGACCTTAAATAACCTTAAAGAACCCATTTTATTTTTCAAAAAGGAAAATCACTTATTTGCCTACATTGTAATAGGGAAGCAGGAGAAAGAGGCTTCTTCTGTTGAAATCCTGCTTGAACATGCCAAACCACTCGAAAGTATCTGTCATCTTAGCGAACATATTTCCTTGCCTGTTTTATTTCAAATTATTGGTGAACCTTTTGCGATCATCAAGGATGAGGATGGCAAACCATCGGGGTACATTCGTAGAGAAGATGTCCTGGCAGAGCTTTTTAAACAAGAAAATAAAAGTGTAGATTTACTTAAAATAATCCTGACTTCAATTCCCATGGGAATTTTTGTATTGGATAAAGAAAAGCGAATTATTAATTGTAATGAATCCGGTTTGAAAATGATTAAATCGACAGCCGAAAAGGTGTTAAATTTTCCTGCTGAGAATATTTTTAGCCGTTCTCACATTAACAAAGTGTTTTCAACTGGAAAGACGCTTCTCAACCACCTTGAAATAACGAATGAAATGGGCGTTCTCGTTGATTATAGCCCCATTTTGAATTACGACAATGAAGTGGATGGGATCATTATCGTTGCTCAGGATTTGCCGATGGTTGAGGAAATGGCGATGGAAATTGAATATATTAAAGATTTGAATAAGGATTTAAATGCAATTCTTTCAAGTATTTATGATGAAATTCTTGTGGTGAATGCTAAAGGAGAATTGATCCGGTTCAGTGAAAATATCATTCAAGATTTTTGGAATGTTGAATTAAATGAGCTAATTGGAAAAAACATTCTTGAACTTGAAGATCGCGGTTTATTTACTCCATCAGTTACAAGGCTCGTCATTGAAAAAAAGAAAAAGGTTTCCGTTGTTCAAGAAACACTTAACGGCAGAAAAATTCTTGCTGTTGGAAATCCAGTTTTCAATGAAGAAAATGAACTGGATCGAATTATTATTGCCTCACGCGATATTACCGAAACAACGCGGCTGAAAAGCGAATTACAGGAAATGCGAAAAATTTCCGAACAATATAAGAAAGAATTGGATGATTTTAAGAGCAAGGATCGTTTTTTGAAGAAACTAATTTATTGCAGTCCCAAAATGGAAAAGATCATGAACCAAGTAAAGAAAATTGCAGACTTTTCCTCGACAGTCCTGCTCCACGGAGAATCTGGGGTAGGAAAAGAAGTGATTGCCCAAGCGATTCACCAATTAGGAAAGCGTTCTCAGAAGCCATTCTTTAAATTAAACTGCGGCGCAATTCCGGAAAATCTCCTTGAAAGTGAACTGTTCGGCTATGCGAAGGGTGCTTTTACAGGTGCTGATAAAAATGGGAAAGAGGGTTATTTCAAACAAGCTGATGGAGGAATTCTGTTTCTCGATGAAATCGGTGAGATGCCCCTCCATTTACAGGTAAAACTGCTTCGCGTCCTTCAGGAGCAGGAGGTCATTCCTGTTGGAAGTACAACACCTACTAAGGTAAATGTACAAATCATCGCTGCCACGAATAAAAATTTAGCAAAAATGGTGGAGGAAGGCAGATTTCGTGAGGATTTATACTATCGATTACACGTCATTCCGATACATATTCCGGCACTAAGGGAGCGGACGGAGGACATTTCTTTGCTGGCCTTCCATTTCCTCCAGCAGCTTAATGAAAAATACGACCGTAACTATCATCTAACACCTGATGCCGTAAATGTGCTTGAATTTTATCCATGGCCGGGTAATGTAAGGGAGCTGCAAAACATCATTGAAAGATTGGTTGTGACTGCTGATCACCCTGCAATTGACGCAGAGTTCGTAAGTCAATTCTTATCATTAGGCTATGAACATAAAAAGATGAAACCTGTGATTACACGCGTAATTCCCTTACAGGATGCCATCGATCATGTAGAAGAACAGTTGATTGTGATGGCAATGAACCAGTACAAAACAACCACTAAGGCGGCAAAAGCACTGGGAATCAGCCAATCATCGGTGAGCAGGAAATATCAAAAAATATTGACAGAGAAAAATATTAATAATGAAAACTTATCTACGCTCCAAATGAAAGCTGATTCAGATTACTTTGTCTGAATCAGTTTTTTTAGCCGATAGGAAAGTATAACTTTCCTATCAGGCATAAGTGCAACTACGCCTCTGTCTTCGCCTAACGGCTCGCCAATCGGCGAGTTTGCTTTATGCAAATAGAAATAGAGTTATGCAAAATTGAATAGCTTCAATCGTATTTTTTTCAAAATGTGCTATTTTGCTAGGTTTTATGTGTTGGCACGCTTCTTGCATTGTTAGTATATGAGGGTAAAAAAAGGAGGAATTGAAAATGGTCGAAGTCAAAAACCGTGTTGTAAACCTTAAGATGTTTGTTGATGGTGAGTGGAAAGATGCCGAAAATCAAGAAACACGCCCAGTGATAAATCCTGCTAATGGAGAAGTTATTTCATATGCCCCTGAAGGAACGGTCGCCGATGCCCGTGCGGCAATTTATGCGGCACGTCGAGCTTTTGAAGAGGGTGTTTGGTCTGGTATTTCTGCTCAGGAAAGAGCCTCCTATTTATTAAAAATTGCTGACAAAATTGATGAATACGCTGAAGAGTTAGCGGAGCTTGAAACAATGGATAACGGGAAGCCGTTAAGGGAAGCAGGATTTGATGTCGCAGATGCAGCTGCATGTTTCCGCTATTATGCAGGAATGATCACAAAGCCTGATGGCCAGACCTATCATGTTGCTGACCCAATGCAGGCCATGGTGGTTCGGGAGCCTGTTGGGGTTTGTGGTTTGATTGTTCCTTGGAACTATCCACTATTAATGAGTGTTTGGAAAATCGCGCCTGCCTTAGCTGCAGGAAATACGATTGTGTTTAAACCGTCAGAGGTAACACCGATAACGCCGAAAAAGCTGTTTGAAATTTTCGAAGAAGTAAGCTTGCCAAAAGGAGTCGCCAATATGGTGATGGGAGCAGGTCCGGTGGTTGGAAATGAAATCGCTTCCCACCCTGAAGTCGATATGGTCTCATTTACCGGCGGTACCAAGACAGGAAAGCATATTATGAAAACAGCTGCCGATACGATGAAAAAGGTGTCGCTCGAGTTAGGCGGCAAATCACCGAATATTATTTTTGCTGATGCTGATTTTGAAACTGCTGTCGATTATGCCTTATTTGGTATCTATGCCGGTTCCGGTCAAGTATGTTCAGCTGGGTCAAGAATTCTAGTTGAAGATAGTATTTACGATAAATTTGTCGAGCGTTTTGTTGAAAGGGCAAAGAAAATTCAAGTAGGACCTGGTAACGATTCTTCCACCGAAATGGGTCCGCTTGTGAGCGAGCAGCATTTGGAAAAAGTACTTCACTATATTGAACTTGGAAAACAGGAAGGTGCCACGATTGCTTGCGGTGGAAATCGAATCGTTCGTGATGGATTAGATAAGGGTTACTTTGTCGAACCAACCGTTTTCGTTGATGTGAAGCAAGAAATGAAAATTGTGCAGGAAGAAATCTTCGGTCCTGTTGTTGTCATTCAAAAGTTCAAAGATGAAGAAGAAGCATTAAAACTTGCGAACGGTACTGTTTATGGGTTGGCTGGTGCCGTTTTTACGAAAGATGGCGCGAAAGGACTACGGGTCATTAAAAAGCTGCGCGCCGGGATTACTTGGGTGAATTCTTATCATCCTACTTATAACGAAGCACCATGGGGCGGTTATAAACAAAGCGGCATTGGCCGCAGCCTTGGAACATTCGGTCTAGAGGAATTCCAAGAAATTAAACAGATTAACATCAATTTACAGGTTGAGCCGGTTGGCTGGTTTTCGAACTAATACATGACTAGGAGGAGCGAAAATATGAGTATCGATTTAAAACAAGAATTAAATAATAAGCAAAATCAGGGTGTAAGTGAATATATTAATAAGGTTTTAAGTCTAATAGAAAAAGAGGAAATTAACGAAGCGGAAGCAGCATGGATTACGAAGGAAACTGTCGATGGTTTCCGTGAACACGTAAACCCAGGATTCCTCGCCTATCGTAAAACGGTAACAAAGGATGGACAATTCGCTGCAGTAGAATGGTCGGATAATGGTGCCTGTTTTAAGGATGTAAATGGAAAAGAGTATATCGATTGTCTTGGGGGCTTCGGCATCTATAATGTTGGGCACCGCAATCCGAAGGTTGTTAAAGCGGTAACTGATCAATTGAAGCGTCAGGCTCTTCACAGTCAAGATCTTCTTGATCCGCTTCGGGCAATGCTGGCTAAGATATTGGCTGATATCACCCCGGGTGACTTGAAATATGCCTTTTTTACAAACAGCGGGACAGAAAGTGTTGAGGCAGCACTTAAACTAGCAAAAATGTACAGCGAGCGGACAACATTCATTTCGACTACTCGTGCATTCCATGGAAAAAGCTTAGGTTCATTGTCCGGAACGGCAAAAGGAATGTTCCGTAAGCCCTTCTTACCGTTAATCCCAGGCTTCCGTCATGTTCCATTTGGCGATATTGACATGATGAGAAAAACGTTTGAAGTATGTGCTTCCGTTGGCGAAGATGTGGCGGCCGTTATTTTAGAACCGATTCAAGGTGAAGGTGGGATCATCCTGCCGCCGGAAAACTATTTAAAACAAGTCCGCGAGCTTTGTGATCGATATGGTTCCTTGTTGATTTTTGATGAGGTTCAGACAGGAATGGGGCGGACTGGAAAAATGTTCGCGGCCGAATTGTACGAAGTGGTTCCGGATATTATCTGTCTTGCAAAGGCGTTTGGCGGTGGCGTGATGCCTGCTGGAGCAATTGTCGCCAGAGAAGATGTATTCAAGAGCTGGTTCCCGAATCCATTTATGCACACAACCACCTTTGGAGGGAATCCATTAGCATGTGCAGCTGCGATTGCTACGATTGGTGTTTTGATTGATGAGAAATTACCTGAAAGAGCAGCGGAAGTTGGGGAGTACTTCCTTGAAGAGTTACAAAAGGCAGCTGAAGGACATGAAGATAAGGTACAGGAAATTCGTGGCCAAGGCTTAATGATTGGGATCGAATTCCATCAAGATGAAATCGGCTATGAAGTGTCAAAGGGAATGTTTGATCGTGGTGTTCTTGTGGCAGGGACATTGATTAACTCGAAGACGATTCGAATTGAGCCTGCATTGACCATTCGTTACGAAGAGGTCGATCAAGTGGTCAGCACCTTCAAAGAAGTATTAGAGCAGGTTAAAGCATAATTTATTTTTTGGCTCTGAGTGTTGGATCGCAACTGTGAAGAGCCCAGAGTGCCAGTCGAGTTAAAAAAAAGCCTCGTTCGGTCACTGTGAAGAGTCCAGAGTGCCCGTCGAGGCTAAAAAAAGCCACGAACGGCCACTGTGAAGAGCCCAGAAAAATCAAGGACCAGTCGCTAATAATGCTTATAAGCGACCGAAATGTCCCAGAGGCCAGCGTGCTTATAAAGATTCAGAATCCAAATTCGTATTACTATAGAAAAAATTAACAGAGTTATTTTAATTAAGGGGGGATTACGGAATTGGAAAAGAAATATGTTAAGCTCCAAACTGAGATACCTGGACCAAAATCGAGAGAAATATTGGAGCGAAGAAATAAATATGTCCCAAAAGGAATAAGCAATAATTGCCATTCCTTTGTAAAAAAAGCACAAGGAGCACTGGTCGAAGATGTGGACGGTAATCATTATCTTGATTTTGCCGGCGCCATCGGAACGTTAAACGTTGGCCATTCCCACCCAAGAGTGGTCAGGGCTCTCCAGGAACAAGCAAGCCAATTTATCCACACAGGCTTTAATGTGATGATGTATGAATCTTATATTTCATTGGCCGAACGGCTTTGTGAGCTTGCCCCCGGTGACTTTGACAAACAGGCTGCCTTTTTTAACAGCGGTGCGGAAGCAGTTGAAAACGCCGTAAAGATTGCCAGAAAATATACCAATCGCCAAGGAATTGTCTCATTTACACGGGGATTCCACGGCAGAACGTTAATGACAATGACGATGACAAGTAAAGTGAAGCCGTATAAATATGGATTCGGCCCATTTGCTCCTGAGGTTTACAAGGCACCATATCCATATGTGTACCGCCGCCCAGATGGTATGAGTGAGCAGCAATATAGCGAAATGATCATCGATCAATTCGAGCAATTTCTTCTCGCAGAAGTCGCTCCTGAAACCATCGCTGCAGTCGTGATGGAGCCTGTTCAAGGGGAAGGCGGATTTATCGTGCCTGACACCTCCTTTGTTAAACGGGTAAGAGAAATTTGTACACAATATGGAATTCTATTCGTTGCGGATGAAATTCAAACTGGGTTCGCTCGGACAGGGAAGTATTTTGCGATCGATCACTTTGATGTAATACCTGATTTAATAACGATTTCAAAATCGATGGGGGCTGGTGTTCCAATCAGCGGCGTGATTGGCAGGGCGGAAATTATGAATACGGCTGAGGTAGGTGAAATCGGCGGAACCTATTCCGGAAGCCCGCTTGGCTGCCGTGCAGCCCTGACTGTTTTAGATATCATAGAAAGCGAAAACCTTAATGACCGGGCCGAAAAGATAGGCGATAAAGTGCTCGAAAAAATGCAACTGTTAGCGGAACGTTTCGATGGGATTGGTGATATCCGCGGTCTTGGTGCGATGTGCGCGATGGAAATCGTTACAGATCGACAATCGAAGACTCCTGATAAGGCAGCTGTAGGAAAAATTGTAAAGGCAGCAGGTGAGCGCGGTCTCATGTTGCTTAGTGCAGGGCTGTACAGCAACGTTATACGCCTTCTCATGCCATTAACAATCACTGATGACCAGCTTGAAGAGGGATTACAAATACTTGAGGAAGCGATGGAAGCAGTTTATCTAAATAATCCTGCCTTATCGGTTGGGGGGGAATAGGAATGGATGTCATCAAGCAAAATTATCAAATATATCCCATGTATTTGAATGGGGAATGGGTAGGCAATGATTACGAGGTTTTTACCGAGATTATTAATCCAGCAACAAAGGAATTGATTGGCGCGATCCCAACGGGTGGTGCCTATGAAGCAGAGCAGGCAGTCGATGCCGCCCATAAAGCCTTTAAAATTTGGTCGAAAAAAACAGCGGAAGAACGCTATCAACACCTAATGAAATGGTTCTTTTTAATAGAAGAAAACAAGCATGAAATTGCACGGATTATGACGATTGAGCAAGGAAAGCCATTAAAAGAGGCTCTAGGAGAGGTGCAGTACGCGAATGGGTTTATCTCTTGGTATGCTGAAGAAGGTAAACGGGTGTACGGTGAAACGATTCCGGCCTCCCATCCCAATAAAAGGATCCTAGTTAGGAAAGAGCCAGTTGGTGTGATTGCAGCGATTACTCCATGGAATTTTCCGGCAGCAATGATTACGAGGAAAGTAGCACCAGCACTTGCAGCCGGATGTACGGCGGTGGTAAAACCGGCGAACCAAACTCCGCTGACAGCTTTAAAAATGGCTGAGCTTGCCCATGAGGCAGGAATTCCCGCGGGTGTATTGAACGTGATTACTGGAAGATCCTCCGAAATTGGCGAGGCTTGGCTGAAGGACCCACGTGTGACGAAAATTACCTTTACAGGTTCAACAGAGGTCGGAAAAACGTTGATGCGCGGTGCAGCCGAAAATGTAAAGAAGGTATCGCTTGAACTTGGCGGCAATGCTCCGTTCATTGTAATGGATGATGCAAACTTAGCGAAAGCTGCTGTAGGACTTGTCCAATCGAAGTTCCGCAATGCTGGTCAAACCTGTATTTGCACAAATCGTGTTTATGTGCAAGAAAATGTTGCCGACGAATTCATAAAGCTTTTTCAGGCAGAATTAGAAAAGCTTAAGGTTGGAAACGGGCTTGAAGAAGGAACAGATATCGGCCCATTAATCGATAAAGCCGCCTATAAGAAGGTGGAAGGATTAGTTCATGATGCGGTTAAAAAGGGTGGAAAGGTCACGTACAGCGGACTTAAACCTGCTGAAGAAAACGGCTATTTCTATGCCCCGACAATATTAACCGATATTCATGACGATATGGAATGTATGAAGGATGAGATCTTTGGACCGCTCGCGCCCATCTCAACCTTCAAAACGGAAGAGGAAGTCATTGAACGGGCAAACAATTCCTGCTACGGCTTAGCTGCATATGTCTACACGGAAAATTTAAGCCGCTCCTTTAGAATCACAGAACAGCTTGAATATGGAATCGTTGGACTGAATGATGCCCTGCCTTCAGCTGTTCAAGTTCCTTTTGGAGGCTATAAGGAGAGCGGTCTTGGCCGTGAAGGCGGACATTACGGGATTGAAGAGTTTTTAGAAGTGAAGTATATATCCATCGGGTTAGATTTAATTTAGTTTTTTGAAAAATAGTTCCTGACGGAATGACTTTGAAACGAACAAAATGTGAATTTGGCGGAATTAATTGTGAACTTGGCGGAATCCAGCCTAAAGTTGGCGGAATTAATTCGAAAACCCGCGGAAAAGATTTGAAATCTAGCGGAATTCAGCGAAAGTTGGCGGAATCCATTTGGAAAGTGAACACTTCCGAAGTCCCTGAACCAAATTCAAAGAATAACTGCGGATTCACTTAAATTGTCAGAGACAAAATTAATATGAGGAAACTAAATCAAGCATATTTTGAAAGTAGCTGCCTAATTCGTTTCATCCTCTATCCAGGGGAGAAATCACGAATAAAAGCCAGTGAAACACTCAGTGCCTTTATTTGTCATTGATTGTTTTCGCTGGCTTTTTCAACTTACTTCTAACCATTTTATAAAAGAGTCAATCTAGTAAATTACTTGGAAGAAAGGAGGAAGCCGAATGACAGGACCGCTCCATGGAATAAAAGTAATCGATTTATCCCGCGTGTTAGCAGGTCCCTATTGCACGATGATTTTAGGCGATATGGGGGCAGAGGTGATTAAAATTGAAAGTGTCGATTCTGGTGATGAAACACGAGGATGGGGGCCGCCCTTTGTGGAAGGAGAAAGCGCCTATTACTTATGTGCGAACCGAAATAAACAGGGAATCACCTTAAATTTGAAATCACAACATGGCAAGGAAATTTTTCGGAAGCTTATATTTGATGCGGATGTCGTCGTACAAAATTTTAAGCCGGGCACACTCGAAAGGATGGGTTTGGGTTATCAGGAAATGAAAAAGGTCAATGAAGGAATTATTTTAGCATCCATCAGCGGCTTCGGCTCTACTGAGGGACCCTACTCCCATCTGCCAGGCTATGATTATATAATTCAAGCAATGTCGGGTTTAATGAGCATTACCGGTGAAAAAGAAGGACAGCCTGCGAAGGTCGGTGTCGCAATTACGGACGTACTCACTGGACTATTTACTTGCATCGGCATTTTAGGGGCGATACAGCACCGCAACAGGACAGGTGTGGGGCAGGAAGTGGACATCTCCTTATTTGACTCACAGCTTGCTGCCTTAGTGAATGTTGCCAGCAATTATCTATGTTCTGGAAAGATCCCTGAAAGGCTCGGTAATGCCCATCCGAATATTGTACCTTATCGAGTATTTACAGCTAAAGATGGCGATTTTATCATCGCTGTCGGTAATGACCGGCAATATCGAAAACTAGCAATTTTACTTGAAGATCAATCACTTTTAAAATATGAAAAAAACTCTGATAGGCTGAAATATAAGGATGACCTTGAAAAAATCATTGCAGCTAAAATAAGGACAAAATCAAGGGCGGAGTGGAAACATTTACTTGATGAAGCTGGGATTCCTAATGGTCCTATTAACAATGTAAAAGAGGCTTTAGACTCGGAACAGGCCAGTGCGAGAGAAATGGTTGTAAATGTAAAACATCCCGTCATTCCTGATTTAAAGCTAGTGGGTTCACCATTAAAATTTTCAGACTCACCAGTAATAATTGAAAAGCACCCGCCAATGCATGGGGAACACACTGAGGAAGTTCTGATGAAGCTGGGTTATTCAAAGCAGGAAATTGTCCAAATGAAAAAACAAAAAATTATTTGAGGAGGAATTAAATATGAATTTTTCATTAACAGAAGAGCAAAAGAGCGTGAGAAAGGTAGTTAGAGCGTTCGTCGACCGTGAAATCATTCCCTATATCAAGGAATGGGATGAGAAAGGCCATTTTGAAATAAATATTCTGAAACGTTTAGCTGACCTTCAGCTCATGGGGGTATGCATCCCCGAGGAGTATGGCGGCGTAGGCATGGATTACAACACACTTGCGATTGTCTGTGAGGAGCTCGAACGTGGGGATACCGCTTTCCGCACAGCTGTTTCAGTTCACACCGGTTTAAACAGTATGACACTCTTGCAGTGGGGGACTGAGGAGCAAAAACAAAGATATCTTGTTCCACAAGCAAAAGGTGAAAAGGTTAGCGCCTTTGGGCTCACCGAACCGAATGCCGGCTCGGATGTGGCGGCCATGGAGACAACGGCTGTAAAGGATGGGGATCACTATATTTTAAATGGATCAAAAACCTGGATTTCCCTATGCGATGTGGCCGACCATTTTTTAATTTTTGCAAAAACAGATCCGAAGACAGGCCACC
>Ga0213825_1002869_pt1 | contig 10709 bp, 11 predicted proteins | sample MC6MC0900MG_FD_179896 | JGI IMG/M metagenome (GOLD analysis project Ga0213825, IMG submission 179896) | Enriched soil aggregate microbial communities from Iowa State University, Ames, United States - MC6-MC0900-MG | ecosystem: Environmental > Terrestrial > Soil > Unclassified | place: USA: Iowa... | reverse complement strand
GATCTTAAATAATTAACATTTATATTACTGCAAAATCACTATAAATTATATAGGGTTAATTTATAAATGGAAATGTATTACAAGATAGTGATTCTGTAACAATAATTAAAGATCTTAAAGTAAAAGGTGCTTCATCATCAATAAAAATCTAAATTCGTTAAAAAGATATAAACTACAATTAACACTACAAAAAGGAAACTTCCATGAATTATATGTAGTTCATGGAAGTTTCCTTTTCTTATTTTAATCTAAGCTCTAAGGTAACAGGATTATGATCAGAGTATTTAAAATCTTGATCAGTACCTTTAGTAGAAACAACTTCAATATTATCAGATACTAGAAAACCATCAATAATGGAAGTTAGATTTTTACCTTTAATATAAGGAGTAGCCACAGTTCTAGAAGTAGCTACGGAATAGTCATAGGCCCAAGAGTACCCTTTAGGAACAAAATCTTTGGGAATATCTTGTAACCAATCAGGCCATTCTTCAGTAGTAGGAAAATCAAAGGCATTAGTACCTGGAATTTGTTGATTCCAATCGCCACCTATGATTACATAGTTTCCTTTTAAATATTCTTCTTCTAAAATAGATTTAATATATCCAAGTTGTACTTTACGTATAGCACCACCTTTGTCATAGGCAGAAAGATGAGCATTTATAGCAACTAACTCCTTGCCATTATCTACGGTAAATCTGTTTATTACCATAGCTCTATCTAAATCAGCTAATTGCACAAAGAATGAAGACTTACCAGGTAAATCATATCTAGTAGCAGATTCTATGTTGAATTTAGAAAGTGTTGTAAGTCCAGCAAGCACTTGTCCATGAGGCTTAAATAGAGGTATAGGGACCCATGGAACTTTAAAGTTTATAGCAAAGTTTGTACTATAATCACTAAAGCTTTTCTTGATTCTTTCTAGTTGATTAATTTTATAGCTCCTAGTAGCTTTTACGTCTACTTCTTGTAAAAATACTATATCAGAATTCAAATCTTTAATTATACTTTCTATACCATCTAGATTTTGTAAAACCTTTTCTTCACTTATTCCTCTAGACATAACTCCACCATCCATAAAGAAATCCACTGTATCGTCCATAGTACCATATCCGATATTAAAGGTAGTTATACTTAGAGATGAGTTAGCTTTAATAATTTCATCTTTGTTATTTTCTATATCAATAACGATTTTTTCTTCAGGTTTATAATCCACAACTATCATAAAACCTATATATACAGCAACTATAACTACAAGGGTTAAAATTATAGCTATTGATACTTTAAATATCTTTTTTCCCATATAAGCCTCCTTAAAATAAATAACTTACTATTATTTTAACATGTAAACTATAGATATAGAGTGAAATTTAATTTATAATAAAAACTTATTTATAGAATTGTCTATGGATACTTCTGAGAATACGATATTAGTACTAGTTGTTGCATAAGGAGATACTTCATTAATAAATTCTTCAATCTCGTTTAAATCTTTAACTGAAAGCTTAACTAGAAAACAACCATCTCCAGCAATTCTATAACACCATTCACTGCGGCTATAGGTTTTTATGAAATTTTTAAATTTTTCATATTCACCATTTCTCATGGTAACTTTTATTATACAATCAATAGATAGTCCAAGCTCCTTTTTATTTATGGAAATAGTGTAGCCTTCTATGACTCCGTTATCTTCAAGTCTTTTTACTCTCTCTGTGACGGAAGGGGGAGATAGATTAATTCTCTTTGATAATTCTCTTATGGATAATCTACTGTTTTTTTCTAATTCAGATAGAATCATTACATCAATTTCATCAAATTTCATTTAAAATGTTTTCTCCTTTTTATTATTGTATATGATATATACTTAACTTTTATTATATGTCATATACAATACAAAATCCGCATTTATTTATATATAATATTTAGTAGATAAAACTTAATTAATGAAGGAGAGTTAATATGGCAAAAATAAATTTTTCAAATGAAGGAGCAACACCATTTGAACAATTACTTGGATATAATAAGGAAATTATGAAAAGTTGGATTAACCTAGAGATAGATTTTCTGCAATCTACCACCTTTGATTATGAGTTAAAAGAAGAGGTAAGACGAACTCTTGCCAATAACAATGGATGCAAATACTGTATGGCAAAGGGAAAGCCCTCTGAAGATATAGAAGATAAAAAGATAATAATGGCAACTAAGGTTGCAGATATGATTTCAAAGAATATATCTTTATCAGAGAAGACTTTTAGAGATTTAAATGAATTATTTAGTGAGAAAGAAATCTCTGAACTATTTGCATTAATTTGCTTTTTTACAGCATCACAGAAGTTTGGATTCTTGTTTGATTTAGAACCTAGTTGCTTAATATAGATTTAGAGTGGATGACTGAAAAAAAGCTCAATCTCAATATTTTACAAAGATTATCGAATTATTTTGAGCAGCCCTGATTTAGTATGTTAGTTAAAAGTATTAACAATATAATTATTAATACTTAAATACATTATTTAAAGGGAAATAACCTTCAAATTTTCATGGATAAAGAAACTTTTTAAAATGTTAAAAAGTTTTCTATATAACTATTTAACATTTTAAAAAGTCTCATATTTCTTTATATAAATATTTATATATCTCCATAGAGAAAATTATGATAAAGCTGGTAATGACTGAAGAAACGGTGGCTTGAGCACTATATATAGCTAGAATCACAGTCTATATTATATAAATCATATTCTAATCCATTAGGGGCTAGTCAAGAAAAATTTTATATTGTAAAATAAATGTCTAGTTTTAATAAAGTTTTATTTTATTGTATAATTAAATGGAAAGTTTAAAAAATTAAAGATGATTATAAATATAAAAAAATTTATTTAAGCAAGAGAAAATAAGTAAGGTGTGAGAGAAGTGGCTAAAGTTATTATTGCGGAAAAACCATCCGTAGCAAAAAATATTGCAGAAGCTTTAAATATAAAAACTAGAAAAGATGGATACTTTGAGGGGGAAGATTATTTAGTTACATGGGCATTTGGTCACTTGCTACAACTATATGATGCTAAGGATTATGATGAGAGTATGAAGGGATGGGAATTTTCTAAATTTCCATTTATACCCAGTGAATTTAAATACAAGATAAAGAGCGATTCCCTTAATAGAAATATCACAGATAAGGGAGCTGAGAAGCAACTTGATATTATTAAATCTCTTATAGATAGAGAAAATGTAGATGGAATAATATCTGCCACAGACTTTGATAGAGAAGGGCAGGTAATAGCAGATGAGCTATTTATATATTTCAACGAAGAAAAACCTGTATATAGACTTCTTTTAAATGAGTGGACTCCAGATGAAGTTAAAAAAGGTATGGAAGCTTTAAAACCTAATGAAGAAATGAAGCCATTACAAGATGCTGGAATAGGAAGGCAATGGGCAGATTGGGTTATAGGAATAAACCTTACCTCTGTGGCAACTTTAAGATATAAATTTGAGGATGTTAAGATGCTAAACATAGGAAGAGTATTATTGCCAACCTTAAAGATAATCCATGATAGAGACAAGGAAATTGAAAACTTTGTGGCTACAACTTATTATAAATTATCAGCTACCTTTAAGACTAAGAAAAATGAAGAGTATGAAGGAATATATTATGAGAATGATTCAGAGAAATTTGAAGAGAAATCTTACTTAAATAATATAGGAAAATTACTGCAAGATAAAACTGCAGAGATAGTTGATAAGCAAACAGAGAAGAAAAGGGAATATCCACCTTATCTATTTAACTTATCAAATCTTCAAGGTCATGTTACTAGTAAATTTAAAGGATGGACTTCAGATAAGGTTTTAAAGGTAGCACAGTCTCTATATGAAAAAAAGTTTATTACATATCCTAGAACTGCCAGTGTTGTGCTAGAAGAAAGCTTAGAGGATAGAGCTAGAAAGGTTTTAGAGAGTCTTAAAAAGGGGCTACATTATGAAAATCAAATAAAGTTTGCTAAAACTAAAAGAGTTTTTGATAATTCTAAGGTAGAAAGCCATAGTGCTATAGTTCCTACTTATATAAAACCAAGTAATCTTAGTGCCGATGAAGCCATTGTTTATAATGCAGTAAAAAATAGATTTATAATGCAATTTATGCCTATAGCTGAATTTGAGGAAACCAAAATTACGGCTAAGGTTTATGATGAGAATATAAAAGGCGTATTTGTTTCCAAGGGTAAAGTTCAAATTGTTGAAGGTTGGCGTGTGGTAGAAAAGATAGAGACTAAGGACACTATTCTTCCATTGGTTATGGAAAAGGAAATAGTAGATATTGTAGGAAATAAAGTTAACACCGTGACAAAGAAGCCACCTAAAAACCATACAGAAAAGACTTTGCTAAGGGTTATGGAAACCTGTGGTAAGAGTTTAGGAAAAGAAGAAAATAATGATGAGGATGAAAACTTAACAGAAGATAATTCAGAGGAAACTTCAGAAGAATTAATGAAGTCTATATTAAGTGGTTTTAGTATTGGAACACCAGCTACTAGAGCTGAAACTATTAAAAAACTTAAAGATATAGGATATATTACTACTAAGGGAAAAAACTTAACCTGTACAGAGTTAGGCAGGACAATGGTAGAGATGTTCCCTGTTAGAGATTTGTTTGATTTAGAGTACACAGGTAAGCTAGAAAAAACTCTATCAGATATAGAAAAGGGAACTGTAGAAAAGGACACCTTTATAAAGCATATTTGTGATTTTACTAGTGAATCTGTAGAGGTTATAAAAAAGGATACATCAATGTTATCTAAAATAAAGGTCGAGCTTCCTACAGGTACTATCAGTGTAGGCAATTGTCCTATATGTGGAAATCCAGTGGTAGAAGGAGAAAAAGGCTTTGGATGTAGTAATTGGAAAAATGGTTGTAAATTCACCATCTGGAAGAATGATAAATACATTGAGTCCTATGGCAAGCAAGTGACAAAGGAAATGGTAGAAATACTTCTTAAAAATGGTAAGGTAGGATTTAGAAATTTAAAAAGCAAAAAAGGAAATACTTTTGCTGCTTATTTTAGGTATGAAAAGAATGAAGAAACAGGTTATTTCAATTGGAAAATGGAATTTATTTAAATGTTAATATGTAAATTGAAAATACTCTATACAATATTAATTATATTGTATAGAGTATTTTTTAGTAAGGGGTTATATTTAGTTACATTCTACTTAAGTTCAAAAGATTCACAGTCAGTACATTCAACTACTGTAGGGTTTTGTTCATGAGTTCCTACCTTAATTTGGTTTAATGTACAGTAACTTTCATTAGAGTTGTTGTACTTGCAACTATTAATTGTACATTTAATAGATTCATTTTTTTCCATTTTGATTCACTCCTTAAAATTTTATATTGTATTAACTACAAATTTAGTATGGCTCTTATAGTTATAATTATTCATTGTAAGGTTTCTTAAAAATATAAAAATTTATTTTGTATTGTAATTAGAACCAAACTGTGAACGAGAGAATTCTATGAAGTAACCTTGAGGATGTTGGCACACAGGACAAGCTTTAGGAGCTTCCTTTCCTTCATAGATATATCCACAATTAGTACAAAACCATTGAATTGATTCATCATGTCTAAATAAGGTTTCTTCTTCTAGTTGATTGGCAAAATAATTAAATCTATCTCCATGGATTTTTTCTACAGAAGCTATGTTACTAAATAATGTAGAAATAGCATTAAATCCTTCTTCCTTAGCAATTTTTGAAAAATTACTATAAACATCATCATATTCTTCATACTCATTGTGATGAGCAGCTTTTAAAAGTTTGGCAGTTGAATCATATAAGTCTACGGGATATGCACCATTTCCTATTTCAATATTATTTCCAGCCTCTTCTTTTAGTCTTTGATAGAATTGGTTAGCGTGAGCCATTTCTTGATTTGCAGTATAATTAAATACTTGCTCAACTATATAAAGACCCTCTTTTCTTGCAACACTTGCAGCAATCGTATATCTATTTCTTGCTTGACTTTCACCAGCAAAGGATCTCATTAGATTAACGCGAGTTTCACTATCTTTAAAATTCATTTTTATTACCTCCAAATTTTTAAATCTTATTATTAAGTTCCCAAAAACCAAGTAATTTTATTCATAACTTTTAAAAGTAGGTTAAAGCAATAGGTAAATTGATACGAGAAAATTAGTGGAGTTATATTATATAAATTGAAATAATATATACTAGGAATCTAATAAAGATAAAATGAGTATGAGGTAGAATTAAATGTTAATACAGTAGGTACATGTAGATTACTTCAATTTATAGACATTGATTTAAAATAGAGTGAAAGATATAATAAATCTATCTGCGGTTTTATATTTTCATAGCCCATGAAAATATGAAAAATTTACTACTGGGGGACAAAAGTAGTGATTAAAGATTTCAGGGAAGGTAGGAATAATATGAAATTAAGTATTATTAAAAGGGATTCAAGAGTTAAAGACTTTGATATGGAGAGAATACATATAGCTATTAAAAAGGCTTATGAAGAAGTCCATGGTAATGATATTGTGTTTAAATGTCATTGGAGTGACTTAGAAACTAACATAGAAAAAACTATTTTAGAGTTAGGAAAAGAAGAGCTGTTAATTGAAGAAATTCAAGATATAGTCGTTAAGGCTTTAAATAATAAAGATAAAACTGTATCAAAGGCTTATGAAGATTATCGTGAAAAGCGTAGAATCGCAAGAGATACGAATGGAGATACATATAAAAAATTAGATAAGGTACTTCAATGCTCTGATATTATGAACTCCAATGCTAATGTGGACGAGCATAGTTTTGGTGGTCGTAAATTTGAAAGTGCAAATGTGATATTAAAAAGATATACCTTAGATAAGGTAATAAAACCTGAAATAGCAAAGGCACATATAGAAAATAGATTATACATTCATGACTTAGACAGCTATGCTACAGGAATGCATAATTGTAGTTTTCCAGATATAAAGAAACTAGTTAACAATGGATTTATTACTAGAAATGGCGATGTAAGAGGAGCTAATGGATTATCTACAGCATTTCAATTAGTAGCAGTAATATTCCAAATACAAAGTCAAGAACAATTTGGAGGTACAGGAAGCTGTCATATAGATTATGATTTAGAAGAACAGGTAGATATATCTTTCAAAAAGCATTTTTCTGATGCACTTTTTTACTTTGAAGATAAAGAAGTAAGTTGGAGAGAGTTAGATGCTGAAATTTGCGTGGAAAATAAAGAAGAGCTAAAGAAAAAATACTCTAAGCTAACAGCCTTTGCATTAAGAGAGTTAGATAGAGAGGGTATGCAATCAGCACAAGGCTTATACCATAATCTAAATACACTAGAATCAAGACCAGGGTCTCAAGTTCCATTTACATCTATAAACTTGGGAAGAAGAACTACAGTGGCTGGTAGAATGCTTACTAGATGGCTTATGTTTGCTAGTATAGATGGAATAGGAAAACATCATAAAACAAGTATATTCCCGATAGCTATATTCCAATATAAAAAAGGGGTAAATGATACAGAGAAAACTCCAAACTATGACTTAAAGAAGTTAGCTATAGAATCTATGTCTAAAAGAATATATCCTAACTGGGTAAACTGTGATTGGAGTAAGAATGTAGAAGACTTAAGTAATCCGGATACAGCTATGGCAACTATGGGATGTAGAACTTTAGTTGGATTTGATAGACATGGTATGGGATATTCAAAGGTAGGAAGAGGAAATGTTACTCCAGTAACAATTAATTTGGTCAAAATAGGTATAAAACATGGAATATGTTTAGGTGAAAGAGAAGAAGCTGATCTTGGAGGTTTCTGGAATGAACTTAATGAGCTTTTAGAACTTTCAGCTACAGCTTTAGTAGATAGATTTAAATACATATGTTCACAAAGTGCTAAATCAGCTCCTTTTATGTATAGAAATAAAAGTATGTTAGGTGGAGAATATGATTCAGACACTTGTATTTATGATGTAATGAAACATGGAAGCCAAGCTATAGGATATGCAGGTATTGCGGAAATGTGCCAAGCTCTATTTGGAAAAGATCATGGTGATGATAAAGATGTTCATAAGTTTGCTTTATCAGTGGTAGAAAGAATTTCAAAGTTTGCAGAGGAAGCTTCAGAAAGATATGATTTAAACTTTGGTTGTTATGCAGCACCAATTGAGTCTACTTGTGGAACTATAATAACAGGAAACAGGGAAATTAAAGGATTAAGAGATGAATTTGGAATCATAAAGAATGTAACTGACAGAGAGTGGATAACTAATTCACATCACATACCAGTTTGGAAAAATGTGGATGTATTTACTAAGTTACAACTAGAGGCTCCATTTACTAAATATCCTACTTCAGGATGTATAACTTATGTAGAGTTAGATAGTTCTGTAGTAGAAAATCCTAAAGCAATAGAACAAATCATAGATTATGCCTTTAGCTTAGATATTCCTTACTTAGCATTTAACTTCCCTATAGATACTTGCTTAAAGTGTGGCTATCAAGGAGAATTTAATGATAGATGTCCAATTTGTGGTAGTGAAGAGATAGAGCAACTTAGAAGAGTTACAGGATATTTAACTACAGATTATCGTAACTTTAATAAGGCTAAGCAAGCTGAAGTTAAAGAAAGATTTAAGCATAGTACTATAACTAAGCTATAGGAAGGAAAATAAAAGTGATTGATACTATAAGATTAATAGGATATAATCCTTGTTCTTTAAATGAAGGAATAGGTCTTAGGGAAGTATGCTATATATCAGAGTGTACGCATAAATGTCACGGATGTCATAACGAAAAGTATTGGTATGAAAAAGGGGATTTATATAAAATAGATGAGGTTGTAGATAAGCTTACAAAAAATCCTATTACAGATATAACTATAAGTGGTGGAGATGGGTTAACTGTTCAATATAAAAACACCTTAGAGCTACTTAAGAGATTAAAAGAAAAATCTAATAAAAATATATGGTTATATACAGGATATACTTGGGAGCAATTATTTCAATTAAACAAATCGGAAGTTTTAAATTATGTAGATGTAATGGTAGATGGAAGGTTTGAAATAGATGAAAGAGATGTAACACTTAAATTTAGAGGAAGTAAATCTCAAAGAATTATAGATGTTAAAGAAAGCCTCAAGGAAAATAAGGTTAAAGAGTTTAAAGTTTTAAAATTAATATAAGGCATTAGGAAGAGGAGATATATAATGAGAATAAGAGGATTTGAAATAGTTATAGATGAAAAAAGAAAACATCCACAGGTAGATATACAGTTGCCAACAAGAGGTAGTAAGCATGCTATAGCTTATGATTTATATTCACCTATAGATGTGGTAATAGAGCCTATGGAGAAGCAGTTAATATGGACAGATGTAAAGTCATATTTTCAACCAGGAGAAGCTTTGATTATTAATGTTAGAAGTTCTATGGGAAGTCATCCAGTTTTAATGGCTAATGCTCAAGGATGGGTAGAGTGTGACTATTATAATAACCCTAAGAATGATGGAAATTTGGGAATAAACCTTTTAAATCTAGGAAAAGAACCTTATATAATTAAAAAAGGTGATAGAATAGCTCAAGCTATGTTTATACCTTTTTTAGTAAGTGATAACTGTAATACTGAAGAGGAAAGAGTTGGAGGATTTGGTAGTACAGGTAAATAATATGTTTCAATATGAGGTATTTATTACTTAAAACATGGGTATCATATTCTTAATCTTTTATTAATACACATAAAGGTAGGGATATGGTAAATGAAAAGATCTATGATAACAGTAGTAAGTTGGAGTTTAATTATTTCAGCTATTTCTATGGTATGTTTTTTTAATATTATTGAAAGAAAAGAAAATGAACCATTTATAGAAGCTTCAGTAAATAACAATTTATTAATTAATAATAGAATCATTGAACATATGAGATTAGCAGAAGAGGCTTTAAATGAGTTCGGTGCTACAAGTAGCGAAGAAGCTGCAAATCTTTGGGCAAAGGGAATTATGACTAGAAATGGAGTACTTCAATATTCTGTTATGAATAAGGAACTTCAGGAAGAATTTAAAAATCATCTTTCTAATGCAAATATTACATCATGGGTAACAGGGACTTCAAGTCCATGGATTACTAGCTATGAAATGATAGACCAAATTGATGTGAGTAGCAAGGTTAAATTGTATAAGATAAAATTTAACTTAGCTACTGAAGAGGGCCAGGAGAAGCCAGCATATAACACGTTAACTATAATGTACAATGATAATAAATGGGCTATTTCTAGTATAAGGTAGATTAACTTTATAGATAAATATATTATAAAGAAGTTCTTATTTATTGTAATATGTAAGAACTTCTTTTTGCTTTTGTGTTTATTGTAGTAAATTAGATTCAAAAATAGTATAATTATATAGCCTGAGTTAATAATTTGGAAGTGAATAAGAAACCTATGTATTGAATAGATAATATTATATGTAGATTATAATTTTGAAGCTTTAAATATATAAAATCTAAGATTCTGTTAAGCTGATATGAAAAAATAGCTTAATATTTCGTAGAATTACTCGCTCTTTGAAAATTATATAAGTTTGTATGATTTATTGCATGGCAAACAAGCCTACGATAAATAGGATTTTTGTAGGCTAATCAAAGATATTATTAGAGTGTTAAGAAGCAACAAACCAAGATTTTTTATTTAAAGTATCA
>Ga0213825_1002868_pt1 | contig 10709 bp, 9 predicted proteins | sample MC6MC0900MG_FD_179896 | JGI IMG/M metagenome (GOLD analysis project Ga0213825, IMG submission 179896) | Enriched soil aggregate microbial communities from Iowa State University, Ames, United States - MC6-MC0900-MG | ecosystem: Environmental > Terrestrial > Soil > Unclassified | place: USA: Iowa... | reverse complement strand
GAATATGCAGTGCTATTTGAAAAGTTAGGATTAAAAGGATATTTTACAAAGTATATCGAGCCGATGTTACCGATGTTGGTTGCAGAGAAAAAACTAGAAGCAATGTATCTTGAAAAGTATCCAACATTTCCTAACGGGGTCATAGGAAATTTAGTTGCCCGAGATGCACTAAACTATTTCAATATCCATTTCTCAGCGCAAGCTAAAGCATTTCAGGAGGAAATAGGATTGGAAAATTATTCGAATGTTCATCAAGGTACAACTTATATTGGTAGTGTAGTAGCCATCCAAGATAATGCTTTTCTACATATCGAAGGAGCAGTTCCAGAGGATGTAGCTGGCTTGTCGCAAGCACAAATTATTAAAAAATATCAAAATGCAACATGGTATCCTTTAATAGATGATATCGCTTTGCAAATAGGAAATTATGTAGCTGTTCATTCCATAGGTGGTGTTACTACCGATGAGGAGGTGCCAGTTAACCGTTTTGGTTTCGTAGATGCAATAGAAATTATAGAGCCGACAGTCACAACAAAGCTAACGCTTGACAATGCTGATGAAGTAAGAGCATTTCTAAATCCAATAAATTGGAGAATGAAAGAAAAAACCTTTGACACACCACCAAATTATGCTTTCGTATTAGATGGAGTGCGCGTGGACATTTGGGAAGGATATGGTCATTCACTTTGGTTACAAGCACAGGAATATGGTGAACTGCAATTGAGCCAGGAAAGGGCAAAGCAATTGAAAGCCCTCTTAAAAATGGAAGAATCCTAGCAAGTCTCTTGATAAAGAGGCTTGTTTTTTTATAAAATTACGCAGCACTTCACATCTTTATCCATGCAAACTTTAGGACAGATTTAGAAAAATAACAGCCAAAATAACGTCAATTAGTAAATGTTAATTACGTTTTAGGTTAAATTACTCATTAATTGGAAAATAAATAAGGAGAAAGAATTGTAATATTTTATAAGCAAATGTAGTATTAAGGGAGTAGGAGATGAAAAAGGAGGGTGCGGTGTGGATTTACAAGAATTTGAAGAACTATGGATTACACTAAATGAATTATATAGTGCAAATCGCTATTTAGAATATATCGAGTTAAGTAGTGTTGCGATTGAAAGTGCTACTGCACTTGCATTGTATGATAAGGCAATGCATTTATTGCGCTACAGCTGTATCAGCTATTTTCAAGTAGGGGATCTACAAATTTCCATCAATTTACTAGAAAAATACCGCGAACTGACCTTTTTATATGGAAATGATATTGATGTTATTCAGTATTATTCACTCGCCTCCATTTATTGGGGAACTTTTGGGCATTTGAAAAAATCGGTAGAGCTTTTAATGAAAGGACTTGAGATTGCAGAACGTATACAACATATCGAAAGTTTAGGAAAAATCTATAATAATTTAAGTGGTATTGAGATTGAGCTTGGCCAATATGCAAAGGCAAAAAGCCTAGCATTAAAGAGCTTATATTATGCCAATGAATTTGAAACCCAACATGAGCACCCTTATAAAAGTATTATACACCCTAAAACCAACTTAGCGATTGCGCATATTTGGTTGGAGGACTTTGAGCAAGCGGATGTCCTGATACAGGAGTTACTCATGACAATTAACGACCCACCTTATAATAAGGCGCAATTAGAAGTGTTCAATGCCCAAGCACTGTTATTTGAAAAACAAGGGCATCTTGGTCAAGCCATAGATATGTATCAAAAATCAAAGCATTATGCATTGCAAAACAATGACCTTTCATTGTTACAAACGATTTACAATTCGTTGGTAAACCTGATCGAAGAGCAAGGCAATAAAATTATTTTGTGCGCCGTGCAAAAGGAATATATAAATATTTTATTAGAAATGCAACGAGAAAATTATACGCAAGAGTTATTCGAGATGGAATATAACGATCAGAAAAAACAGTTTGAGCGAACTTCCTATATCGATCCGCTTACGAATATTTATAATCGCCGCTATTTTGATGAGAACGCAAAAGACATGGTGAAGTGTGCTGCTCATCATCAATTAGCTTTACTAATGATTGATTTAGATCATTTTAAATCGATTAATGATTCAAATGGTCATTTATTTGGTGATGATGCTTTAACGATAACAGCCACCACGTTGCAACAATTTTTTCAACCGTACGAATCCATTGTCGCTCGTTTTGGTGGAGATGAATTTATTGTGCTTATTCAGTTAAAACAAGAAGAATCAATCTCAACCATAGCTCAACATTTATACGATACATTAACCTCACTTGCGTTAACCGTCAATGATGCGATTGTCCAGTTAGAGTTTAGTATAGGTGTCAGTACGAATGAGGATGGTCCCATTACGAGAGTCGAGCAATTAATTCATTATGCTGATGAAGCACTTTATACCTCAAAACGTAATGGTCGTAACCAAATAACGTTCTATAACCAATATAGTAATGCGGGAAATAGTAAATAAAGGAAATTTGAGGAAACTGACATATCTACCAATGATCCGTAATCTTAATTGGACATTGACAATGTAAGTTCTTATTTGTCAATGTCCAATCAAAGGAAGCGGATTTTTTGTACATAAAAATAATGGTGGGCCAACAAAAAATATAGATAAATTTCATGAAAATGAATCGGAACTACTTTGCGTAACGTCTGTAGGTTAGAAAGAAGGTGAGGCCGCAATGGAGATTGAACAAATTATTGCAGAGCACGGGGATTATTTACTAAAAGTTGCTTACTTATACGTGAAAAATGAAGCAACAGCAGAAGATATTGTCCAAGATGTGTTTATTGCCTTTTATCAAAAGCAGCAGCAATTTCGCCAAGAATCATCTTTGCGTACATATTTGGTCAAAATGACGGTCAATCGCAGTCACGATTATTTACGCAGCTGGAAAAGAAAAAGGCTGTCATTATTTGAGAAAATAACAGGACGCTCAACGACCATTACCCCGGAAAAAGCTATGCTTGCTAAATCGACCAAACAGGAGCTAGTAGAAGCGTTATTCACGCTTTCCGTGCAATACAGAGAGGTTTTGATACTCTATTATTTTGAGGACATGACAACAGTAGAAATTGCCAAGTTTATTCGCTGTCCAGAAGCAACAGTAAGAACGAGATTACAGCGGGCGAGAAAACAACTAGCAACGATAATCGCTGACGAAGACTGGGAGGTGCTACGCTATGAGTCAATTTAAAGAAAACGTCTTACATGAGCTACAGCATGTAAAGCTAACGGATGAAAAAAAGCAGCGGATTGCGCAAAAAGTGAGAAATAGAAATAAACATAGAAGTACTAGCCAACGAACTTATCGAATCGTCCTTGCGACTTTTACACTACTTGCAATTGGTTTTAGTGCTCTTATCGCACTCAATTCGCAACAGCGCACAGCGACGATGCAAGGAGCTGCATTACAGCAAGATACAGTACAATGGAGCTTTTGGTCGTACTTAGCGAATGATTGGGTGAAGGGGATGCTACTTCTCAGCTTTTTTGTCATGCTTGCTATGATAATCAAGCGTATATTGCGTAAAAAAGGCTATGGCTTGCCTGTATGTATTGCTTGTGGAGAAATTTGGTCTGCTAAGCAAGCACGTAAACTTTATTGGAAAAATGGACAGCAAATTGCCTGCCCACATTGTAGTAAGAAGCTCTATCGCACGCAAAAGTCAGCACAATTAGCTGGCATGCTCAATATGCCTATACCATTTATGGTGATTGTGCTTCAAGCTTTTGATCAGTTTTTGATTGGCCTTATATTTTATATGCTTAGCAGCGTAATTTTTATCTATTTACTAATACCTGATATAGTAAAATTACAAGAAAATGATCCTAGTAAGGAACCTCTTTGGTAGCATATTTGGCGACTCTAAAAATCTCTTTTTATCTTAATTTGTCAAAATCGATTGACATCTGTTTTTATTTGCTTTATCTTTTGGTTAACTTATTTTAAAAATAGGTTAACTAAAAGGGGGATTTTCAATTGAAGAAAAGTAATACGTACAATTATGTATTAGCGGCGTTCGGAGCGGCTATTATCGCTGTTCTTGCACAGGTCACAATTCCGCTACCATTGATTCCAATTACAGGTCAAACTTTAGCAGTAGGCTTAATTGTCACAATATTAGGTACAAAACTTGGTACACTTTCTGTACTTGTTTATATTTTACTTGGAACAGCAGGTCTTCCCGTATTTAGCGGCATGTCAGGTGGCTATGGTATTATCATCGGACCAACAGGGGGCTATATTGTAGGCTTCCTTGCAACGGCTGTAATAATGGGTTTATACTTAGATAAATTCGGCATTACCGTTGTACAAGCAGTGATCGCCAACTTAATCGGTATGGTCGTAACATTGGCATTCGGTACTGCTTGGTTAAAAGTTGTTGGCGATTTAACATGGACTGCCGCATTTATGGGTGGTGCAGCGCCATTTATCATTGTTGGGATATTAAAAGCAGTCCTTGCGGCATGGCTTGGTGTCATCGTACGTAGACGCTTAGAAAGTGCACATTTAATCGAAGCAGTAGCATAGGGGGAAAATGGATGGCAACACTTTGGACAGGTGGAACAATTTATACGATGGAGCGAGCGGGCGAAACAGTCGAAGCTGTTCTTGAAAAAGATGGACAAATCGTGGCGGTAGGCTCGGCTGAAAGTTTATTACCACAAGCTACAGAGGTCAGAGATTTACAAGGAAATGTGATGTACCCAGGTTTTGTCGATAGTCATTTACATATTATTGGCTATGGAGAAAAATTAATGCATATTGATGTTTCCAACGTTACGAGTAAGGAAGAGTTATTACATATTATTGCTGAACGTATGGAAGGTGTCTCTTCAGAGCAATGGGTTGTTGCGATTGGTATGAATGAAACAGGCTATACAGAGCCGATTTTTCCAACTTTGTCGGAGCTCGATGCACTTGGTGAAGCCCATCTGATTATTAAAAGAAGTTGCCATCATTTAATTTTAGCGAATTCGAAGGCACTGGCATTTGCAAATATTACAAATGAAACACCTTCACCAGAAGGTGGCATTATTGAAAAGAAGGATGGTCAATTAACAGGTGTGTTAAAAGATACAGCACTTTATTTAATCGTTAATCATATGCCGTATTATACACCTGATTATATTGAAGAAGCGCTTCAAAAGTCTGTCGCATCGCTTCAATCTTACGGCTTAGTAGGAGGGCATTCAGAAGATTTAAGTTATTTCGGGCCACCTAGTCAACCAATTAACGCCTATCGAAAAATTGTGGATGCCCAACAATCCTTTAAAGTGCATTTATTACAACACCACACAGTTTTTGAGGAAGTTGCTTTGTTAAATGAACAATCTACACGATATGTCCAGTTTGGAGCAATGAAAATTTTTGTTGATGGTGCTTTCGGTGGGCGAACTGCAGCATTACGTGAGCCCTATTGTGATGATCCAGAGAATAGTGGTATTCTCGTTCATTCAACAACGCAATTAGAGCACTATGTGCAATTAGCACGGCGTTATGGGCAAACAGTTGCGGTTCATGCAATAGGGGATTTAGCCATTGATACGATTTTAGATATTTTCGCGGCAAACCCACCTCAACAAGGACAGTTGGACCGTTTAATTCATTGTAGTCTAGTTGATGAAGCGATTTTAGAGAAGTTGGCTGCATTACCGATTGCTGTTGATATGCAACCACAATTTGTGCAAGGGGAGTATTTAGCAGAACTTGTGAAGTTAGGTGAGCAACGTTCTCAAGGCTTACATCCGTTAAAATCATTATTAGACCGCGGATTAATTGTAGCAGGTGGGAGCGATGCGCCAATTGAAGTACCAAATCCTTTATTCGGCATTTATGCTGCAGTGACAAGACGTAATTTTGGAGAAAGTCATGAAGGTTTTGGTCCACAGGAGAAAATTTCGCGCTTTGAGGCAGTGCGCCTGTATACGGTAGGATCTGCTGAGATTATTGGGCAAGGGCATACAAGAGGCAAAATAAAAGAAGGATTTAGTGCTGATTTCACTGTATTTGAAGAGGATATTCTTGCGGTGGATATTGAAAAAGTACCACATATTCAAGTCGCTTATACAGTTGTGGATGGTCGTATTGTTTATCAAAATTCAAAAAATCGTTGTGAGGCTTAGCCTTACAACGATTTTTTTTGCTCGCAGAAGTGTCAATGGTTAAAGATGTTCAGATAATTCTTGCACTTGTGTTGCCAAATAGTTCACACGCATAACTGTTAATGTAGCATTTCTATAGGAAACAGAAAGTAACTCCATAATATACCTTACGGTGAATTGCCACAAAGGCGTTCGTTTTAAATAATGTAGTACAGTGCTCAGTGACATTGATCTTCCCGCAAAAGCAAGCATAAGCTAATAGGATATTTCTTTCATTTGCTTAACTTGAAAAAAAGCTTCTTCTCAATGGAAACATTCAACTTTAGTGGTCTCGCCACTATCTTTAGGAGAAATTAATAATTTTCTATTTTGAAGATAACTTGAAATGTAAAAATAATCATACGTTATAAGAAGAAATAGTGGAAACAGCTAGTACGCGACAGGGGTGAGATAATGAAAAAAGAACATCACATACTGCGACAAGCATTCTATAACATTTATAGGTATCGCAACGACTATGTACGTGTTTTCATCTTGATTCGAATAGTTCAGTTTTTATTCGTCATACTGGTGTCAACACTACTTTGGAGCATTATGCTTAACGTCACAGGGTATACCCGTATTACTGAACAAAATTTTCAAAGTTTTTTTACGCACCCCTTTGTGCTAGTAATAATGTTAATTGTCTTATTGTTCGTATTGCTCTTTACTTATTATGAGATGGGTTTTCTATTTATCATGGCTTATCATCAGCAAAAAGGTATTCGATATCGATTGTTAACTGTTTGGCAACAACTAAATCGGAAGCTTATTTATTTTTTTAGCTTACAAGTCATTTATTTCATTGTTTATCTTGCTCTACTGTTGCCGTTCGCATCGATATTACTTCCACTTCCAATAACACAAGGGATACCTTTGCTTCAATTTATAACAAATGACATTATGAGTACACGCTTAGGAAGTATACTATACTTTGCTGTAGTTAGTAGTGTAATATTTATAAGCTTCCGAAGTTTTTTGACATTGCCGATTTTTACAATACAGTCGAAAATTTCAATAGGTCAATCGTTTTTACAGAGCTGGCGCTTTTCTAAACGACGGTTATTGAAGATACTCGTTTTACTGACTCTTATTTTATCAGGTTATTTAGCACTTTTATTGACGATTACTGTTGTCAGTATGCTACCTCTATTTTTGTTAGAGCGATGGATGCCAAGTGTCGCACTTCTAACAGCAGGGCTCACGTTAGCATTTTTACAAATGGTTTTTGTCGTGTTATTTAGTTTGTTACAATCGATGATTGGGCAAGTAATGGTAGCCATTACGTATAATAGCCGTAATTTAGCCATGCAATATAAGTCTAAGAGCAAACGCTTTAACACTTTGCCAATCGTGCTTTGTGTTATTTTTTCCATATTAAGCATGATGAATATAGACATGTTGAATAGAAGTGTTTATGCGCCAGATACAAAAATTATTGCACATCGAGGATATACAGCAGGAAATATAGAAAATACGCTTAGTGGACTTATTAGTGCAGCGAATGCAGGAGCCGACATTGTTGAAATCGATATTCAGCAAACAGTCGATGGAGAGTTTGTCGTTTATCATGATCGGACATTAAGGCGCTTAGCGGGGAAAAATGGGGTTATTGCCAATATGACGCTTCGAGACTTACAAACAATCCCAATCTATGATAATGGTTTGAATGATAAAATTTCTTCTTTAGATGACTTTATTGAAACCGCAAAGGCACTAGACGTTACGTTGCTTATTGAGTTAAAAGCGCACGGTAACGAAAGGGAGGACTTATTGCCCCGATTAGTAGAAAAATTAAGATACCACAAAGTGTTAGATACGTATTACGTGCAGTCGGCCAATGCGCCATTGATGACACAGTTAAAGACTATTACGCCTAATTTGCGCGTAGGTATTGTCTATGCTCTCGATATGGCAGAAATCGATGTTTTAAATGTTGATTTTATTGCCCTAGAAGAATCCTGGGTAAATGAACGTTTAATTACGGAGCTAAAGAGACAGCATACGGAATTATTTGTTTGGACTTTAAATAAAGATCGATCATTACAGGAATTTATTGAAAAAAATGTTTCTGGTGTAATTACCGATCATCCAGATATTGCATTAGAGATAAGGTCTAAGAAAAGCGAACAACAATACTTTTTACAACGGGTGGCGGATAAAATTTTATTTATTTTTAGCTCGTGAATGAATAAATATCGTCGTTTGTGAGAAAATAAAAATAAATTGGTAATTATGTAACCTTTTTCATTCTGCATCGACTAATTCTATGAATTCGTAATATGAAGGAGATGTATTTTTAATGAGAATGACAAAGGTCGTACCATTTGCAATGACCGCATTATTATTAAGTAGTGTTGCCATTGCGCCAACAGCATCAGCAAACGAAGGAGAAGCAGTTGTGACAAATGCTACCCAAGAAGACCAACAAAACCCACAAGTACAGCCGATTTTTGTAAAAGTAGCGGGTACAGTAGAAAATGTGGAAGAACGCAATAATGCGATTTATTACACAACGAAAGATGGAGAAAATACAAACGTTTTTGTCGTAAATAAGGACACGCTTATTTTTGATAACACAGGGAAAGAAGCAAAGTTACAAAAAGGTGATAAAGTAACAGCGTATACGTACGCAAATAAGCCAATGTTGATGATTTACCCACCACAATATAACACGGATGTCATTATTGTGGAAACGGAGGAAATGGGCAGTGCTACAGTAGACTTTTTCAACAAAGATTTAGTGAATGTGGATAACTCATTAAAATTAAATGTTGGAAAAGAAACAAATGTTCAAAGTCAATCAGGTAAAGAATTAACGGCTGAAGATTTAGCAGAGCAACATTTACTTGTGTTTTATACAATTACAACAAGAAGTATTCCAGCACAAACAGCCCCTACAAAAGTAGTTGTGTTAGACACAAAAGCTGAAGAACAAGCGGAAGAAGTACAACCAGCTTCGTTTGATGCAGCTATTGAAGAAATCATTAAAAATGATTCTTATGATATAAATGGGACAACAATGGTGCCATTACGACTTATCGCTGAACACCTTGGCTTTAAAGTAGAATCAACAGGAACTGGCGCTATTCTATCAAAAGGTGTGGTATCTTATACTATTACACGTGGTGAAAAAGCATACGGTTACAATAAAGCACTACGTTATTTTGAAGTAGCACCTGCTTTATTAGAACCAACAAAAACATATGTACCTGTTGAATTTTTCGAAGAATTAATGCAATAAGCTATAAAAACCCTCTCCATTATATAAAGGAGAGGGTTTTTTATTGTGGAACAAAATCAGAATATTCTAAATTGTTTTAGTGCCTGGCACTTTTTTATTCTTCAGGATTCTTAAGAATTTTCGGCATGTTCTCTTAAGGTTTGAATTTTAAAGTATCATTATCAATTCAAACCTAGAGGTGAAAAGTAGTGAAAAAGCTTTCTTTCTTATTTCAATTTATGGAGAATCCTAAAACGATAGGTGCCATTCTTCCAAGCTCAAGTTTTTTAGGTGATAAAATGATTGAAAAAATTGATTTTACAGAAGCAAAATATATAGTTGAATACGGCCCAGGTACAGGTGTTTTTACTGATAAATTGCTTTCCAAAAGAAATGGTAAGACAATTGTTTTATTAGTAGAAAATAATAGGGAATTTTATGCAATGCTTAAAGAGCGCTATAGAGGACATGATAATATATACATTAAATATGGATCTGCTGAAAATATTGAAACTTTTTTGCAAGAGTATCATATTCCGTATGCTGATTACGTTATTTCTGGGCTCCCATTTTCGAGTTTGCCCAAAAACATATCATGGGAGATTTTAGACAACACCACAAAAATTCTAAAAGAAAATGGATTGTTCATTACATTCCAATATACTACATGGAAAAAGGCATTCATTAAACAGTTTTTTGCCAAATTAGAAATAACAAGAGAATATAGAAATTGGCCACCTGCTTACATTTTTAGCTGTACAGTAGAAAATAAACATCAGGAGGAAATGGTTGATGTCAAAAATACTAATTGTTGATGATGATAATGAGATAAGAAATCTTATTGCAGTATATTTAGAAAATGAAGGGATGGAAACTGAAAAAGCAGAGGATGCAGTGGAGGCATTAAAAATGCTCGAAAAAAATGCCTTTGACCTTATTGTTTTAGATATTATGATGCCGAAAATGGATGGTATTGAAGCATGTTTAAAGATTCGGAAGGAACGCAGTATGCCGATTATTATGCTTTCAGCAAAATCAGAAGATATGGATAAAATTAAAGGGCTTGCTGCGGGTGCTGATGATTATTTATCTAAACCATTTAACCCATTGGAATTAATCGCTAGGGTGAAATCTCAATTAAGAAGGTATAAAAAGTACAATACGGAAACAACATTCGCAAAAAATGTAATAGAGATAGGTGATTTAACAATCAATACAGATACACGACAAGTTTGGATTCAAAAGAAAGAAATTCGATTAACACCAAAAGAATTCGATATTTTAGAACTTCTTGCTCGAAATAAAGGAATTGTCTTAAGTGTTGCAAAAATATATGAGG
>Ga0213825_1002865_pt1 | contig 10716 bp, 15 predicted proteins | sample MC6MC0900MG_FD_179896 | JGI IMG/M metagenome (GOLD analysis project Ga0213825, IMG submission 179896) | Enriched soil aggregate microbial communities from Iowa State University, Ames, United States - MC6-MC0900-MG | ecosystem: Environmental > Terrestrial > Soil > Unclassified | place: USA: Iowa... | reverse complement strand
CTGCTGCCTTTGGACATATTCTTCAACTGGATTTCCACCGGCCACATGTGAGCCTATTCTGCGTTCGGTATCTTCCACAAGAGTAATTAAATCAGCATAAGATAAGTGTGGAAGGCTTGATTTCCAACACTCTAGCATTAGCAATTGATTCCTTTGATGTAGATATTCAACAAGGTTAAAGTTGCCTTGACTATCATTTTGTTATCTGGAACTAATAGATAGTCGTAATACTCCTTAACCTTTTCTTCCGGTGATTCTTCAACTTCATATCCCACATACAAGGCACAATTAATAGTTTCTAAATCTAGGTCATTCAATGGTTTGCGATTACCTTCCCATAATCCCTTTACACCGTGATACTGACTTACACCAGATCTATCCCCACCGTTTAATTCAAGAGCTGCTTCCAACGCTTCTGCTTCCTGTTTAGATAACATAACTTTTTCCAATTGGTTTCTCCTCTTATGAATCTTTTATTTTTTTATTCCTACTTTTCACCGCAATTTCTGCAATGCGGCTAAAAAGGAAAGCCTGATTAGGCTTGGTACAGAATATATTCGTATTTAGACTTAACTAATTTCCCAAATAGTCTTTTGACCTGCTGGATATCGTTCGGCTTTTACTCTTGGTCTAGCCGGAGTATCCCATCCTTTTGGTCTTGCTTTGGTTTCGCCAATTACCTTATAACCAGCTGCCTTAAGACTTGTTCCGGGCTCTTCTTTCAAGGTGTAAGTAATTAATCTGCTATAACCTAAATTCCGAGTAACTCTCCAAGCAGCAGCGTAAAGCTTGGAACAAGCATCCTTATATCCTTCAAGAACACAACATCGTATGACCTCAAGTGTCCAACTGTCATCATTGTGTCTGGCAACAGGTCTGCCAACCATTACAACCCCTATCACTTTTTCTCCATCATTCAAACCAACGGAAAACTTATGTCCTTGAGGAGACACGTTATGGCGATGATGTTCATTCACGAACGATTGAGCTTCTTTAAGGGATATTGGTTGTAAATCATATTTCATTCAACTCTCCCCTTTTACGACTAAATTTTCGTCGAAGATGTACTAAATCACATACCGCTTATACTCAACGGTCTCAATTGTGTAATCCAATGTTCCGTAATCAATCCCTTTTTCTTTTAATGATTTGATCAGCAGCCGTTTGATTTTTAAAAGTTTGGTTAATGTTGTTTGTTTCTTTAATTCATCATTATTTTGATATTCTGTTACATTGATATAGAATTCAGAGTAAATTATTTCTTCTGGAAGAATTCCATTAAAGCGCTTCTTGAAAGAGTCCTTAGTTGGAGCCAACCAGAATGATACTTCTGCAACATGACTGCTAAACCGAACTTCACATCCCATTTCCGTTTGCATATGCACCAATACTGCTAATTGTTGAATCTCACCGATTAAACGACTTGCTTTTAAAATGTAATCGTTCATCTTTTATAACCTCCTCCAAATATTTCTTATGGCGTCTGTCCACGCGATTTATTACCATTCATCCATAATTTCTTTCATTACTTCCTGGCTTTGTTCATAAAACCAATACCTTTTCCCCTTTTCCTTTCTACGTTCCAGCAACTTCATTCTAGGATCATGGAGAAATTCGTTTTCTAAGAAAGATTTACTCATACATGTTCGCTTTGCCATTTCCTCAAGATCCCATGTGAATAATAATTGAGATACTGATTCTTCCAATTTTCGTTGGATATAATCTCTTACTTCGCCTTGATCAACCTCGACAGATATTTTTGCAATTTGCAAAGAAGATTCACCTCCTTTCTTTTAAGCTGTCTGGTTTTCGGAATTAGCGAAAAGATACTCGAGATCGAGATTTGGAAAGTAACGACGCTTAATTTTCAATGCTTCGCTAAACGAAAATTCATAATGACCGTTCAGCTTGTCATAAATAGTGGCATCGCGAACTTGTAAAAGAGACGCGATATCCTTTGGTTTAACGTCGCTGCGAACCATTTCTGCTCTTAAATTTCGTAGCAAGTTTTATTGACCTCCTCATATATTTACGATACGCAATTTCGTATCCTGAGTTAATATTATACTCAATTTCGTATTTAGTCAACTAATTAATTTAAAAAAATCCTCAATTTCGTATTTTGACCCTTTACTTTCCTATATTTATGTATATAATGGAATTAATAGATACGATTTTTCGTATAATACGATTCGGGGGAGAATTGAAGTGAAAGATAGGAGAACTGAAATAATAGAAAAACTTATCGATGAAAAATATCCAACAGCTAAAGCATTTGCAGAAACTATTGAAATCCCATATACAACTTTAAAATCCATGTTATCTAGAGGAATTGGCAACGCATCTATAAATAATGTATTAAAAGTCTGCAAAGGTTTAGGTATTACAACAGATCAGTTGGAAAAAATGGCTGAAACTGAAGGTGATATACATACAATTGCAGCTCACCATGACGATGAAGAATGGTCAGAGGAAGAACTGGAAGAAATTCGACGTTTTAAAGAGTTTGTTCGCGCTAAAAGAAAAACACAAGAATAAGGGGAACTTAACTCTATGGGATACGAAAGCCTTTTGAGAGAATCAGACTATAATTCGGTAGAAGTTTTTGAAAAAAATATGCCTCCATCAATTAAAGGTTTATATTGCGATAGAATCATATGGATAAATAAACGCCAAAACTTAAAGGAAAAACATTGTATCCTTGCAGAAGAACTTGGTCATCATTTTACATCAGCTGGTGACATATTAGATCAGTCAACAATTTTAAATAGAAAACAAGAAAAAAAAGCACGTAATTGGGCTTACAAAAAATTAGTTCCATTACGTAAAATTGTTTTAGCTCATCAATTGGGAATAAAAAATAAATATGAATTAGCTGATTTTTTAAATGTTACAGAGTCCTTTCTAAATGATTCAATCAACAGATACAAAGAAGAATATGGATTATCCAAAGATATAAATGGAATGACAATTTGTTTTGAACCACTAGGTGTTATACAAATGTTTGAAGAATTTTAAGGAGGTGATAATCACTTAATCACTTAATCCCCTATTTTTTTGCGTCTGTCCACGCTAAGAAAGGGAAGATACTAATGAAAATGCACAAGTCGAAAAAGGATAATGACCTATATTACTACTTTAATTCAAAATGCGAAAAAAGATGGAGCTACAGGCACCGTTATTATGATGCTTTAGGTAAACGAAAAGAGAAATCGAAGCAGAATTTCACAAGTGAAATAGATGCTTATAGAGCGCTTTTAGAAGTCAAGGCATCTATCCTGAACGGAGAAGTTAAACAAGTTGAAAACTCCAATCTAACAGTTTCAGAATGGTTAGATATTTGGTTTGATACCCACAAAAATGAATTGAAGGTTACTTCTCGGAAACAGAGGGAAAATGCCATCAAATATCAAATGAAGCCTCTAATAGGAAAATACAAACTTGCAGAGTTAGATAAAACCACTTATAAACGAGTTTACATTAACGAACTATTAAAAGAATATAAGCCTAATTCAGTTCGTTTGTTTCACAGGCTATTCAAAATAGCCATTAATGCTGCAGTGGATAGTGAAATCATACCGAGGAATAGATTTAATAAAATAATCATTCCTGTGGAAAATGAAGATGCAAATTTCTATACAGCTGATGAACTAAACGTTTTTCTTGAAGCGGCTAAGAAATTGGAGAACATCACCAATTACTCATTAATATATCTCCTTGCTTATACAGGAATGAGAAAAGGGGAAGCGCTGGGCTTAAAGTGGAATAATGTAGATTTTACTAAAAGTTCAATAACTATAGAACGAACCAGGGATACGAAAGGTATTAGATCTCCAAAGACCAAAAACAGCAACCGAACTATTCGTATAGATGATGAACTCGTCCAACAATTAAATATATACCGTACTTGGTGCAAAAAGACGATGTTATCGTTCGGAAAATCTTGGTCAGAAAATGACTTTATTTTTATATCCCATAGATCTGGTACCCCAACAGGATCCAACACTTTGACATATTGTTTTGATCGCATAATTGAAAAAGCAGGTTTGAAGACAATTTCTCCGCATGGCTTAAGGCATACCCATGCAACAATTTTAATTAGTCAAAAGCAGCCAGTTAATGTGATTGCCGAACGATTGGGGAATACACCTCAAATGATTTGGGATACCTATGGACATAACTATAAGGCTCTCGAAGAAGAATCAGTGACAGCTTTTTCGAATGCCTTAAATTTATAAATCGGGGGAGGATTTGGGGGAGGTTTTTAAATTTCCGCCCTCAAATCCCTATAAATATATGACTTTTGATACTTTAGATGATTACTTTCTATTATCCACAAAAGAAACAAATTTCATTCCTGAAAATCGAATAGTTTGAAAAATGATAAATCATCACTTTTTTCCACTCTTTAGCTATATTTTAAATGCTTTTCCGAGGACATCTATCCCGCCTGTAACAGGAATAATACTCCCTGTTATAAAGTCTGATTTTTCATCTATAAGAAAAGCAATCACTCGCGCAATGTCTTCTCCTGTCCCCTGTCGTCCAAATGGCAGGTTTGTGCCCCCTGCCGAGATGGATTCTTCAATATTTTTTTCCTTCCACTCATTTGTTATATCGCCTGGACAGACCATATTAACCGTTATCCCATGTTCAGCTTCTTCCATTGCAATTGTTCGAGTTAGTGAAGCCAGTCCAGTCTTTGCTGCCGCAAATGCAGCACGATTAATCCATCCGGGCGCAGTTTCAACTCTATCATATCCAAGTGTAATGATTCTGCCCCAGTTTTGTCTTCGCATCCGAGGAATGATCAGCTTTGATAAATAAAAAACAGCAGATAGATTCCCTTGGATTAAGTAATTCCATTCCTCAAAAGAGTAGTCAGTTAACTTTTTTCTTTCATGTATGTAAGGGCCGGCATTGTGAACTATAACATCCACACTCGAATACGCCATAAGAGTCTCATTTACAATACGGATACAATCCTCCTGCATGGCCACATCCCCTTGTACGGTGATATTTTTCGTTCCGAAACGATCGTTCAATTGCTCTGCTAAGAAAACCGCTTCTGCTTCACTATTACGATAGTTGATCACAAGCTGATAGCCATTTTCTGCAAGCTGCATTGCGGTTTTCCTGCCGATACCAGAAGCTCCTCCTGTAATCAAAGCCGTTTTCTTGTTCACAAATCATTACCTCACTATAAAAAAATTTTCTCTTTACTATATGTTAAAAAGAATTGTTTATATATGCAAATTTTAAATTAATGAGCATTCTTATAAATTTGTGGAGAAAAGAGGTATTGGAAGTTTTAATAACGGATGGGCAAGGATTTGCATATGATGGATATCAAATAACGAATCATTATTGCTTTATGAAAGGATGAAAGTTGATGTTCCCTTGGAATTTATTCCCTTTTAATAAGGATATGAAAGATACACTACAAAAATTGAAGCCGGAGGAAATAGATAACTATGTACAGGATATAATGGGAAAAATCATGCCTGCGAACATGAGAGGAATGATGAATCCGCAGGATATGTTCAACGGTTTCCAATCTACTGGTTCCCAACAGCAGCAAACAACAGGAATTTTGAATTCAACAGCCTTTGAAACCCATGATTTTGTCTTTGTGAGAATTCCGATAAAAAGTGAAGAATGGATTAAACAAATCCGTATCTATCATACATCGAATCAATTGATCGTGGAACATATCCCACAGCAGGAGGATAAACACACCATCACCCTTCCAGCAATTGTCAAAAAGAAAGGCGCAACAGCAAACTTTAAAGACAGTATGCTCGAGGTAAAAATCCCCAAAAATGTTGATATGCAGTTTTCACAAATCGACGTGACAGAAATTATGTAAACGTCATTTTTTTTGCATGTTTCTAATAATAAAAAATATGATAAAAATAGGGATTCACATAAGGGGTGAATAAAATGGAAGCGGATAAACTAAAAAAATGGCTGGATGCTGCCCAGCAAATTCAATCAGAGAAATTTTGGAATCAAATTTTTGATGAAAATAATAAAAATAGTTCAGGTAATCAATTCTCTCTAAATCCCATTACCACTGTAACGGAACTTTTTCCAAAATGTGATTTATATGAAACCGACGAAGAACTTGTGGTTGAAGCCGAAATTCCCGGAATGGCAAAGGAGGATCTTCACATATCCATCCAACACCAGGTTTTGACAATCTCTGGTGAATTTAAATCCCTAAATCAGAATCGAAAATATTATCTAAAAGAACGTGCCAATCGTAAGTTTAAAAAAGAATTGACACTTCCCCATTCTATTCAGATTAATAAAGTCAAATCCGAAATTCGTCATGGGGTTTTATACATTATAATGCCCTTTCATCAAGATGATATCGAAAATATCCCCATTGCCTTTGAGAAAAGCAATTCTGAATAGTTAGTTTTAGAGGATAAAAAGTCATTAAAAATAAAAGACAGCTCGCTGTCTTTTTTATTTTTAATGGCCTTCAGCTGATTGATCATTATTTTGATCCTGATGGTCATCCATATTCATTCCATCCATCGACTCTTTTGCGTTAGGATCTTCAGGTTCACTTGGTGTCCCGACGATAAATTCCTTTTTCGGCATATTATGCATATCTCTTGCCGTTACATGGGAAATGATATAATACGTACCTTCTTGCTGGAAAGACTTCTCGAGTCGGTAAACCCCATCTTCCGCATGTTTAATTTCTATCTTTTCGTGTTTTTCATCCTTTGCACGCCATATCTCAAAGACTACTGCATTAGCATCATTTACTTTCTCATTTCCCTGTGTTACCTTTGCCTCAAAGGTAATTGGTTTGTTTAATTCTCCTGTCGCTGGTATTATGGATAAGTCTACCTCTAACATTTTGGGAGGTTCTCCATCACTTTCCTTTTGCTGCTGCCCACAGGAAACGGCAATGCTAAGAAATACAATAGTTAATAAAATATATAAAAGCTTCTTCACGATCATTCTCCCCTAACTTATTTCTTCCATCATTTCAATATGCATTTTAATTAATTGTACCTTTGTCTCAATTGAAATCGGCGTATCCATTACCCGCTTGACTGCTGAATAATATTTTTCGTACTTGTTTTTCCTAATCCTTGGATGGGAGTTTTCATCTAGAAGTTCCCGTTTAATCGCCTCTGTTAACGTCTCTTCACTTGTATTATTATTAGCTGCTAAAATTCGATTGTTCCAAATCGAGCGGTATTCCTTTAATAAATGATCATAATTTATCATTTCATTCGCCAAACCAATCCCCCCTTTACCCTTCACATGCATTGTTACATATTTACTAATATTATTGCAAAAAATAGATTTTAACAATGCAACGAAAGGAGTTACCCATGTCTACCCCATATAAATGTCCAAATTGCAAAACAAATCGCAGCCGGTTTAATATCATCCAACAAGTTTCACATTCTGTGAAGCTCGACCCGCAATCAGGAGTAATTGTCCGAGAGTATGGTGAAAATGAGTTAGAACCCTTTCATCTCCCCTACAACGGACCGGATTATCGGATTCAATGCGGTGCCTGCGGCTTAATTGAAGATGAACGAACCTTTATCAAGTTCGGAGAACATTAATTACATTAAAAAAACACCTTTATTCATGGGAAGCCCCTCCTATAAAGGTGTTTTTTTCTTATGGAAGATGATTTTCTTTTAAAAAATTCACTGAGTCCACCTTCCAAGCATCAACAGGTGAAAATCTGACCAGATGAATATTTCCTTTAAAAGTTTGCCTCCCCCTGTCTCTAATGTACCAATCAACCACAGCAGGAACATCCAAACTAATTTCTTCTGTTAAATCCTCAGGAGGCAAAAGCTCTAATCTCGATAGTTTAACATTTTCAACTTTTCCTAAAATAGGCTTCCATTTAATCTTCTGTAAAGATACTTGGGAAGTAATGACTGCATCCTGCTGCTTAAAGCCTGCTACATAAGCGTTTATTACTTCATACGGATTGGCTTGTCCGAGATAGTCATCTAATTTACCTGATGCCTTCAAAATCATAAGCATATGGGATAGGTCCATAGAATTGGTGCGGTGTGTTGTGCTTCCATTGAAATGAATACAAAAATGACCAGGAAAATTGTTCTTTAGGGCTCCTGCACCATGTGGCATTCCATGCATCGATGCCGCAATCCAAAGGTCTTTATGAATAACAATGATGGCCCTGCGTTTCCAGCTCCACTTTCCATTGTAGATTTTTTTCATCACCTTCGTGTCTTTTGCGGTTAGCGGTTGAACATCAGCATGATGACTTCCTGCTCGTCTTTGAACTTTGAAGCGTTTTCCTGTTTCCACATCCAAAACCGTGAATTTTGTGTATTTAGGTACTAAATGATTCACTTCGTTCCAGTTCAGCATTTCAATTTTATAGCTAATATCAGTTGCTGCCTGAACCCCTTGTCCATTAAGGAGGAAATAAATTAACATGATTAAACAAACTGCCTTTTTCATCAAAGCCCCCCTTTTAATGGATTAATGCTACATTAAAAGAGTTACCTGAACAGGAAAATATCATTCATTCAAGGCTGATTTTTTCGAGGATGGCAAGTTTTTCTTGAATTACATTCCAATCAATATTTTCGCCAATAAATACTAAGTTTAACGGCATGCTCATATCTTCTTTCATGTATAAAGGCATTCCATAGGAAAATTGAAATAAAAACGGCTGCTCTGAGTAATCAAATTTCACATATCCTTTAATGCGATATATCGTATCCGGCAGTTCTTTTAAAAACTCCTCAAACCTCGTATGGTTGATTGGCTTCTTAAATTGGTGTACAAAAGTGGTTAAGTTCAAATCAAGCTGTTGCGACTCCTTTTTAAAGGATATCGAAAGATTTCTAAGCTGGGCAATCGAAACCTGTGAATAATTTGTCAGCAGGCACCTAGTCTTTGGATTGATCGCCTGAATTTCAAAGGTGATCCTTGCTTGCTCCATCTCTGTTAATTCGTTCATTTTGTTGATAATAATAAAATCTGCATGCTTTACCTGCTCCAGAATCAACTGCTGTAGCTGAGGGCTTAATGTCTTTCGCTCTTTCCATCTCGTGCCATCAACTGTAGTAATAATCCCTTTTATCATTAATTTATCTGCAAATAAAGGGGACAGGATTGCATCCAATACCTCAACTGGATGGGCTGCTCCTGTAGTTTCAATATAAATAACATCTGGCTGTTCATCTATTAATAAACCTTGAAGCTGTGCTTCGAGCTTATCCTGAATCGAGCAGCAAATACAGCCGCCTAGAAGCTCTTTCAGCGCAACATCATCAGTTATCGCATCAGAATCAATTGATACCTTCCCTAACTCGTTCATCATGACTGCAACTCTTCGCCCAACACTTCGTTCATCTTCTAATAATTGTTTTAATAAAGTCGTTTTTCCACTGCCTAGAAATCCTGATAAAATATAAACTTCCGTTTTTTTCATCTTTATTCCCTTCAATCTTTTGATAATTAAAAAAGTTGACCCGACTCCTAACGGAATCGGGTTCATTCATTATTTCATTTTTCCTTTTAAAACCTCAACAGCCTTTTGTAATTGGGTATCACTTGTTTTAATTTTTTCTCGCAAAAGATCCATGAGCTTCATGGTGGAATCACCTTTTAACACTCCATCTGCAGGTAGACCTTGTGCAGTTTGAAAAGCGATAATAGCTTCTTTTGTGTTTTCATCAAAAAATCCGTCTTCACGTCCTGGGTCATACCCAACAGCTTTCAACATCTTCTGTGCTGTTTGTACCTCCGTTGATGAGGTAGATAATACCAGTTCCTTATCCGGATTAATAATCGATAATGTTGCATAGTCCGGAAGGGCAACCTCAAAATCTGGCATAATTCCTTTCTTATGAATCCAGTTCCCATTTGGTGTCAACCATTTTGCAATCGTATATTTAAGGTTTGAGCCATCTTTGAAATCTGCTGCGGTTTGCACTGTTCCTTTGCCAAATGATTTTTCACCGACTAGTGGAACACCAGCTGATTCTTTTACTGCAGCAGCAAAAATTTCAGATGCGCTTGCACTTCCCTTGTCAATTAGGACGACTAAAGGAAAATGTGGATTTCCAGCATTTTGAGATGGAATTTCCTTAATCTTACCGTTTCGGTCTTCTTCTTTCACGATGACTTTCCCTTTAGGAACAAACATACTCGTAATGGTAATTGCTTGGTCTAATAATCCCCCCGGATTTTGACGCAAGTCTAACACAAGACCCTTCATGCCCTTTTTCTGTAAATCAGTTAGAGTAGCCATAAGTTCTTTTGAAGTATTTGTAGAAAAGCTTGTTATTTGGACTTTTGCAATGGAGTCATCTATCATTTCACCATAAACTGTCTCTATCGGGATGTTATCACGAACAATTGGCACTGTCATCGGTGCTTCCGTACCAGGTCGAGAAATCGTTAATTCGACCTTAGTTCCCTTTTTTCCTCTGATTAACGTAACAGCTTGAGTGGAATTCATCCCCTGCAAGCTTTTTCCATCTACTGACATGATCATATCATTTGGTTTTAAGCCAGCCTTTTCAGCTGGAGACCCTTTTATCGGAGAAACAATAATAATATGACCTTCCTTTTCCTGAATTTCAGCACCAATTCCTTCAAAGGAAGAAGAAATACTACTGTGAAAGCTTTTCGCTTCTTCATTGCTCATATAGTCAGAATATGGATCATCAAGCGATGAAACCA
>Ga0213825_1002864_pt1 | contig 10716 bp, 8 predicted proteins | sample MC6MC0900MG_FD_179896 | JGI IMG/M metagenome (GOLD analysis project Ga0213825, IMG submission 179896) | Enriched soil aggregate microbial communities from Iowa State University, Ames, United States - MC6-MC0900-MG | ecosystem: Environmental > Terrestrial > Soil > Unclassified | place: USA: Iowa... | reverse complement strand
TGCTCACCACCTTCTCGCAGCAGACCGACGCGCCGGTGTACCTGAACAACCAGCGCAGCCAGAATGCCAGCCAGTACGACGACGTGGTGCTCGCACCGTTCGACAAGGCCCTGCAGGACCCGGCGCAAAAGAAGTTGATCATCGTGCACCTGCTGGGCACGCACATGGATTACCGCTACCGGTACCCGGACAACTACCAGCATTTCACCGACCGCCAGGGCGTGCCGACGGCACTGAATGACGAGCAGGTGAAAACCTACAACTTCTACGACAACGCGGTGCGCTACAACGACTACGTGGTGTCGAGCCTGATCAAGCGCTATTCGGCGACCACCCCCAACGGCTTTTTGCTGTACCTGTCCGACCATGGCGAAGACGTCTACAGCTCCGGCAAGCACGACCGCCTGGGCCGCAACGAAGGCGCCCCGACCCGGCCGATGTACACCATCCCGTTCCTGTTGTGGACCTCACCCAGCTGGCAAGCCGCCCACCCTCGCGACCTGCAGGCCATGGCCAACCGACCGTACAGCAGCTCGCACCTGATCCACACGCTGTCGGACCTGGCGGGGCTCAGTTATGACCGCTACGAGCCGGCGAAAAGCCTGGTGAACCCACTGTTTGTGGTGGCGCCGCGCTGGATCGGCGACCCGTATCGCCAGGATGGGCTGCATGAGTTTGATTTGCTGCCGATGGACAAGGCGCAGCGGGTGCAGGAGACCGCAGTCGTCAGGGCTCAGCCCGTCAAGCACTGAAAGCCTTAGCGCTGGCTCAATGCCAAGCGCGCGGCAAACAAGACGAAGACAAGGCCCGTGGCCCGGTCCTTCCACTGGATGACCTTTTCACGGCGCAACACACACGCAAGCGACTGAGTTGCGCGGATCAGGGCCAATGACCACAGCAAACCCAATGTTACTTGGATGCTGACCAGACCAAATGCCCAGGCCACGAGCGACTGGCGCTGCGGGATGACTGGGTAAGGAAGGATACGTAGAAAATTCCGACCTCGGGGTTCAGAAAATTCCCCAGCATGCCTTTGAGGGACCAGCTAGCTTGAGGCCGGCGCTCCGTTGGGGCTATACCCAGCGCCGCGCGCATGCCCTGCTTGCGACCCTCAACGGTGGAGGTTCCCGAGATCAGCGCTGTATCCAGACCAGGGGTCAGGGTGAGCACGGTGGCCGCGAAGGTGAATGCGATCAGGTTATCGACGATGGACATGGACATTGGCACCCGCAGGTGAAGTCCGCGAAGGTTAGCATGGGCATTGAGCCCTAAATATCAGCGGCGCGGACGCAACCCCGCTGCCTTAGCAGGCTAGGCCCACTCCATGCCAGACGGCCCCGTTTCGCCTCGGAAACTCCCGCCGCCTGCCCTCCTGCCGTTTCAGCGCTGCGCCGATTAGGTTTTAAGCATGCTTTTCCTAGAGAACCTGTCGACAAGGCCTACACATCATCTCGCAACCGATGGCAATTCCGTACCAAAGCGTGTCTCTCACCTAACCTGTCAGGCTCATTACCACTCTATGCAGGTGGTGGCATTTCATGGTATCAAAGTGCCACTGCGCAAACTGGAGCTCTCGCCCACCGCGCGTTGCATCCGATAAGGAAATGAGCATGCATCTTGTCACAAAATCCTATTTTGATACCTTCTGCAAAGACTTTGGCGCACCATTCGACGAATCAAAAAACTTTGAAGCCTTTGTTAATTACTGTGCTTTCGCGAAATATACTGGTGATAGCGTTGAAGTGAGCGATCTCGTATATGAGGGAGCTGACCCGGGTATAGATGGCGCCATTCTGTTCTTGGATGACAGGGCTATCTTCACCCCCGAGGAGTTAGAGGAAGTACTTCAAAACTCAAGGCGTGAATATTCCGTCACGATTGTATTTACCCAAGCAAAGCGCTCAGTGAGCTGGTCCAAACAAGAAATCGACTCATTCGTGGCCGCAATAGTCGATTTTTTATCTGAAGCACCAGCGCAACCTCATAGCGCGTACCTTGCAGAATTCAAGGTAATGTTTAGAAAACTCTTTGAAAACATCGGCAGAATCCGCGGCGGCCTTCCAGACATTCATGCCTATTTTTTTAGCGCTGCACCTGACACTGACGCTGTCGAAATAAACGCCGCGTTCCAAGTTGGCGAAGCCGCATTAAGAAAAATGGGCTATTCAAACGAAACACGACTAGTAATGGCTCACAGGGAAATAATTCACGAATATTGGTTAGCAGCTGACGGCCCGATGGAAGCCAAGCTCGCAACCATAGGTTATGCTCCATTCCCCGCCGCACCCAATATTAATAACGCGTATGTAGCAACAGTTACAGCCCGCAGCTTCATCGATGCAATTTTGAAAGACCATACTGGCTCTTCGCGCAAAAAGTTATTTGAAGAAAACGTACGTGACTTCCTTGGCGTTGATGTGGATGTGAACTCTGAAATAGCGGAAACCTTGAGCGATACCGATAAAAAACCTCGTTTCGGACTTATGAATAACGGCGTCACAATTGTAGCTTCTAGCGTTCGACCCGCAGGCCAAGAAATCTATATTCGCGACTTCCAAATCGTGAACGGATGCCAAACATCTAACATCTTAATCTCTCTAGATGACAAAGTTGATAACTCTGTCAGTCTGATGATCAAACTCATCGAGGCAGATGAACCGGCTGTCATTGATGATATTGTCCGCGCAACCAACCGCCAATCTAAAGTGGAAGATGCACAATTCATTTCCACCCTAACCGCACTCCGAAAGCTGGAGCAATATTTCAATGCACGCGGGGCAACTGAGCCCAACAGGATTTATTTCGAACGACGTAAGGGTCAATACAAATCAGAAAACGTGGTCCCAGTTAGAATTTTCGATGTACGTGAAACCGCTCGCTGCTATTCAGCGATGGTCATGATGCGTCCCGACCTTTCCAGTCGCTACCCAAATAGGCTTACCGGTGATTTATTAAATGATGTATTCGCTCCCGGAGCACATGAGGAAGACTACTACATTGCCTGCTATTGCCAATATCGACTTAAGATCCTGACATCTAATAAACGATTTGACGGAAAGTATTCTAAACTTCGCTGGCACATCATGACTGCAGCGTCCAAGTACTGCGGACTGAAATTCAAAGATTTTGGTTGCAAATCAAAAAACGAAGCTCTTTATAACCTCTTCTCTACCAACGATACCACCTGGTTCGAACGCCTCGAAACACTCATAAAAACTGCGCTGCCAGATCCAGATATATCCCGAGACCTCCTAAAGTCACCCCCTCTCACGGCCACTGTCCTCGCAAACATCGACAGTTTAAAATAGAAACAATTTTTATGGCGCTCAAATTAGCCCCACTGAGCGCCTATTAAACTAGATCTAAAATTCCTCAACGGCGACCCACCAACATCAACGCCACTTATATGCTCTTATTTTTAAATATACGACCACCAAACAAACGTTAGATTTATTTTCTGCACTCACCAGGAACTGGAGGATCGACTAGTAATTCCCTGAACGCCTCACATTTCCACTCTTCACCTGGCGCTATCAACGCAAGAACGCGCCCCTTCAAAGTTGTGCAGATTCGCTGATACCCCTCTACCTTGCTGGCAACGAGAACCGCGAAGCAATGTGATAATTAAACATTGAAAAAAACTCCCGGAGATTTGCCAATACGGTGGATCCAAGCGCAGGAAAGTATGGGCTCGATCTAATTGATTGGCACAGGCGAGCCAGGAGAGGTTCTAGACATACGTCCCAGCGAGACGCAGCCAGGTTGCCGAATGTCTCCTCGAGGCGTGGCAGGTTGAGGGCCGGCCAGATAGCGGAGGTATCGAACGTCTTCCCCGATAACCTTGGCACCGAAGGCATGCTGCATGTAGAAAAACCTCTCCGCACGCTGAATATCAGTCAGGGTCTCCAGGCGCGTCACCTGTTGCCACTCAAGGATCTGGCGGGAGCTGAGCGCTCACTTAAACGGACGCACGAACCCTCCAGGTGGTTATCCTCAACGCGGTAGAGGGTGACCAAGTCACCATTGAGCTTGTTCAGCACCGTCACCGGACGGGCTGGGGACGCATGAAGAATAACACGGCACCGCCGGTGAAGACTTCGACATAGCATTCATGAGGGGGGAAAGAGAGGGATCAAGCGGTCGGCCAGCCGGCGCTTGCCGCCCATCCAGGGGATAGTTGGAGAGGTCATAGATATGCAAGTCTTTACTGTATGGATAAACAAGTTTTAGGCTCGCCGCGCCTTATGCACAAGTCAGAGGCCACGGCTGGACTTGCAGGAAGGGTCTGCGGGTTCGGTGGGCCGGGCTGTATGTTGACGCATCCTCCCAGCTCGCCTCGCTACTACTTGGAGACTTCGCAAACGTAGGTCTGGCAGGCCTGCAGCGCGATCAGGCCCCGGACACCTTCGTTGGTGATCGCGACAATTCGTTGAGCATGCGCTTGGTCAATTTGGGCGCTTACAACTCCATGTACCACGCCTCGGGCGCTGGAGGCTTTTCGCACCTCACCGCCCCCTTGTCGGCAAGGGCTCCGGCGTCGACAAGGACTGTCAACCGCAGAGCGGCGGTAGCGGTCACGTAGGCGAGCCTGTGTTTGATCGGCAGCGCTCATCTGACGCCAATGTGAGCTTCTGCAGGTGATTTTCCAGATTGGGCAGCAGCGGCCTCTTTACGGTTAGGGCTATGCGCTAGATTTCCTGTACGTCAATTGCCGGCCAATACTCACTGGCTTTCAGCGAGCGGCTCCCCGTATTCACGCTCGTTGCTTTGCTCACAGTTGTCACATGCCGGGAGTGAAAATAGCGCCTATCGCTATTTTGACCAACGCAATCTGATCTTTCTGAGCGAGATTGCTGCGATATGTGCGCTCGGTTGAGAGGGGGTCGTCTGTATCGGGGCTGCTTCGCAGCCCATCGCAGGCAAGCCAGCTCCTACAGGTGCAGCGTAGCGTTTGAATTTTATGCTGCCGACGCTGGTGCTGGTTGCCAACGATGGACTGTAGTGTGGAAAAGCATCGGGGGTTCGTTGGCCGAACTTGGGCTGGGGGTTGCCCGATCTCCCGCAGGAGGATTACTAATGACGCTGAATAGTCACGTGGGCCGGGGGCCGTGAGGCGCTCTACATATTGTGTCCATGGCTTACCGAGGCTGAGGGTGTAGGGCCTCATGTCGCCCCAACAGCATTCGAAGGACGTGTTTCCGGACGAACCGCGATCTCTCTTGGTAAACTAGCTGCCTTCTCTCCTCAAGCGAACAGGGCCTGTGTAGCAGGCTTAACAATCTGCCCTGCGTGCGCTGCCCGTTGCCACGGGCATTTGCTACACGCTGCAGCCCGGTTGCTACATCGCAGCCTTCGCTTGCTGAAATCACCCTGAAAACCCCGAATCCGGTATGAAACACGTTGAACGAAATGACTGCAAAATCAGGCTCTAACCCAGTTGCGACAAGGCCTGAGCCGTCGCGCCGGTTCTCCGTTGCCCCTATGATGGATTGGGCACACTCTTTTCGCAGACCACGGATTACATGGCCTGCAGAGTCCCACCACTTAGCCCGTACCATCTTTGTACCATCCACTTTTAGATAGCCTGTGTCTCCTCACGGGTGGCAGTTGACACCGCAGGCAGCTGTACTCTCTACTTTCAAACCAAAGTCAATCATGGAAGACCGGCAATGCACAAGATCGATGAAATAATAATACTGGACAAGGAGAGCCCACTTCGGACCAACCTCACAGAAATAAATAAAACGGGCATAATCATTGACAGCGAACTCAGCGGATATATATTGGCCTGTAGCAAAGCGCTCTCTGCGATTTCCTCCTGCATGGACAAAACAAAGTTATCACTTTCATTTCTAGATATAAATCATCTTGAAGCCATTGCCACCGAAGAACGATCGAAAGGCGACTACATAGAGCTTCTAGTTGAGAACACCATCATTAGAGTACAATCAATTTATGACAGAACTCTCATATTCATCAACAGACTACTAGACCTCGGAATTAGCAATGAATCTATAAACCATAACCTACTAATAACCAATGAAAAGGTTATAGGATATGGACTAGACGGCAAGCTTAAATCGATAAACAAATCATGCAAGGAGTATCGATCAGTAAGGAATACCGTCATCCACCACGACAGATACTCTGAAGAACAACTAGACCAACTTGCTCTGATCATGAAAGCCGACCATTTATCTAGGCAAAATTCAGGTGAGCCATTCGCGGATGAAGGCACCTTGAAGGACTTCACTGAAGCTTATTTAAAAATCAAGCGCGAAGACTTGAGCGAATATCTAGACATAATTGAGAAGCGAATCAGCGATCTCTATGACTCAGCAATTCCAGTCTATACTCACTACAAAGATAAAATTCGCACAACTAATTAACTTCTACCCAGACGTCGTGCCATTAGCGGGACATTAGCTACCGCAAACCTCGTCCTCACGTCGAGATCTAAATGGACTCATGTATCAGGAGAATACAAGTATGTTTCGGCAGTTTACTCCCCCTTCCTTCCAGGCCGAACGCTTTCATTGCCCATTCGCAAGTTGCGGCGCATTTGCACATATGACCTGGAGACGAGTAGCTGATACCGTTTGCATGGCGGAATGCACTTGCTGTGGTGAGCAATCGATTTGGCGACGATACTTGGTACAACAAGATTCAGAGTTTAAGGCTAAAGGCGAGATGCTGCACCCAATCAGCACCGACGCTCCCGCACACCACCCAGACATGCCTGAGCACATCAAGGATGACTACGAAGAGGCTAGGCTCATCTGGGCTAAATCGCCCAGAGGATCTGCCGCACTACTTCGACTGGTGGTTGAAAAGCTATGCAACCATTTAACCGGCAAGAAGGGTGATATTAACTCTCAAATCGGCACATTGGTAAAAGATGGACTTCAACCCAAAGTCCAAAAAGCACTCGATAGCGTGAGGGTGATTGGTAACGAGGCAGTACATCCAGGCACTATGGACCTCAACGACACGCCAGAGCTTGCGCTAAGTTTATTCCGCCTAGTAAATCTTATAATCCAGTCTTGTATCACCGACCCTAAAGAAGCAGATGCCATTTACGGCTCTCTCCCAGCAAACAAACGCTTAGGCATAGAAAATCGAGACAACGCAAAAATTGACTGAGATTTATGAATCTCATATCGGAAGTACTGTAGTAGATAGCGTGCATGTCCCATATGGGCGGCTAACCTAAGAACTCTCCAATCTGGAGTATGTACATGGAAAAACAAGCCTTAATCACGGCCGACACGCTCGAGCTGATGCTTCTCAACCAAATCGCGATCCGAGCAGCTCTGGAAGAGCTTTCGCTTTGGGTGAGCCAGCGCGGCTCCGTCAACGTTCATGAAAACGTCATGGCCGCCCTGGCGAACCTAGATATCCATGCGGATGCGATCTCATCTGGAATCGCACGTCTAAGGTCTTGAAAGTTCATCAAGCGGGGTAATTACCTCGCTTAGATCATTCAAGTCGATCGACAAAGTGGGTCCTTTCGATCACCGGTGGGGAAAGCATAGGCATGATCTGCGCTCTTAACCCTTTAAACTCAAGAGGCTTGAAGCCCAACGCGTAGTTGGCCATAAGGGTTCTCATTTTCGACTTTGACGCGGCTGCAAGCCTAATAAAGTCCTCCATATCCACCGCTCTATTGCGCAAGCGAAGTGGGTCGCATACCAACCAGAGTTTTAGAGTATTCAGGGCGTAGGGACGAGCAGGATCATTAAAAAAGCGCTGAAAATCCGGACTCAAAAAACGTTCGAAAACCGTATTAAATTTCTCTTGTATATGCTTCCTATTGAGATCAGGGAGTCTGGAAGACTTGAGCTCAATCACGTACATATGAAAGTGATCCTCATCCGAGACAAAGACCAGTCCATCAACAGCTTTAGGAGGGCGAGCCATTCGAGCGGTGCTGTACCACTCGTCAGGCCTTAGAATTATTATACCCTCATCATCCAATTCTCCATTCTTTAACAGAGAGTCACCAACCTCTACCTCCACTCCTTCTTCGGTTAAGCTCTGCGACATAATTGAAAAACAGTCTGCATCGGAGTACATATCCGAAATCATTGCACTTTACCCAACAAATCAAGTTTTTCATTAAGCAAAAGCTCGGAGGCATCTGAAAAATTATTATCATCAATGCCAAACTCGTCGATCCCCTGTAGCACGCCGCGACTTCCGCACTCTTCAAACTCCATGAGATCGCATTTAACTTTCGCACCCTCAATAACGCCGGCCAAAATCAAATTGCTTAGCTTGTTGAATATGTAATTACTATGCGAAGTCATGACAATATGGACACCAGCCTTGGCAAGATCGGCGTAGAGCTCTGTCATTTTAAGTTGATTATCCGGATGCAGATGTGCTTCGGGCTCTTCAATAACCAGAATAGTTTTCTGGCGCTCCAGTGGACGTCTAAGCAGTCGCGACCGTATCCCTGGCCTTTTATTTGCAAGATTAGCTATAATATGCCTGATATAAACAACTATAGGGCCTATTTCAGAAACCATTGACGACGTGTTAGACAAGTCAATTCTAAGATCTGTCAGCAGAGGGCGATAATAAAGTCTTTTTTCCTCAAAGTCGTACTCAATACGCCCTTTCAGCACACTCTCTTCAATTTTATCAGCAACCCCCGCCAAATGAGGATCAGTCTCTCCCGGCGCATCACTAATACTTGTCAGCTTAATGAAATAATCACTCAACTGAACAGGGATAGCAGGCAATTCAATCTTAGAGCTTAAAAATGATCGACTCTTGGAAAGCTCTGCAATAATCTGACCAAAAGCAGATAATGCCTGATACAAACCAGATCGAGAGGCCGGTAAGTAATGAATATCCCTAAAGCCATTTAACCCCTCTTGCAGCATGGTAAATGTACGAGGCAGACATACACCACGCAGCAATGACGAATTATCTTTAAACGAGGCCGCTCGATATATGACCAACGTATTGCCCTGCATTACGGGGTCACGATTTTGTTTTGACTCACGCAAAATCACTTTATGGGATATCTTGACATCACATACCGTGAAGGCACCAAGATCTCCTTTAATTGCAAAAGACAGCCTAGGCAAAATCACTGTAATTGAAGCAATAGCATCAGTCGCCAGCTTATTAGAAACTGAGCCAACCTCGCTGAATGACCCCTTAATATAATTTGCAAAAAGCTCCAAGAAGCTACTTTTTAAAATCTCAGACACACAGAATTCGTAATACGCTGTCGCATCGACATCCCGACCGGATAGCTTTGACCTGAATAGCTTATCAAACGCCTCTGCCTGACTAGCTACATCAGGATCCTCATCGTCTTCTTGCATTTCAATGTAGCGCCACTGCATGCCTGATAAGAAGGCAGACTCTAGCAGCGACTTAACGACAAAGTAATATGCCGACAAAGCGTAAGATTTACCGACATTATTATTGCCAACAATTAGCTGAAATAGCTTCCCACTATCAAACTCAAAGCTTCTAACGGGACCAAAGTTCTCAATTATAACCCGCATAGCCCTATCCCTACCCGGCAAAATAATGCATCCTCGCATAGATCATATTTCGTAACAACGACCTAGCACGTAGTCTAATTCTAAGCCCGCCGTGGTTACATTTCACTACCTAATGATAATGACCAGCAGATCCAAGAAGGCAAATGGCCATCACCCCGATTGCCTTTTTACAAGGCAATCCCCCGCTTCGCAAGATCAATTTGCTTGTTGAGGAGCAAAATTGGTTTCGAATTACCGCAAATTTATGGTGCAAGCACTCCGCTTAGCTCCTCCGCCGCGATCATCGAAATCAGAACAAACCACCAAGCGAGGCAGGCTGCCAGTTCATTATCACCAGCTCGCCGGTTACCTCAGCCTTACCCTGCCGCTGGTTCGTGTTGGTGTAACGGATATCCAGGTACTCGAAGTGGAACCCGTCGAAGGCGCGCCGGATGTCCGGGTGATCGTTGATGCTGACCATCACCTTGCCTTTGCAGCGGCGCATGAAATCGGCCATGCGCTCATACTCCTCGAAGGGGAAGTCCACGCCGTAGCCAGCGGTCTGCCAGTAAGGCGGGTCCATGTAGAAGAACGTGTGCGCTCGATCATATCGCTCGGCGCAGGCGAGCCAAGACAGATTCTCGACATAGGTGCCGGCGAGACGCTGCCATGCGGCGGACAGGTTCTCCTCAATGCGTAGCAGGTTGATGGCCGGCCCTGTGGTGGCGGTACCGAACGTCTGCCCAGTGACCTTGCCGCCGAAGGCATGCTGCTGCAGGTAGAAGAACCGAGCGGCGCGCTGGATGTCGGTGAGGGTCTCGGGGCGCGTCATCTTCTGCCATTCGAAGATCTGGCGTGAGCTGAGCGCCCACTTGAACTGGCGCACGAACTCCTCAAGGTGGTTCTGCACTACGCGGTAGAGGGTGACCAGGTCACCGTTCAGATCGTTCAGCACCTCCACCGGGGAGGGCTGGGGACGCATGAAGAACAACGCGGCACCGCCAGCGAAGACTTCGACGTAGCATTCATGAGGGGGAAAAAGGGGGATCAAGCGGTCGGCCAGGCGGCGTTTGCCACCCATCCAGGGGATAATTGGAGAGGTCATAGATATGCAAGTCTTTACTGTATGGATAAACAGGTGTTAGGCTCGCCGCGCTTTGTGCACAAGGCAGAGGCCACGGCTGGACTTGCAGGAAGGGTCTGCGGGTTC
>Ga0213825_1002863_pt1 | contig 10717 bp, 8 predicted proteins | sample MC6MC0900MG_FD_179896 | JGI IMG/M metagenome (GOLD analysis project Ga0213825, IMG submission 179896) | Enriched soil aggregate microbial communities from Iowa State University, Ames, United States - MC6-MC0900-MG | ecosystem: Environmental > Terrestrial > Soil > Unclassified | place: USA: Iowa... | reverse complement strand
TTGAGCCCCCGCGCCCGTGAGGCCTGGATTGCCATTCACGACACCATTGAATGCGAGTCCGGGGAATTCGGCGAGCTGGTCAACGTGCAAGCGGCTGCGGGTAAAGCCGCCGCGAACGTTCTACGCATGGCTGGCGTGATGACGGTGGTTGAGGAGTCGACTGTGTTGGAGGAAGTGCACATTCAGCGCGCCTCTACCTTGATGGATTACTACCTGGCCGAGAATCAGCGACTGACTGAACAGGAACCACTGAATAAGCTTCGCGCAGAGGCAGATTGCCTGCTGCGCTGGTTGGTACAGAAGAATTGGCCTCCTTTCAACATCCGTGACCTCACGCGCAAAGGCCCTCGCTTTGCCCGTAAAAGCACCCCACACACCGCCGCGTTGCTGGTGGTATTGATTGATCATCGGTGGCTGAACACCGACGGAAAGACATTCGAGGTGCGCCATGTTCCGCCTCACTGAGGCCGTACGCCGCTATCGGGCGCAACATCACTCCCCGACCGAGCTACGGTGTGTCGCCACCACCGTCACCACTTTGTCGCCACGTGCCAATCCAGGTACGGCGGGGGTTGTCGCCAGTGTCGCCGCTGTCGCAGCTCCAACATCTGAGTCAATCGAGCTCGTTCGGCTCATCGAGCAGTTGCGAGACGAAGGGGCTCTGCTGCAACACAGCGAAAATGCCCTCCTCATCCGCCCAACACACTGGGGGCAGTTGGACAGCATCAGCCCCCACTGGAAAGCCCTGCTGCTCTTTCTACAAACAACTGCAAGCGGTGAAGAAGATGGCGCTGCTCGGTCGGCGTGACGGTCGTAACTTTGGCTACGGTCGCCAACTGAGCTACGCCGGTCGGCAGGCACTGGAAGATCTGTTTGCCGGTGGCCACTTCGCCACCGTCAAAGCACACAGCGATCGCTGGCAAGCCTTCGTGCGATGGTGCCGATCGGAGGACGGCCCCGGTTACAACGATGCACGTCAGATTGATCGACAGACGCTGCTGGACTACGTCGCATACCTGCGTCAGCAGATCCAACAAGGCGAACTGTGCATCGCCACTGCGCAAAACCGCCTGAGCAGCGTTAACCGCACCCTCGCTGCGCTGCGCGGTGATCAGAACGTGAGAATCATCAGCCCGAGCCAGGCGTTGGGTCAGCAGCGATCCAACGTACGTACCCGTGCGCCGGATGGCCAAGAGCACGAACAAATACAGAGCGTATTTGAGGCGCTACGCAAACAAGGAAACGTCAAGGCGGCCGCTATCGTCTTGCTGGCAAGAGCAACCGGCATGCGCTTGCGCGAAGCATGCCTAGCTGACCTGTCACGATTGCATCGCGAGGCTCATAAACTGGATCGCATCAACATCCAAGATGGCACAAAAGGCGGCCGCTCGGGTGCATTAGCGCCGCGCTGGATCGCCGCCAATGATCAGGTAATAACAGCGCTAATGGTTGCGCGCAAAGCGTCACCGGCCGGCAGTCGCAATCTACTGGAGCATGGCGAGACTTATGCTGCGTTTCTACGGCACCGCGTGTTCCCTGCACGCAAGCTCCTACATGAGTATGGACTGAAGGGTTTCCACGAATTGCGTGCGGCTTACGCTTGCGAACGCTATGAGCAGCTCACGGGCTACGCTGCACCGGTCAATGGTGGCCACGGTTATCGTATGAATCGCGAGCTTGACCGGCAAGCTCGTCGCCAGATCAGTCTGGAACTCGGGCATAACCGAATCGATGTGGTGTCCGCTTACATTGGGGGCAGAGCATGACTACGCCATGCGATATGGCGCTTTTCATCAACGGAGTACTGACGGGCTCAAAAATCACGCGGAAACGACACCTCAGGCAAGCCCGAATCATCCAAGCAGCCATCCAGGAGCGCTGGCAGCTAGACAATCCTTGGACCTGGAAACAGAAGCATCTGCGCTGGTTTCGGGTTCACTACCTAAAGGAACACTCGAGCGCTACCCGATACTATTACCAGCTCACTGTCCGGCTCATTTGGAAACGTCTGAGGGAAACCAAGGGCGTTTGATGCATCGGACGCCTAACCTTGATCTCAGGACCCTGGCGCACCTCATCCCACCGATTGAAAAATGATGAAGCTGTCCAGAACCCCGCATCCACGGGTATGGTAGTCACCCGAGGTCGGCACTTGAAGACACGTCGGCTTGCCTTGCAGGTAACCAATGGTGTCAAATCACCGGCTGCCGTGAGGGCAAGCGTTTGCGTTTTTTTGAGGACAAGGCGAGCACCATGCCGACATTGCACTGGGTGGGTAAAGATCAGGTCCGAAACCATCATCGGGATGTACCCTACCGAGCTCTACAAGCACATTATACTTTTCAACCAAAAACTTCATCCGTACAGAACACCCTGAACAACAAAATTATTCAGGGTGACAATCTTGAAGCACTTAAGAGTTTGCTTCCGGAATTTGAAGGGAAAGTTAAATGCATTTACATCGACCCACCCTATAACACAGGAAACGAAGGGTGGGTTTATAACGACAATGTAAACGACCCTCGAATCAAAAAGTGGCTAGGGAAGGTAGTTGGAAAACAAAACGAGGACATGAGCCGCCAAGACAAATGGCTGTGCATGATTTACCCTCGTCTTAAACTACTACACCGCCTACTTTCAGATGACGGCTCCATATGGATCTCGATTGACGACAACGCGGTCGGCATATTACGACCAGTTCTTGACGAAATATTTGGCGCAAGCAATTTTGTCACATGCGTTATATGGGAAAAAGCTGACTCCCCTAGAAACTCTGCCAGTCAGTTCTCAACTGACCATGATTACATTTTAGTATACTCAAAACGTCCTAACTGGGTACCGGCCCGGCTTGCAAGGACTGCTGAGTCTGATTCCATATATGACAATCCGGACAACGACCCAAATGGTTCGTGGATTCCTGGAGATCCATTTGCTAATAAGCCGTACTCGAAAGGGCTCTACACTGTCTCGGGTCCTACGGGTAGAGAGTTTTCACCTCCACCTGGCAGATTCTGGCGTATTTCGGAAGAGAGACTTCATGAGCTAGACTCTGAAGGACGTGTATGGTGGGGACCTACGGGAGATGCACGCCCAAGCATTAAGCGTTATCTAAATGAGGTTGGAAATTTAGTGCCACGAACCCTTTGGAAAAAGGATGTGGGTAGTAATCGTAGCTCAAAAAATGAGATGCGTGCTATTTTCGCCGGCGACTCGTCTTTTGACACCCCAAAACCTAGTACTTTGATCGACCGTATTCTAGATATTGCAGCAGATCATGACTCCATAATACTTGACTCATTTGCAGGATCAGGGACCACTGGACACGCCGTCTTAAAAGCCAACCTTAAAGATGAAGGTTCAAGGCGATTCATCTTAATTGAAATGATGGATTATGCAGACTCTCTGACAGCAGAGCGTATTAAGCGAGTGATACAGGGATATGGGGCAGATAGCAAAGCAACTCCAGGCTTAGGAGGGGCTTTCACTTACTACTCACTAGGCGAACCGCTTTTTGGCGAATATGGAAATTTGAATCCTAAGATTGGCTTGCCCGCTATTCGGGAATATGTAGCTTGGCAAGAGGGGATATCAATCACAACTTCCAACTCAAATACTACTCCTCACCGGTATTGGTTAGGCGAAGCTAATGGCTTAAAAGTATTTTTTGCCTATGAGGAACAAACCGCAACAACGCTTGATCTTGAGCTTCTGGCGGAGCTAGTAAGAGAAATAGGACCCGTTTTGATATATGCGGACCAACTTGCACTAGGCGAAGAATTTATGCGACGCCACGGCATCGCATTCAAGAAAATACCACGCGACATTACTAGGCTCTGAGGAATCAACCGTGCAATTAAACAGCTACCAGAGCCAAGTGATCGAAGATTTAGAGGTTTTTCTCCGCCGCTGGACCGCGTGTGATGATGCTCAACTTGCATATCGAGCGCATTGGGACGCTCAAGGCGCTACCCGAATGCAAGGCTATCAAAGCCCTACACACAGAGCCCCACAAGTCTGTGCGAAGGTTCCCACCGCTGGAGGGAAGACATTTATTGGGCTGCACGCGGTATCTAGCATTTTCAAGGCATTACAGAAGCGCCAAGGTGATGCACGTTTATGCTTATGGCTAGTGCCATCGCTGTCAATCTTACAGCAGGTTCTCAATGCTCTGCGTAATCCAAATCACCCTTATAGACAAAGTCTCAACCGCCTATTTGAAGGTCGCGTCAGCATTATGGACAAGCGCGACCTTTTGTCGGGACAACTTTCTCGAGCGGAAGTTGAAGATGGATTGGTTTTGGCAGTCCTCACTTATGACAGCTTAAAAGCCAAAAACAAAGACGATAGAAAGCTCTATCAAGAAAACTCCGCCCTGGATGATTTATCTTCTACTGCCGTAGCTGTCAGTGACGGCGTAGACCCTTTTTCATTAGTTGCATCCATGGCTGGATTAGAGCCTGTGGTGATAGTTGACGAAAGTCACAACGTCACCAGCAGCCTATCTCAAGATATGCTTCGCAACTTGAATCCCAGCTTTGTTTTTGAACTTACCGCAACTCCGCGTGCAGGTGCCAACATTATTAGCTTCGTCGATGCGCTGGTTATGCGGAATCAGCACATGGTGAAGCTTCCAGTTATTGTCAGAAACCTGCCAAACAGAAGCTCGGTAATCGCCCACACAATTGATCTCAGAGCGCGACTCGAAGCAGAGGCACAGGCAGAAGAAAAGCTTGGCGGAGCCTATATTCGCCCAATAGCCCTAATCCAAGCCGAGAGCAAAGCCAAAGCTGACGCGCAAACTTTTGAAAAAGTAAAATCCGAACTTATAGAGCACGGAATCCCAGAAGACTGGATCAAAATCAAGACCGCCGAAAAAGATGAGCTAAGCGGTATAGATCTAGACTCTCAATCATGCCCTGTAAGATTTGTAATTACAGTTAATGCACTTAAAGAAGGGTGGGACTGCCCCTTTGCCTACATATTGGCAACCTTAGCAGATAGATCATCACCTGTAGACGTAGAACAGATCCTCGGCCGAATTCTAAGACAGCCGTATGTACGAGCTCATGGTCATGAACCCTTGAACATGAGTTATGTATTAACTGCATCAGGCGTATTTAGTCAGACACTCGAAAAAATTGTGGCAGGGCTTAATCGCGCAGGATTCAGCCGAGCCGACTTCAGAACACCTGATCCAATTCAAGACGAAGCCCGAGCAGAGTCTAAATATCCAGCTAAGGCCCCAACATCAAACTGGGAAATTAACGAGCCGTCCCTGCTCTCGCATAAAAGCAATACCTCAAATCAACTCGATCTCGCGACTTCTAACAGCGCCACTACAAATAAAGAGCCTGATTTCTTATTATCGACTTTAAGCGCCGCAGAGGAAGCAAACAAAGAACTGCAAGCTGCGACTCCAGCTGATCTTAACGACTATATCCCTGGAGAGGTAAGAAGTGTAATGGACTTATACTCAATCCGACCTGAGTTCATTGACGAAGTTAGTGATTTGAGACTTCCACAGTTCTTCAGAAAAGCTCCTCCTGGATTAATTTTTGCAGATGAATCAGGTGACATATTACTAGAAAAATCTCAACTGGTAGACCAGGAATTTAGACTCGCAGATTGCGACATCAATGATTTCACTGTAGCGCCTGTCAGCGGCGACCTCGTTAAAATCGATCTTTTAAGAATTGGGGAGTCTCAAGGCGATTACGAGCCTACCCGTGTACGCCTGAAAGAACATGAAGTCCGCAAACTTAAAGATTATCTCTCTAGCCTGGATGCCGAGGCAAAAAGACGACAGTTGACAGGTTTGGTTGGAAGCTGGCTTGGGAAAATGCCGCCCCTAGCTGAATCCGATCTGCAATCTTACATCAAAAAGATCCTGGCCAGACTCAGCGCTGGGCAACTCGATGAAATACTCGAGCAACAACACTCCTATGTTGAAGCCATAAAACAGCGAGTCCGTCGAGAGATTTTAAATTTCTCGCGCCGAAAATTTAAACACTTAATTAGCCTTAATAAGCTAGACACAAAACCTTTCTATAAATTCCCTCTTGAGATTTCTCCGCGCCAGACAGCATCAGTTGCAGCATCCAACTCCCTATATGTACGCGAAGAAAGAGGAAATGGACTTGAAGAAAGGATGTCTGACTACCTTGCCGACGCCAACAATGTTAGATGGTGGCATCGGAATTCTAGCGGCCGAGGCTTTGTAATAAATGGCCCGATAAACCACTACCCCGATTTTATAGTGCGACTTCACTCAGGCCTCACTATCATCATAGAAACAAAAGGAAGCGATAGAGACAACTCTGACTCTGAAGCTAAAATTGAGCTTGGCCAGCTCTGGGGAAAATGCTCAGGCCGCGAATACCGCTACATGATGGTTTTTGAACATAGTCCCCTTCCAGGGGCATACTCATGGGCTGAAGCGTGCGAGCTAATTAAAAATCTTTAACTAGTAAAATTGCACCTAGCTAGAGGTAGGGGCGACGCCAACCAAAAATTTGGCGGCGCTCCATTAGCTCAACTTTCAGTATTTTGTAATTTTATCACCTATATAGAGCACATGAAGCGGAGTATCAGCCGCTACAGGCCATGTGAAGTGTATACGCATTTGAGGCGTTTGAACTTTTCCATGATATGGTGCTGATATTTTTTCCCTAGGATTTTCAGGATCTGTAAACTTTAACTCTTGTTCGAAGTCCCGCTTTTCTCTGTCACTCGAATCGGAAAACCATGCTCGTGCGCCAGTAAAATAAGTCTGATAAAGCTCATCGCCTTCGCGCGTTCTTCCACTACCTGTAATGTGAGTAGCTTTGAATCTTTGAAGCACGCTCAATAGATCAATAATACTTTTAGCCGCCGCTGACACGAAGGGAGTGCCAGACAATGGACTAAACGTATTATCAGAGAAGATTAAATTTTCAAATTTTGCTGGGCAAACTCTGGCAAGCTCTGCCCAGGATTGTAATGGCTTCTCAGCCTTCTGCAGCTCTAATTCGAGCGTCGCAGCACCAAGGTGGTTGACCAAGCTGCCGACCTGAGCGGGCGGCTCATTTCGATGCCAGGTCACCTCTATCAGTGGAGACAGCCAGGATGATGGTGTCATACTCGCGAGCTGTGCAGCCTGGCTTAAAAAACTCAAATATGCACATTCACCGATAGCGGTATCCGTCACCACCTCATTAGAGCACTCTAAGTACTCTTCAGGGGAATGCCGACGGCCATCCTCCCAAAATGGGCCAGCCTTACTAAACCACCCAACTAAAGCGATAGCCTTACTTCTATTAATAGCACTCATGGCCTGAGGAAGATTTAACTGATCAGTCACTCTGGAATGCATTAAGCCCCTGTGACAGTAAATCTCTCGACCATACTTTTTTGCCAGCCCTCGCATTGCCATGATTACATCTAAAGAGCTCTCAAAACTACCTACATCCTGAAACTGACCATGCAGCGAGCAATCATTGAAAAAGAGCTCCATCTCACTCCCCCCACCCCGCGAAGTGGTTCATATCCTTATCGAACTGATCGAAAAAGCCCTCTGGCCAAAAATCAATATTTCCAGAAGCGTCCAGTTGTGGTGAAACTACTTGATCCATATCAGGCGTAGATGGGCGGAAGAAATGCAAAGCAACCTGAGATGGAGTCAATACTTTGCTCCGAACCGCTCGCCTAATTCCATTCAGCACATGATCACTATGGGTTTCCAGGACAATCTGTGTTCCTGAGCTCGCAATCATTGCCAAAAACCCCCCCATCAGCGCCTGTCCAGCCGGATGCAAGTGAACCTCAGGGTTTTCAATCAGGATCAAGTCATTTTCATTAGCTGACAATGTAGCGACCAATATTGGCAACACCTGTGTAAGACCGAACCCGACATTAACAGGTCTATGGTAATCAGTTTCGTCAGAAGTCCTTATCCCTAATGAAACCGCATTCATCCGTGCAATTGGTGTGATTTCAACACCACAACCTGGAAAAAACTTTTGCATCCACGCTTCGACTTGCCTCATCAATGTCGGAGGCGTTCCAGCTACACATAAATTACTATGGACGGTTTTTTCTGCCAGGCGGTACAAGCAACTGACAGCGTGCTCACCTTTAGGACCAACAGTTTGAATGGTACGTCTGTCCTCAAGAGCGTAGAAATCCCGAGGTCCAATTCGCTCAGCAGTTATATATGTGAGCGTTTCAAGAGTAGTGCAAATTTTTTGATTTTCTCTGCCTTCCATCGGTAAAAGCTTGTTCAAGCTCACGTCACTACTAATAGGCTCTCCTGGAAAACAGTTAACCTGCATTGACATTTCGGCTCTCTCGCCGTTAAACCCCCAACAATAGGTAGACTCATCATCTGTCAAGTTGAGACTAAAATCATTCCGACCATGAATTTTATTAACAACGTCCTGAACTGTACCCAGACTTAAAATCTCTCCGTTAAGAACCAGGCGCTTACTCCACTCATTTTCGCGAATAGTTTGATGAAGTACTACCAAAGCTTGCAAGAATGACGATTTTCCGGATGCATTCGATCCAGCTAAGAGCGTCAAATCAGCAAGTGGCATTTTAAGATGCTGAAAACACTTAAAATTTCGCAACTCTACCTTACTGATCACCGAGAACCTCCTCCAGCATCTCTCTAGTCAACTCAAATCTTGAGCTTACGCGTGCAACTTGGTTCGTACCTAACGAAATTGCCTCTCTGAATTTCGGATTCTCCATCAGCGTGTAGAAACCGTCATGAAGTTCCTCGGCGTGTGCTTCCACTATTGATTCAGGATAACGACTCAAACCTGTAGACATGACGTCCCATAGAGATGCGTTAATTACGCTCCTAGTATCATAGGGTGAAGAATGTTTACGAAAAGCATGCTTAGCAAAAATCAAGAAATTGTTACGCATACTAGCTCTAAAACGTGCTGAAAGCTGCTCCAACTCACTCTCAGACATCTCATTCATGCGTTCCAGTGCTTTAGCAAGAAAATCATCCATATCACCTTTGTAGCGAGACGTATCGAGAAGCTCAAATGCACAAAACCTATTAATTAGCTCTCGATCGCGCATCGTCTTCTTATTTAAACTGCCGCCAGTAGACTTTAAAAAGCTACTATTTTTACTTTCTTCCTTCAAGAAGCGCGTAGCTTTTCCAGAATACAGACAGTTGCGCATTTGCTGTCTAGTAAGAGGTACGCCACCGTTTACTCGTTCAAAAATATCTAACAATGCTTGCGCGGGAACCTTGGCATCGATCACATACAAAACCAAGTTACAGTCTTCTACCCTGTTCTGCAGTTTCGGTGAAAGATCCTGAAAGTACTTGTTATGCAGCTCACTTTGGTGAGGAAGTTTAAGCTTCAGCTCATTATTGACAAAACGTTGGAATGTCGACAACCTCTGAAGACCATCTACAACTATCATTTTACCCTTGCTATTTTCCGCCAAATAGAAAACCGGCAAAGGAATCCGCATCATAACAGACTCTATTAATTTACATTGCTTATCTTCAGCCCAGATAAAATCTCGCTGAAAATCAGGATCCATCACGAAACTTCCCTTTTCGATACGACGTAGTACGTCATGGACGGTCCTATTTTCGTTTCGAATAAGTACGGTATCAATTGGATAATCGCCGAAGGAAATATCCTCATCTCTGTCTAATCCCTCGATAGGCTCAACGTCAGAACCGGACATTTCTTCATTGATTTTTGTCATCACTTTCCTTATCTCGTATTATGGCCATAGTTCTATGTCTATTGGTCAGACTTTAGCCAGGCCAGTCACATTGCTACTTGCAGAGAGCGCTCCATGATTCGCTCTGGGCCTCGACATGTACAACACATCCCCCCATGGTAGTGGAGAGCAAAGCGTCAGGCCATGCCTTACCATCGTTCTTGCGCAATCCTGCCTGCCATTGTACGACGTTGGCGGTATCGATGTATGGGGATTGACCTACCAAACCTGTGCGTCAGACCCCGAGTCTTGGGGCGCGCGCGATCAAGGCGCCATCAGTAATCCTTCCCAGGAGCGATGCCTGGCCTGATCGCTCGCATTTGAGGACCTGTCGGCACATCATCCAGCTCCCTGGCGTAAGCAAGGGTGGAGGTTAGCAGTCTGACAATAGCCGTCAGAGATAGGGCGATTTCAAGCCGGAGAGGCAATTTCGCATTCTTACATAACAAGTCTAAGTCTGGATCTTATGGCTAGCGGTATTCCAGGTGGTATTCCTAGATGTTTTCGATAAAGTTTCTTTTTCATTAAAAACAATATGTTACTAAGTTTATTCAGCTTCCCCCGGCCCCACCAAATCCAAAGAAAAAGACGCCCTCGGGCGTCTTTTTTGTGTCTGGATTTTGGGAACTGCGGGCGAAAAATCGGATTTAGCCCCTTTCTTGTAGGGCGTTTCCCAAAGATACTCCCAACGCCTGTTTTCCGTTGCACACGTGAAATGCGGTCTCTAGTCTCGACGTGTCGTTGGCATTCAACGACCGGGTTTAGCCGCCCGATATCGTCAGACAACACAGCCGTGCAATTCCGAGCAATCGGCATTGGCGCTTTATGGCGGCTGTGCGTGGGGCACCTTCGGGTGCGCCGGGTGCCTGACGTCCCGGTCGGCTAACCCGCGTACAGCTGCCACCTTACTGTTTAGCCGCGGTGGGTGGTCGCTTCACTACGACAGGAGCCACGCCATGCTGAAGATAGTCCCCGACCC
>Ga0213825_1002857_pt1 | contig 10723 bp, 9 predicted proteins | sample MC6MC0900MG_FD_179896 | JGI IMG/M metagenome (GOLD analysis project Ga0213825, IMG submission 179896) | Enriched soil aggregate microbial communities from Iowa State University, Ames, United States - MC6-MC0900-MG | ecosystem: Environmental > Terrestrial > Soil > Unclassified | place: USA: Iowa... | reverse complement strand
ATATTATTTAATTAAGGCTGCTAATTTTGCTGCCCGGTCAAAGATATCAATTCCTTTTGTAAAGCCTAAACAGGTTCCGGATGGATATCTGGTTTTCTGCAGCCACTTCTCCGGTATCCCCTTTGCTCCGTATTTTGCTCCAAGAACAGCTCCTGCTACCGCTCCAATGGTATCTGCATCCCGTCCGAAATTGCCGGCAAGAATCAAACCTGATTTGAAACTGCTATGTTCTAATTTTAAGCATCCAAACACTTCCGGCAGCGCCTCCGCCACCGTAGAACGATGTGTGGAGAATAATTCATAATGCAATGGCATCCACGCATCTGCAATATCACCTTTTGCATCATCCACAATCCGAAAGGCACGTAATAATGTTTCCTTAAACCAGGAATCTTCCGGTGCTGTTTTTAAAACAGCATCTAATATTTCGTCCATGGAAGCATCAACCATTGCAAGGGAAACTGCAACAGCAACGGCCTGCGCTCCCCAGACACCATCCATATGATGGCTTATGCTGGCATCAATTTCAGCCAATCTGGCTGCTCTTTCGGGATCACCAGCGCATAGAATCCCAATTGGACCGCTTCTCATGGCCGCTCCATCGCTTAAATAGTAAGCATTGAATCTTCCTGATTCCGGCGGACGCATGCCTCTCCGCAGATTATTGCATGCTTCCACTTCGCTGACGCCGCCGCGTTTCAGTTCATCTTCTGTTGCCACATGTTTTAGCCACATATTAACTACATCTTCTGAAGTAAAGTCACCACCGGCTTTAATCATTGTTTCAGTCGTCAAAAGTGCAAATTCCGTATCATCCGTACTCCAGGAAGAACCTTTATTAAAATCCGTAGTGATTCCATAATCTCTTTGGTTTTCCGGGCTCCTTGCAGCATCACCAAAGGAGTCACCGATCGCTAAACCACAGAGTGAACCAATTGCTTTATCCAGTGCAATTTCTTTATTTTGAATCAGATATTCTCTTGTTACCATCATACGTTCCTTTCTTTCCCCGGCTATTTCAGTATTGTGTTCGCATATTCTGTAATTTCTGCTCCGCCTAATGCATTCCAATCTGTTACAAATTGATCGAATTCATCAATGGAACGGTTACCGCTTATTACATCGGCTGCAAATTCTATGTAAAGTGCCTGGCATGCATCCCAGTTTGTTACATATTCATCGGGTATAACAAATGCGTTGTCAAAAGAAGAATAGGTGTTGACCATTTCTAAGGATTTAAGGGCTGCTTCGCTAAAATACGGAGTTTTACTTGATATAGGCGCATCAAAATTTGCAATTGATTCATGGAAACGAGGCCACCATTCCGATATTTTATCAGTTAATACAATTTCATTGTTCTCGATCTTGTATTCTTCACCTTCGTAACCCAGTTTGTCAAGAAGCTGACCTTCCTTACCGGCCATATACTCTAAGACTGCAAACGCAACATCCTTATGATCCGAATATTTGCTGATTGCCCAGCCGCGGGATTCCTTGCTGACATCACCGGGAGTATATCCTTGTGCTGCACCTTTTGCCGGCGGAAGAATCACTAACTTTGCATTTTCCCCATTTTGTGTGACCATCTTATTATTATAAATATTAATGACACTGCCTTGGGTTCCGCTTACAACTCCAACTTCTCCATTATAAAAAGCACTTTCTTTTGTATCCCACTTTTTTGTTAACCATTCATTATCCAATAAGCCTTCTTTATAAAGCTCTGCATAAAATGCTAATTTTTCTTTTTCTGCATTTGAAACTTTCGCATACACATACTTATCGCCTTCTTTTATCCAGGTTGATTTGACCCCAAAGGCCAGATTGAATACAGTATCCAACTCAGATATATCTCCGGGGACGGTAAATGCAGCTTTTAAATTATTGTTCTCTTTTAACTCCTTAAAGAATGCTTTATAATTATCTGCAGATGGATTATCTAAAAGTGCCTTACTTGATTTTGCTGCATCAAACCAGTCTTGTCTCACAACCGGAACTTTTATTCTATCCGGTGACAACCATAGAAGATAGGGATAGTTCGCTAATCTTTGATTGTTAAATGGCTGAATTAATGCTTTAATATTCGTTGAATTATTGACATATGGGTTCAAGTCTTCCAGAATTCCCTGGGTAATGGCAAATTGATAATCGCCGCCCTGGAAATACATCAAATCCGGAATCTCACCGCTTTGCAGCAACAGACCCATACTTTCCGAATAAGTTCCATCAGAGATCGGCGCCAGTTCAATATGTACTTCCCTGCCAAGCTCTTTTGATACACCGCTGCTTACCGCCTCAAGAAATTTTACGGAAACTTCATCATCTGCTGACAAATCCTTTATTACTGCCTTAATTGTTACAGATGATGATGAATCATTCGTGGTTTCCTGAGTGCTCGGTACATTGGAACCGGAATCAATCTTTTTACCACAGCCTGCCAGGGACAGTACTGCCATTCCCATAACTAATAAATACGAAATAGTTTTTTTCATTACATACCCTCCATTAATTAATATGATTTTTTCTATGCCTTCCCGCAAAGCAAACGATTATCTACTCTTTCACACCTCCTGACATAACACCATTGGTATAGTATTTGAGAATAACAGGATATAATAATAAAATTGGTACAACAGCCACTACAATGGTTGCAGCCTTTAAAGAAGCGTTATCCAATTGGGCAATATTATTATTCGCTAAAATATTGGCTGCCCCCACAATTACCTGTGAATCTGAATTGACAATAAACTGTCTTAAAAGCACCTGTAAAACAGTGTGATTTTTGCTGGTTAAAAAGATACTGGATTTAAAGAATTCATTCCAGCGGAACACCGCATAAAACATTCCTACCGTAATTAAGGGGATTCTGCTTAAAGGAATCATGATCTTAAATAAGATGTCAAAATGCCCGGCTCCATCAATTCTTGCAGCTTCCTGAATGGAAGCCGGAACTTCTTCCATAAATCTCATTAATATGATCAGGTAATAGACATTTACGCTTCTGTAAATGACCATGGAAAACAGGTTATCCAATAAATGAATGTTTTTCATCAAAAAATATTCCTGCACAATACCCGGCTCAAATATCATCATTATAATAAAGAAATACATAAAGACTTTTTTACCAACCAGTCCCGGCCTTGTTAGAACATAAGCCGCACTGGCGGTCAATATAATATTTAAAAATACACCGGCAACCGTAATAAATAATGAGTTCAGGATACTTCTGATTACAATAGGCTGTCCTAAAATAACCTGATAATTAACCGTGGAAAATCCTTTGGGCAGTATATCATATCCTTTCAGGCCATAAACTAAATCCGGTTGTGAAAGAGATCTGGCAAGGATATTCAACAATGGGACTAACATACATAAAGCCAAAAGCATCATAATAAAGCCGCATAGAAGTTTGCCAATCGATATTTTCTTTCTTTTTTTCATATTTTTCCTCCTACCATGCGCCCTTACCAGTCAGCTTTTTAGAAAACAGATGGGTAGAAACAATTAAGAGTGTACCGATTACACCTTTAAATAAATTCGCTGCTGTTGCTAATGAATACTGGGAATTTTGCAGACCGATCCGATAAACATAGGTGTCTATGATATCAATCTTTGAATTAACCGCAGCATTGGTAAAGTTCAGCACCTGATCCAGACCTGCATTCATAAAGAAGCCGATATTTAAAATTAAAACAGTAACCATTGTTACAGCCAAAGCCGGCAGAACGATATTTCCAACAATCTGAAAACGATTAGCTCCATCTATTTTCGCTGCTTCATATAGAGTTGGATCAATCCCCATGATTGCCGTCAGATATACAATGGAATCCCACCCAATGGATCTCCAGGATTCAGATGCCAGCAGAACCCATCTGATCGAACCTTTGCTTGTTAACAAATTTACTTTTCCAAAACCAAGATTGGACAAAACGCCGTTTAAAATTCCGGTAGAAGGAGATAAAAATTCAAACCATATTCCCGCAATTACAACCCAGGAAAGGAAATGCGGCAGATAAGAAATTACCTGCACACTCTTTCGAAAAGGACCAGCCTTGAATTCATTTAGCATAATTGCAAAAATGATAGGCATCGGAAAAAACAGGAAGATCTTCATCGCACTAATAATCAAAGTGTTTTCTAATATCTGAAAAAATACCGGAGTCGAAAATAACTTTTTAAAATATGTAAATCCTACAAATACATTGTCACCTTTGATCCGGTAATCATAAAAGGCCAATTTCATACCAATGATCGGAATCACATGGAATACAAAGAAATATAGTAATGTGGGCAGTAAGGTAAGATATAAAACCCTGTCCCGCCAGATGCGCTTTAACTTTGATTGTGCCCCCCCGGCTTTTCGTTTTGCCATCACCCGACACTCCCTTTCTAAATGGTAACTATTAATTCACTTAAAGGTGCATGTTGTTGTGCCCCATAAACATCGGTATCGTAACAAGTACCTGAAGATATTTTTCTCGCAAATGTAATTTTAAACCCCAACGCCTTGTCATAAAAAACTATTTGTGTAATCTTATCCTCAGTCAACCGGTATAGATTACAAATCGTAGTTTTATTAATCATATTACTGTCTTTTATTTTTTGATATATCACCGGATCATCAAAAAGTACGTCCAGAGTAATCTCAAAAGGTCCGCTGTTTTTTGAACGTATTACTTTCGCACAATCATATAACCTGCATTCCGCCATTTTTATCTCCTCCTTTCCATTACATATCCGGATATTCAATAGGAAACATCTGGCAGCTATCTTCCACTTCCATTAAATGGTAAACGGAGAATTCATATACAGCACCAAATGAAATATCACTTGGTGCGAAAGGGAAAGCCAGATTTCCGGCCGTTGACTTTCTTCCGATATAACCATAATGAAGTAAACTGGATCGAAGCGAACCGCATACTGAATCGGCAAGTTCCTGAGACTTTGCAATTACTTCAAAAACAATTCCGACCTCATGAGGTAATTCTTTAGACGGTTCCAACTCTCCCATTACCCCATTTATTCCATAATTAATAAAGTGAATCGTATAATCTTCCTCCGGTATATCTGAATAATACGTTCTGACCTGTTCTTCAGCAAGTCTTTCTATTTCCTCTAACTGTGATATCATAAGAGAATCTCTTACACCAGCTACCACAAAGGTTCTGTAGGCAACCTTCATGGCTCCCTCTAATTTAATACAGTAAGGATTCGATTGTTCAATCCTGCTTCCGGTTACAAATACACTCTTTTCATCAACCTGTTTAAATTCACAATCTTTTAAATTTAAGGTTACTCCCGGACCATGAAGGATATATGGATGATCTTTTTCATAAAATGTATGTGCTGCCACGGAAAGAGGAGTGCAGATTCTTTCATCAGATAATGGTGTAATCATAAATCCTTCCTCAGTTATGGTTCCAAGCATGCAGTCTTTCGTAGTTCCCGGTACGGCACAAAGGGCTGCACACTCAAGTATCTTACCGGCATGATATCCATAGCTTAACGGTAATCCGTGATACACGGCTACTGCCGCAAAGGGTGATGGGTCATAAGCCCTTCCGCAGATTATGATATCAGCTCCCGATTCCAATGCATTTACAATCGGCTCATGCCCCATCTGAGCCACAATTCCATTGGTTAATTCTAGCCGTTCTTCCGTCAATTCTTTTACAGAAAGACCTAACGGCTGAACTTTGCCATTATGTAATTTTTCTTTTACCACTTCCTTAGGAATATCCGCCCATATGATTGCTACTTTTTGTGATTGCAATGCTTGTTCCTTAAGAATTTCTTTTATAATATTCCAGGTCCATTCAACATGAACTCTTCCCCCGCTTCCTCCGGCTGACCCGATGATTACCGGAATTCCGGCTTTTGCCCCCTCCGTGATCATGATTTCCAAGTCTTTTTTACAGGCTTTTTCACTTACAATTGCAACTCCGGCACCTAATTTATGCGGTCCTGCGTCGGTGCTTCCCGCATCAACAACAATCGCATCCGGTTTATAAGACATTCCTTTTAGAAAAGAGGACTTGGGATAGCCGTAACCAAGTATTCCACAGGGCGCCAGTATTTTTATTTCTTTCTTCATATGACCTCCAGAATTCTATGTACTATTAAAGCTCATAAGTCTAATGATTTAATTGTTTAACAATTAGATTATAGCACAATTATCCAACAAGTCAATGATTTTTAATGATTTAATATCCAAATTTACCAACCAAACTTTTCTGCCATGTCATTAAATATTTTTTCACCGTTCATCATTCCATAGTCTTTCATATAAATAACCTCAACAGGAATATCCGGGTACTTTTTCATTATCGTATCTTTCATATATCCTACCTGAGGCCCGAGCAAAATTATATCACTGCCCGGAGCTGCCGACTGCAAACTATGGACAGAATAGGCTTCGCACTCTGTACCTGCATAGCCTTTCTTTTCTGATGCTGTGATAATTTTCTTACACAGCATACTGCTTGACATACCGCCGGCACAGGCAAGTGTTATTTTAAGTTTTTTCATATTCTACTTCCTCTCTTCCATTTGATTCATTAATTGCTTACTCCATTGTCAGTCCCGCCCCGCCTCGTAAAGCTTCCACGCAACTATGCCCGGCCTTGTGAGGGTATCCGTAAAGTGATCCCCGTCGCTGGCAATAAGGCGGAACTGACCAAGCTGTATAGACAAACAAATCCCGAACTATAGGAAATGGCAGCATAATCGTATCATCCTTCGATTCAGCCCGGAGTTGCTCGAAACCCTGTCGCGTTTGGGGCATAAAAATTAATTATCTTATACTATGTAAAAGCAACTGCCTTAATGAGTGTAATTATCTGCAGAAATAAAAGTATGCTCCTTTCTAAGTGACAAGCTTTTTTATTTCACTTGTCAACTCAGAAGGGAGCATATCTAATTTAACATCACTCTGCCAAAGCCTTAATCTCCTGATACTTTTTATGATCCGAATATAATTCTCCGGTATATGGATTTCTGTTTGTCTTATGCATTCTGTGAATCATATAGACAAATACTCCGATATTTGCAAGGAGAGCAAACAAACTCATGACAAATAAAAATGTAGTATCCGGTGATACACCTGCCACCGGCTGGATTCCTGTTCCGGTCAATACCGTGTACCCGTCAGGAGAAAGCATTCCTTCCCGTATTGCTGCTTCTGCAATTGCCTTACTGGATCTGGAGTGCACCAGAAAACGGCTGGCATCCTGAAATGCCGGAAATGTCTGGGCAAACATGCACCACAGAGCCAGTGTCTGGGCACGATGCTGCAGCCATGCCCCCTTACCAATTGTAAATGCACAGATAGTAGGGGCCAGTAAAAGTGCTAATCCACAATACCATGCGTGAGTGGGAAGGCAGTTATAGGTATAAGCAAAATTCCATAAATCATAAGCAATAATCCAAAACCACATCATATCAGGCCAAAGCATATCCTGGCTTTTATCCTTACTTGTCTTCTTTCGAATACAAATGCCAAACCAGCCTGTAATGGTCACAATATTTAAAAGACCTGCAATTCCATTCATGACATTCCATGGGCCGCCGATATAGTACTGAACCTGATTGTTCATATACTCCATAACCGGTGTCACATACTGGCTTACTTCAAAATCCCGGAAACAGGCTTCCAGGATATTGACAGCCAGAATCAAAGGCGGGAAACACAACGCAATTTTATTATGCTGCAGCTTCTTGATATGACGGATACACCAAAAACCAATACAGCCCGCAGTAGAAGAATACACCTTTGCCAGATGAAACCAGTCCATATAAGAAGTATCCTTTAACGTCGTCAACCATAAGACTGTTAAAATAACCGGAAGGACAACAAAACAGGCAAATCCCACCCATTTAAAACGGCGGCTCAATTCATTTGCGGCAAACAACGATAAAAACACCCCAAGCCATACCAGTGACACCAATATTGCAGGAACACTTTCTGAAAACACAAACATACTCATTCCTCCTTGTTTAACACGCTTACTTGCACACGATTTCCTTAATTATCATGTCATCGCCCTCCAGGATCTCCATATCATGACTGCCGCAGTCAGGGCAATTTAAATCACTGTACACGGCATTAAATACCCTGCCGCAGCCTTTGCATTTCACAATACCGGGAATGACGATAAGCTCCAGTTCTGTTTTTTCCATAAAAGTCTTATAGGAGGCGGCGGGCCAGCTTTGCTCTAAGTATCTGGGTACGATACCGGAAAGCTCGCCAACTTCGATGACAAGCTTATGAACCTCTGATAGGTTCTGCTCCTTTACGATACGTTCTATGGTGTGGACCATAGAGTTCAATACACCAAGCTCATGCATTGTTACCTCTCCTTTTCCCGTCAGCTTCTTCCAACGCTTTCTTTGAGGGCGGCTGCAGCAATCTTTCCGGTACGCACAATTGCGTTGGCGGCAATCTTTACAGGAAGTTTTTCATAAGTATTGGGAACCGTGTTATAGGTGCGCTCCAGATGAATTGCATCAAATTTACATTTGGTCGTACACATGCCACAGCCAATACACATATAACTGTCGATCTCTACCGCCCCGCAACCAAGGCAGCGTTCCGTCTCTTTCTTTAACTGTTCCTCGGTGAAGGTCATACGTTCATCATAAAAGCTGCCCTTTTTCTCAGGAGAATGGCCCGGTCTCTGGCGGGGAGTCGTATCAAAATCCAGTACGCCGACAGCAACGTTATTCTTATCAAAAGCATGGTATTCCCGGCGGTCACGGCCAAATACAAGCGACTGTCCCGGCTGTACATAACGGTGAATGGAGATTGCACCTTCTTTTCCTGCTGCAATGGCATGGATCGCAAATTGGGGGCCGGTAAAGCAGTCACCGCCGACAAATACGTCCGGTTCCAAAGTCTGTAAGGTCAGACTGTCAGCTTTGGCAGTACCGCCGCGTCCAAGCTCAACCTTACTATCTGAGAGAAGTCCGCCCCACTGGATGGACTGGCCAATGGAAAGCAGTACGGTATCAGCTTCTACAATGATGGTATCCGTTTCATCGTACGTTGGAGCGAAACGCTGGTCTGCATCAAATACACGGATGCAGCGCTTAAATTCCACACCGGTCACCTTTCCGTCTTCTGTCAGGATGCGCTTAGGGCCCCAGCCATTATGAAAGGACACTTTATCTTCTTCAGCCTCTGCAATCTCATCCGGTAGTGCCGGCATTTCACTGGGACTTTCCAGACAGTAAAGATTAACAGCATCAGCCCCCTGCCTTACCCCTGTACGGGCTACGTCAATTGCTACATTTCCGCCGCCGATTACTACTACATTACCGGAAAGCTCTGCCTTTTTTCCAAGGTTTACATTGCGAAGGAAATCAACGCCGGAGACAACACCCTTAGCATCTTCCCCTTCTATGCCAAGGCTTCTGCCACCCTGTGCGCCGATTGCCAGATAAAAGGCTTCATAACCTTCTTTGCGGAGTTTATTAAGAGTGATATCTTTTCCGACTTCAATTCCGGTTTTAAAGGTAACGCCCATCTCACGCAGAACGTCTATTTCAGCATTAAGAACCTCTTTTTCCAGGCGGAAGGATGGAATACCTAGGGTAAGCATACCACCAAGCTTTTCTTCCTTTTCAAATACCGTTACCTGATAACCATCAATTGCCAGATAATAGGCGCAGGAAAGACCGGAAGGACCGGAGCCGACCACTGCGATTTTATTTCCAAGGTGATAACGCATAGGCGGGATATAGCGGACCGAACCATCCAGCTCTTTGTCCGCAATAAATTTTTTGATTTCGTCAATGGAAACCGGTTCATCAATATCTCCGCGGGTGCATTCGCTTTCACAGCTATGAGGACAGATACGTCCGCAGACAGCAGGGAAAGGATTTTCTTTTTTTATCAGCTCCAATGCTTCATGGTAGCGGCCGGAAGCCGCAAGCTTTATGTAACCTTGTACGGAGATATGCGCAGGACAGGCAGTTTTACAGGGAGATGTACCTTCTTCCGTAACATCTTTACGGTTCTCGCGGTAATCCACATTCCAGTTGCTTTCTTTCCAGATATGATCACGTGCGGTAGGTTCTGCTTTTATGGTAACAGGTGTTTTGGAACAGAGCTTTTGGCCAAGTTTTAGTGCATTAACAGGACAATTTTCCACACACTGTCCGCAGGCTACACAGTTCTCCTTTGATACCTTTGCAGTGAAGTTGGAACGTATGGAATCTGGAGTGTTAAAAAGTGTTGCAAGCCGCAGGGAGAAGCAGGAGCAGCCACAGCAGTTGCAGATTGCCGCTGATTCACCAAGTCCGTCGGTATGGGGCATTTCATGCATCAGGCCGTTATTCTCTGCAAATTTAAGAATTTCCTTTGCTTCTTCCCGTGTAATCTGGCGGCCTCTGCCTGTTTTTATATAATATTCAGCACCTTCCCCCATCTGAATACAGATGTCTTTTTCCAGATGACCGCAGCCCTCATCCAAAACTCGACGTGACTGGCGGCAGGAGCAGTCAGATACCGTGAACGTATCATATTTATCCAGGTAATAGGAAAGACGTTCCCAGGGTTGTGTACCGGGAATATCCTTGATGGCCTCTTCTACTGGAATGACACGCATCATTGCCATCCCTTGAGGAAATTTTGCTGCCATAGGCGCAAGACGCAGTCTGGTATATTCTTCAAAGGCCTTCCCGATTTCCGGATGTTCGTTCAGCTGTTCCCGGTTATTTACCA
>Ga0213825_1002854_pt1 | contig 10738 bp, 10 predicted proteins | sample MC6MC0900MG_FD_179896 | JGI IMG/M metagenome (GOLD analysis project Ga0213825, IMG submission 179896) | Enriched soil aggregate microbial communities from Iowa State University, Ames, United States - MC6-MC0900-MG | ecosystem: Environmental > Terrestrial > Soil > Unclassified | place: USA: Iowa... | reverse complement strand
CTATTCTCGATATACTTATAAACGAAAGGATGATGTGTTGTGGATTGGACGATACGAATGAACCGTGCACTTGACTATATTGAAGATAATTTAGACAAAGAAATTGATTTCAACTATTCAGCAAAACGGGCATTTTGTTCGCTTAATAGTTTGACAAGCATGTTTAAAATTGTTACAGGAATACCTTTAAATGAATATATTCGACGTCGACGTCTTTCGCTTGCTGCTTTAGAGCTTCAAAATAGTAATGAAAAAATTATAGATATTTCTATGAAGTATGGCTATTCGTCACCAACGGCATTTAACAGAGCATTCCAAATTCAACATAAGGTATCTCCACAATATGCAAGAAGTAGAGGGATTTCTATAACCACCTATCCCCGCATTGCCTTTCAAATAAAAATAAAAGGAGATGTCGAGATGAAGTGTAGAATTGAAACAAAGCCTGCTTTTTCAGTTGTAGGCATCAAAAAAAATTTTCGCAATGACATGGAGGGTGACCACCATATTCCAAATTTTTGGCGTGAAACACCACAGGAGACATATGATAAAATCCTATCTTTAGCAAATGCTGAACCAAAAGGTTTATTAGGCATATGTGCTAATTTCAGTGGGCATGAATTTGATTATTTCATTGCCGCTTCAACTACAAAAGAAGATTTGCAAGACTTAGAAAAACTTGAAGTTCCTGCCGCAACATGGGTAATTTTTGAGCAAGAAGGCACAATACCAGATCTTATTGGGCGATTTTGGAGTGAATGGTTGCCATCATCTGGATATAGGCGAGCCAATGAAAATTACCCAGACATTGAAGTATATCCAGATGAAGATTTTCTCAAAGACAACTCAAAATATGAACTTTGTTTTCCTGTTGAAAAGGAATAATACACGTCTAACAGTTGTTCTGCATTGCTTTTTTAAAAGGCCTAAATCGTAAAATTAAAGAATTAAAATTACTATTAAAAGAATGAAGTTGTATATAAGAAATATGCAGCTTCTTTTATTTTGAAAAAATTTTTTAAAATTATAATAAAAATCTTTGACAAATATGAAGAAGTTGCATATACTGAATATATAAACATATGAACACATATGCATATATTCTAATGAGGTGATATATAAATGAATAACGAAAATGAAATAATTAATAACTGTAATTGTAATACTATTCACGAAGATGTGATTAAGAGAGTAAAGGAAACTATTCCAGATGAAGAAGATTTATATGAATTAGCAGATTTATTCAAGGTTTTTGGAGATAGTACAAGAATAAAAATTATTTGTGCATTATTCCAAGCAGAAATGTGTGTTTGTGATATTGCGGCACTACTTGGGATGAACCAATCAGCAATATCCCATCAGTTGAGAGTTCTTAAACAGACTAGATTGGTAAAGAATAGAAAAGAAGGAAAAGTTGTATACTATTCCTTAGATGATGATCATGTTAAGGGGATATTTGATCAAGGATTAGAACATTTATATGAGAAATAAGAAATTTAGGGGGCATGGGAATGAGTAATAAAGTTTCAAAACCTAAGGTTAAAGAAAATAAATCATTACAAATAAAATCTCAATCAAATAATAAATCAAATACGATTATGGAATTGAGAACAGAGACAAAGAAAAACGTTGGAAAGATAAGAAAGCAATTCATTTTGGAAGGGTTAGACTGTGCACATTGTGCATCAAAAATAGAGACAAAACTAAATAGTATTGATGGAATTGCCAATGCATCAGTAAATTTTGTAACTAAAACTTTAACTATGGAATTAGAAGAAATAAGTAAAGTTAATGAGTTAGTTGCTTCATCTATAGAGTCCATAAACAAAATTGAATCACATGTAAAAGTTAAAGAAAAGGCTGTAGGAAAGTCAAATAAATTAGTGATAATGCTTGAGGGTTTATGCTGTGCAAATTGTGCATCAAAAATTGAAAAAGAATCTCAAAATATTGCTAATGTTAGTAGTGCTGTAGTTGACTTTGTAGCTCAAAAACTTATTCTAGAAGTGGAAAATAATAGCAATAAAGATAACATTGTTGAGTTGGTTAAACAAATTGTTAAAAAGATTGAACCTGATGTAAAAGTATACGTAGTAGAAGGAAATCAGAATAGAAAGCAAAGATCCCACGATCATGATCATGATCATGGAAATAGCAAAAAGGAATTTGTAAGACTTGGAGTTGGTGCAGCAATTTTTGCCATTGCTACAGCTTTTAATTTTAGTTTTTATGTTGAGTTATCATTGTATTTAGTGAGTTATCTCCTTGTTGGTGGAGAAGTTGTGTTAAGAGCATTGAAAAATATTAGAGGAGGCCAAATTTTTGATGAAAACTTCCTTATGAGTATTGCAACTATTGGAGCTTTTGCTATTGGTGAGTTCCCAGAAGGTGTAGCAGTTATGCTATTCTATCAATTAGGGGAAATATTCCAAGGTATGGCTGTAAATCGCTCAAGAAAATCCATAGCAGAATTAATGGATATAAGACCGGATTTTGCGAACTTAAAAATTGGTAGTGATATTAAAAAGGTATCACCAGAAGAGGTTAGTATAGGTGATATTATAGTTGTAAGACCTGGGGAAAAGGTTCCTCTAGATGGTAAAGTAATTGAAGGAAATTCTATGGTAGATACTTCTGCACTTACTGGTGAATCAGTTCCTAGAGAGGTAGAAGTAGGAAATGATGTACTAGGTGGAGTTATTAATAAAAATGGGCTATTAACTATAGAAGTAGAAAAAGAATTTGGAGATTCTACTATTGCTAAGATACTTGATTTAGTTCAAAATGCAAGTAGTAAAAAAGCTCCGACAGAGAACTTTATAACAAAATTTGCAAGATATTATACACCTGCTGTGGTTTTCGCTGCATTAGCATTGGCTATATTGCCACCACTATTTATAAGCGGAGCTACCTTCTCAGAGTGGATATATAGAGCATTAGCCTTTTTAGTTGTATCTTGTCCATGTGCTTTAGTTGTATCTATTCCACTTGGTTTCTTTGGAGGTATAGGTGGAGCTTCAAAAAATGGAATACTTGTTAAAGGTGGAAACTATCTTGAGGCATTAAATAATGTAGAAGTTGTAGTGTTTGATAAAACTGGAACATTAACTAAGGGTGTATTTAAGGTGACAGAAATACACCCACAGGGCAATGTAACAAGGGACGAACTTATCACTTATGCAGCCTTTGCTGAGAGCTTTTCTAATCATCCAATAGCAACTTCCATTGTTAAAGCATATAGTAAGGAAATAGCTAATGATTCAATTGAAAATTATGAAGAGGTTTCAGGACATGGTGTAAAAGCTACTGTTTTAGGGAAAGAAGTTTTAGCAGGTAATTACAAGTTAATGAGTAAAGAAAATATATCCTATGCACAAGTTGAAACTATAGGAACTGTAGTGCATGTTGCTGTTAATAAAGAGTATGCAGGATATATAGTTATCTCAGATGAAGTGAAAGAAGATTCAGCTAAGGCAATTAAAGCTTTAAAAGAAATTGGTGTTAGAAAAACTGTTATGCTTACAGGAGATAATAAAGTAGTTGGAACTAAAGTTGCTAAGCAATTAGGGTTAGATGAAGTTTATTCAGAGTTATTACCAGATCAAAAGGTTGAAAAAGTAGAATTATTAGATAAAGAAAAATCCTCTAAAGGCAAGTTAATATTTGTTGGCGATGGAATAAATGATGCTCCAGTTTTAGCAAGAGCAGATATCGGTATAGCTATGGGGGGGGTCGGTTCAGATGCGGCAATAGAAGCTGCTGACGTTGTAATAATGACTGATGAACCTTCAAAGATTGCATCTGCAATAAAAATAGCTAAGAAAACAAGAACAATAGTTATGCAAAATATTGTTTTCGCTTTAGGTATTAAAGCAATAATATTAGTACTTGTAGCTCTTGGATTAGGAACTATGTGGGAGGCTGTTTTCGGTGATGTAGGTGTAACACTAATTGCGGTATTAAACTCTATGAGAGCAATGAAAACAGAGCAATAGCTTAATTCTTAGTCCTCAATATTCTTAAATAGCGTAACAAATATGTAATTAAATAATGTATTCATAATACCGTATTATTCAACGTGAATATGCGGTATTTTTGTTTTGCAATTCAAATATATTATGCAATTTGTAGATAAGGCGAAATAAGGTAGTAAAACATGTTCTTTGAAAATTGAATGATGCGGTGAAAAAAATAGCATGAAAATCCCCTCTAATGTATAAATTATATGGAATAAATTTCTATTAGGTGATATAATTAGAAGTAATTAAGACGGAATTGTGGAAAATAGTAAAAAATACATCATATGAACAATGTAAACAAATTAACAAATAGGGATTTAAAGATTATAATACACGAATTAGAAGTTTAACTGAATTATATAATCAAGAGAGGTTGGTAATAATATGAAACAAACTGTTTTATTGCTTAATGGTCCTTCAAGTAGTGGAAAATCAACGCTATCGATTGTGCTACAAAAAACTCTTGAATATGAAACAGGTGAAAGATATGGTATTATTTCCATTGATGATTTTCTTGATATGGCAATAAATAAAGTAATGTATGAAGATGATGTATTTGAAATATCACCAAAACTTTGTAAAGTTGCTGTAGATATGGTCTCATCTCAAAAAAATATTATTATTGACCATGTGATTACTAGTAAACGTATTTTTAAACAATTAATTGAAGCTTTAGAATTTTGTGATATATATTTAATTAGTGTCACTTGCCCCTTACAGGAATTAATTAGACGCGAGCAACAAAGGAAAAATAGATGTTTAGGCTCTGCGGAAGCTTCATTTCAATACTTATTTCCACAAGAAACCTATGATTTAACGATTGATACTTTCAAAACTCCAATAGAAGAGTGTACGTTACAAGTTATTAAGGCTTTGCAAAATGAACCTAATGCGGTTTATATAGTTAAGAATAAAATCAAGGCAGAAGATTAACTATCGTAGCGAGCATAATCTTGCTGACAAATTTCAATTTATAAAGTTAAAGTATCATAATTTTAACTTAAATTGCGTCGGATATTTCTTATTTAGCGTTACAACAATAAAAAAATGAATAATTATTCTAAACACCGCATTATTCAAATTGAATTTTGCGGTGTTTTTATGTCGCATTACAAGTAAATAATGTAACTAAAAGATTATAAAAGCCTACTAAAGTATATATACCAATAGAAATATTTGAGTAGAAAGCTAAAAAAGTTATAAGTTCAGTTTCTAAATAATTATAGCTCTATGTAAATTGATAGCCCCAAAAACTTTTTTTGCTGACGGCTTAACTTTATATTGGTTTTTAACTACATTGCCACTTAAAAATTTTCCTAAGGAGCATTATCTAATTTCTATTTACTTTATACTTGTTTCGGAAAAATAAGGTAATAGCGACTATTAAAAATCCTAGCTGTATAAACGTAATTACTGTAATAACATTAGAAGGTAAGTAAAGGTACTTATCCAAGAGAATTATTCTTAATAAATCAATTATAAAAAATATGCAAAATAGTAAGTTATAAACCTTTCTTTTCTTATAAAATAATTGAAAAGTCCACACTGCAAGTATAGTCTTAGAAACAATACTGATAATATAACTAAGCATGAAATCACTCCTTATGTAAAAAATTAATCTAAATAAGTAATTAAGTTATAAAATTTTATAATTACGCATCATCTATATAAAAATTATATGTTATATTTTCTATTAAATCAAATGATTTACAATACCACACTATTCACCTATTCTCCATTTTAGTTTATAATAATGGACTAATAGTTATAAATAATAGTTATTTTTTTTTGAGCATTTTCGTTCTATTGATGATTTCTTGACTCGTGGTATTGGGTTCTGTGTTAAATATAGAAATAGAATTGTTAGTGCAGCTACTTCAATGGCAGCATCTGAAAAAATGATCAATATAGAAATTGACACACATTCTGGATTCAAAAATAAAAGCTTAATTCTTAGTCCTCAACATTCTTAAATAGCGTAACAAATATATAATTAAATAATGTATTCATAATACCGTATTATTCAACGTGAATATGCGGTATTTTTGTTTTGTCATTCAAATATATTATGCAATTTGTAGATATTGCGAACTAATTAAGAAAATTCGTTCTTTGAAAATTGAATAGTATGGTATTTGCAAAATATGTTACAATTAACTCATAATTGTATTATTATATGAGTTAGTAGTTTTTTAACTAAACGATAAATTACAGTAGGGGGAGGTTATAAAGATGTCTAAAAATAGAAAAATTTTGCGTGGTATTATATTGGCTGTATTGTTAATTTGTACAGCGTTTTTAGTATATTCCATTGTAACAAATCCGCTTGGCGAACATGATATAATGTTTGCACTTGCTGTTACAGCAGGTTTTATTGCACTCGGAGATGATAAAGTTGGAAAAAGATAAATCCCAGTTTATTGAGTAGATTAAATAACTAATTTTAAAGTACTACAAAGATAAAATAAATATTAAATTATGAAAATACCGTATTATTAATGATTAATATGCGGTATTTTTTAGTGCGCAATTCAAATAAAGTCAGAACCAAGGGGGTAGGACGACCCTGCATCCTTATATAAATTGTTCTTTGAAAACTGAATAGTACGTTCTTGGAAGAAATACCATTTAACATAAATTTCTTGTTATAGAATAAATTACATGATACAATTTATTTACAGTAAAGCGTAATTGTATCATGTTACGAAGTGAATTGACGAAAAAACAAAATTGTATTCTTGTATTTAACGAGAAATGAGGGTGGTTGCAGTGGTAATTTTCTAAGTTTTTCCTGATTTGTGGGGAAAAGATAATCCATGCTTAACGCTAATGGGACATGTAGTTTTACATCAGAAATTAATGAGCATTAAGCTCTGGTATAAAATACATGGTAATCTTTATAATCGGATGAATTAGAAGAAAATAATATGGGGTGTTATATAATGAAAGAACAATTAACTAAAAATTCTAAAAAATATGATTTATTGGATGGTTATAGCATTGAAAATGCCAATTGGGAGGAGTTCTCTCCATATTTTGCAGTATATGAAATATTTGATGCAAATGTGTGGTTTAGGCAGAGTTTCAATTTGAGTTGTGAAGTAATAAAAGATGATGAAGATTGTTATTGGATTAAAAAAGATGATTGTAGAATAGGAGGAGTGTCACTAGAACCTAACTATATGAGTTGCTTATTTTTAATACCACCATATGACAACGAATTTCAGAAGGTATTAGGTAAGCTTAAAAATATTTTAATAAGTTGGTCTGATAAAAGTAAAGCAATTTGTGATGGGGTAGTTAAACCAAAAAATATTAAATATTATCAGAGGCTTGGATTTAAAACTGGAGAATCTAGAAGATGTATGATTAGACCTACGGAGAAATTCCAGGTGATTTGGAGTGATGAATATAGAATTGCTCCAGTAAGAAAAGAAAACCAAATGGAAATAGTTGAACTCTACAAAGAAGCGTTTAAAAATGTGGAGGATTTTCAAAGTAAGTTAAGTGTTGAAGAAATAAATGAAATAATTCAATATTATTTTGATAATAATTCTGAAGATAGTTTAGTAAATGAGGCTTCCACACTAGTTTATGATAAGAAAACAAATCAGTTAATCGGAGCAAGCTTGATATCCATTTGGGAAGAATGGCCCAATGTATATGATTTTGCAGTTAAACCATCATTCAAAGGAAAAGGGATAGGAAATAATATGTTAAAGCATGCATTAACTATTTTAAAAGAAGAGTATCCTGTACTTAGATTGTTTGTAACATTAGGTAATGATGCAGAACTGTTTTATTCTAAATTAGGATTTTTAAGTGGAATAGAAACCACTGAAATGATTTTGCCAGCTGCAGAATAGAAATAAATATTTATTTCAGACACAACAACGATAAAACAAAATATTTTCAGGAGTTACTTAAACTATTACAGAACAGTTACTAAGATGTAAGTCGAAAGGAGAAATACGATAATGTTCAAATTATGGAATCATTAGTAGGTGGTAGAACTTAATTCTCCACATAATTTAACAAATTTAAATATATATGAAACGGAGAATAAGAATGAGTATAAAATACAAAGAAAATGGCACATGTGAATTAAAACAATTAATAGAATTATATAAAAATGTTGGGTGGTCAGGATATACAGATAAACCTGATAAACTAATCAGAGCATTAAATAATTCATTATTCAATATTGGAGCTTTTGATGGAGAAGAACTAATTGGCTTGATTAGAGTTATTGGAGATGATACTTCTATTATCTATATACAGGATATATTAATAAAAGAAAAGTATCAGAGACGAGGAATAGGAACTTATCTGTTACAATCAGTATTGGATAAATACAAAGATATTAGGCAAATTGTACTGATGACGGATAAGACAGAAAAAACTGAAGCCTTTTATAGAAAAAATGGTATGGCAAATGCATGTGAATTTCAAGGAGTTACGTTTGTTAAATACAATTTTAAGTCATAGAGTAAACATAAATTTAAAGGTCAATTTATATTGTAAGTTATAAGATTTTTTTAAAGATACAACTATTTACTTAAAAATTTTCTTATAAGTATAACTAAGTAAATTTTTAATATACCGTAATATTCAGAAATGAATATGCGGTATTTTTAATGCACAATTCAAGGACCTTCAGTACTGATAAGATTGAAAATCTGTATTTGTAAACTGGATGATGCATTATTAGGAAATATTTATATTAACATAAACTGTTTGTCATGGTATAAATTTGATGGTAAAATTTATATATGGATAGGTGAGGTTTAATTGTTAAATATTACAATATAATTTTTAAATTTGAAATGGAGTGTGAAAATATTGGATACTCATATTATTAAATCACAAATAGTAAATAAGAACCCTGACTTTTCTGGAGTCACATTCCTCTCTATTAATGGAAAAAAAGTTATACAAGAAGCTATGGGGGAAGCTAATATAAGTGAACACATTAAAAATCATATAGATACGAGATTTCCAACAGCATCTGGATGTAAGATTTTTACTGCTGTTGCCATATTAAAATTAACTGAAATGGAAAAATTGTCATTAGATGATTCGGTTACAGATTGTTTGCCAAACTTTTTCCCATATATGGATAATTCGGTGACAATTCGCCATCTACTTACCCATACATCAGGATTTTGCGACTATTTTGATGAGGAAGATAATGAAGCTGATGTTTATTATGCTAAGGTATGGGAAAATATTCCAATGTATGCTATGAAATCACCAAGTGATTTTTTGAGATTGCTTAAAAATAAAAAAATGGAGTTTAAACCTGGTTCTCGTTTCAAATATAATAATGGTGGATTCGTAATACTTTCTATGATTATAGAAAAAGTTTCAGGAGTGGATTTTCCACTTTTTATCCAGAAATACATTTTTGACATATGTGGAATGAGTAATAGCGGTTATTTTTCGATGGACAATCTTCCATGTGATACTGCAATTGGTTATACAGATAATGGAAAGGGAGGCTTAAAGTCTAATATTTATTCTGTGCCTATCATTGGCGGTGGAGATGGAGGGGCATATACTACTGCAAGTGATATGTATTTATTCTGGGATGCTTTGATAAATGGAAAACTGCTATCGGTTCAGAATGTACAAGCTATGTGTACTCCACAAATAAAAACTGGAGAAAATGGTAGTGCCTATGGATATGGTGTATGGTTAGATACATGTAATAACATGGTTATGAAAATTCATGTTATGGGTGGAGACCCTGGAGTCTCTTTCAGAAGTGCTTATTATCCACATAACAAAAGTGTGTGTACTGTTTTATGTAATCGTGATGCAGGTAGTTATATGGCATTTAAAGTAATTGAAGATATAACGATAGGGATTTAAATCATAATAGTATTATAATGTGTAGCAAGGATTATTTATATAACTAGAAGAGGTAAATATTAAATGATAAAAGATAAACCTATTTTAAAGTCTATAATATGAACATTTGTAATCTTGATTTTTCCAGTAGTATCTGGAGTAATAACACAAGTGTTAATGATGAATAATATTCAAACAATGTTTATTCAAGGATGTTTTATGTTAATCTCATTAATAATTCCAATAGTATATATGTGCAAATTTAAAATTAGTTTTAAAAAAATTGGATTAATAATAATTGAAAATGGAAGTGCAAAGAAAGTTTTATTTTTTTTGCCGTTAGTAATTGCTGAGGCTCCTTTCTTGTTAGTTGGAATTTGTTTAAATAGTATAAAATATATTATTACACTTTTATTTTTTACAATAGCAGTAGGAATCTCTGAAGAAATCTATTTTAGAGGAATCATTCTAAAATTATTAGAAGAAAAATATCCTAAAAAAAAATCTATTATTATTTCTGCTTTAGTATTTGGAATAGGTCATATTGCTAGTGTATTTGCAGGTAGAAGTATTTTAATAATAGTATTCCAAATATTAAATGCTTTAGTATTTGGGATAATTGCTGCTGAAATTGTTACTATTACAAAAAGTTTAATTCCAATAATTATATGGCATTTTGTATTTAATTTTGTAAATTATATTACATTAGCAACTGGAGTAAATGAGATATTTGCGATTGAATTTCAAGAAATTATTATGATTATTTATGCGTATAACTTATGGAGTAAAATATCGTTAAAAAATAAGGATATAGTGAAGTTATGAAACTATAATTAAGGAGGTACAAGATGGAAAGTTTTAATATA
>Ga0213825_1002852_pt1 | contig 10743 bp, 7 predicted proteins | sample MC6MC0900MG_FD_179896 | JGI IMG/M metagenome (GOLD analysis project Ga0213825, IMG submission 179896) | Enriched soil aggregate microbial communities from Iowa State University, Ames, United States - MC6-MC0900-MG | ecosystem: Environmental > Terrestrial > Soil > Unclassified | place: USA: Iowa... | reverse complement strand
TGCTATCTCACCATCTCCAACTTGAAAATTTATATTGTCATTAGCAATAAATTTTCCGTATTTCTTCGTTACATTATTTACAACTAACATTTAAATCACCATCCCCTAAAGTTTTAAAATAATACTAGCATTATTACCAAGAAGAATTATCCACATTTCTTCCCCAATTCAATTACTAATATTAACATTTTATACATAAACATTTATAATTGCAAGGATAAATGATAAAATATTAACAATTTAAAATAGTATTATCTTAATAAAATAAGAGGTTTTAAGAACAAAGCTCCTAAAGCCTCTTATTTATAAATATTATATTGATATAGTTAAGTATGTTACATAGCTAACCACTATGGCCATACTAGCTAATACATACGGTAAAGGACTTGATGTCTTATGTATCTCTTTGCCTTGTTCTTTTTTTATCTTTAACATACCATAAGCAACTACAGTAGATATAAATCCAAATATTATTAATAAGTATCCTTGGTTTGATGGTTGATAAATAGATCCTTTTATGTATAGTATATCAGCTAAGAATAGTATGCAGAAATTAAATAAATTACTTCCTACAATATTTCCAATCATAGCATTAAAATTTCCTTTTTTAGCTAAAGATATAGAAGATGTTAATTCTGGAAGAGAAGTTGCAACTCCAAGGAACAACGCTCCCGCCAAGGTAACCCCTAGATTTAACTCCTTTGCAATCATATCTGTTACTATAGTTATACCTATACTAAACACAATTAATCCTATACTCAAAAGTATAAATCTCACATATATTTGCTTTACTGTAAGATTACAATTACTTTCTCCACTATCTTCTGCAGATTCATCCCCTGACATAGTCTTAACTCCAAAAACATATAATAGCATAATTGCTATAGAAAATATGCTTACACTAAAAAATGAAAAATCTCTTCCAATATAATTAGCAACAAACACTATTACGTAAATTACCATTAAAAGTTTCAATGTATTCCTATGGCTTGATGTAACTACAGAGTTTTGAAATCTCTTAACTCCTACTAAAACTAATACTGCTAAAATAGTTAAGTTAAATACATTACTACCAAGAATATTACCTGAAACTAATTGTACCTCATTCAAAAATATAGTAGATGAAATACTTGTAAATAATTCTGGAAGTGAAGTTACTGCTGCTAACATAACACCTCCAATAAAAGCTCCTGATAAATTTGTTTTTTTATCAAGCTCGTCTACATAATAAGACAATTTAATCGAAAAACCAATTACAAATGCAGCAAAAATTGCGTATAAAGTGTATATCATTTTTATTCCTCCTATGTATTTATGTATTTAAACAAAATTAAAAAGACTTATATTCTAATATCAGAATATAAGTCTCGTCTTTTAATATTAAACCAGAATATTCAATATCCAGTATGTTGACCTAATCCCATGATGTCTATTAATACTTCCTGCTAACTACTCCCTTAATATATAAATTATTATATATTAATCTATATAATGCTTTAATCATAACATCTTTTTAATGTTATATCAATAAAATAATTTTATGAATTTTGTAAATTAAATTAAAATATAAATTAAATTTAACCTTTCATAAATATTTTTATTGAATTAAGTAGTAAATTATTTCTTCTAATGCAACGCCATGATATGATTTTTTAATATTTTCAAATTTTTTTCTCAGATTTCCCTTCATATTTTCAATATATTGCATGGTGAAAGGTAGGTACTTAGAAATTTCTTTTACATATTTCTTTGAAAAATAATTTTTGTTCATGACAACTGCAAAAATTATCATTAAAATACAGTTATCTTTTATTAACTTTTTTAACTCCTTAATATTTTCCCCTTTAAAACAAGTTGCATCATCTAATACATTTATAGTTAGATTTATAAGCTTATTAACAATATTATCCAAGCTATACTTTTCTGCTAGTTGAGACATTATAGTCATATGTTTATTCTCATAATCTATCCCTACATCTTGCAAATCATCACATAATTGAAGTAAAAATCCATACCCATAGGTAAAAATCTCCTCATCCTTAGTTAAGTTTCCATTGATAAGATATCCATCCACAATAACAGATGCTCCACCCTTTTCGATAGATATATCTAGCATATCTCTTTCATAAGGATTACTTATTCCTTCTTGTTGGGAAAGACTTTTTACTTGACCTTCATGAATTAATAATAATCCTTGAAAAACCTTTGGATAATCATTTCTACTAAAAATAGATTCTATACATTCAACTAACTTAAACACTTGCTTTTCATGAATATTTCTACCCTCTATCTCTTCACCACATAGTCTTTTATAAAACCTGTCATTGAATTCTTTCTTTTCTTCTATTGATATATCTATATTATCTAAATAATTATCAGTATATGGATACAACATACTGTATCCAAAAACAGCCATATTAAATGAAATATCTATATCCTTCATTTTCTGAAGAATACTTACAATCCACACATTTCTCATAGCTTGCCCAATATCTTCATAATTCATTTTTCTATCAAAAGCTTTACACTGATTTATAAATACTTTAGTGCTGGCAAAAAATTGATCCTTCATTTTTGCATCTATGGTTCCTAGCTTAAATAATTCTTCTCCTAATATCATATTTTCAAGATAAGAGTTACTATTTTTCTTCCACATTTTTCTATTTTCTTCTTCTAAAGGAAACATTTCAATAATTTCAATAAATTCATCAATAAATTTATCAAACTTTTTTTCATACTTTCTCTTCTTAATATATCCATTAGCTTCTAAGGGAATATCCACACATGTAGGCATACTCCACCAAATTTCTCTATATAAATTTTTTAAAACCTTAATGTTTTCCATATAGCTTTTACCTACATTACTATTCATGATAATCATCTCCTTAGAAACCATTTACTTTACAAATACTAGACTATAGTACCTATGATTGTTAAGTTTATAATATTCTTTAAATCAATCTCATAGGGACTAATTTTATTATTGTATTCATCCTTCACAATTCTTACTACAGGTCTATCTGGGAGCCCATTATTTTGACTTACCACGTAACCAAATAAATTATTTGATAGATATACGGGACATCCTAATGGATAAACTGCAAATGTATCTCTAAATAACTTAATTATTTCGGGGTCAAAACTTGTATATGTCTCTGCTAAAATTAATTCATAAGCTTCTCTAGGATCAAATTTTTTTCTATAGCATCTATCTGATGTAATAGCCGTATACACATCGCATATAGATATAATTTTTGCAAATTCTGATATTTCATTTTCCTTTAATCCATAAGGATAGCCTGTACCATTGTATTTTTCATGATGTTCTATTACTCCCCCTATTATCTCTTCATTTATTATAGGATTACCAAGTAATATATCTCTTCCGTATAACGGATGCATTTTTATTTGTTTGAATTCATCCTCAGTTAATTTATCTGGTTTATTTATGATTTTACTAGATATTTTTGTTTTTCCTATATCATGAAATAAAGATGATATAGCTAAATCACGCAATCTTGATTTTGAAAGATTCATATTTACTCCTAGAAAAATTGCCATAATACTAGTATCCACAGAATGTATGTATGTATAATCATCATATAATTTTACTTCATACAAATTTAGATTTATGTAGTTTTCACTCTGTATATATTCAACTAAATCATCAACCATAGTTATAGATTTACTTAAAGATTTATTATCATAATTTATTAAGTCATTAAACATATTAGGTATGGTTTGAAGTATATTCTTTTTTAAATTTATAAGTTCACTATTATCTTTTATGTCTTTTAAGTCATCATCTTGTACGTATACAAAGAATATTCCCTGCTGCTCAATACTATTTTTTACTTGATCAGTAATTATAATACCTTTTTTTAACAAAGTCTTACCCGAGCCTGTAATAATGTCTTTAGCAAGGATTTCACTTCCTTGCAAATCCTTAAGCAATGTTAATTTCATATAATCCCTCTCCATAAACATAATTATCTATATTTTCTTACTTTATCATATCATATCAATAAATTATATGATACTTAAATTTAACTATTTATACATATACTATATATTATGGAATAACTTCATAAATCGACCTTATTAGCATAAAAAATAAATAAGACCACATCATAAAATTTTGACATAGTCTTAATCTCTATTATATTTAATCATATATTCCTTCAATTATAGGGTTATAGGATGTAACCACTACAAATTATAGTGGTTACATCCCTGTGTGAAACTAGTTGGTTCTATAAAAACCACTAAGAGGGACATAAGTAGAAAAATTTTATATATATTGACTAAAGCTTTGAGATCAAAACTTTAAGTTAATAACTAAAGTAACAATTAAAATATAGTTATTATATTTGCATATTTTATTTAGGAGAAAGCCACGCCTTTGTAGCTTCATAGTTTATATTAAAACTGTAAAATAGCTTATATAAGCTACAATCTACTTCCTTGTAGATTCTCCTAGACATATAAACAGAGTTCTTTGCTTCAGAGGGAGTTTTTACTCCCTCTGAAGCTTACTAACAGAATTCTTAGTATCAGTATTTTTGATACTTAGAAGTCGTTGTCCTTTAGGGGAAATCGTTATCCAGAGACGTAGCCGCTCTTTACTCCCACTTTGAAGAAGATGGGAGTATTAGATATGGTAGTCATCGGATAAAATACAATAAAAAAAGATAGATATCATTGATACCTATCTTGGAATATACTAAATTTAATAAGTGAAGGTTTTTACAATTTAGTTCATAGTTAAAGTTTAAACCTATGAATATAAATACTACTTTTTTACCTAAGACCATCACTGGCTAAATTTTTTAACTCTTCCTCAGAAAGCATCAAATTTCATAATCCCATGGCAGGTCTCCTGGCTTGTGAATCATACTTCTTAGCGCCTTCCCAAAATAAATTAGTGGCTTTTGCTAAGTCGTCCTCACTTACAGTTACTGGGATAGCTTTGGATTTTCACCAAATTCCCTATTAAGTACTTAGTACACCTATCGGACTCTATATATTAAATTGTATTTTTAATCTAATAATTTTAGAATGTAAGCATTTAATCCTTTTACCAAGTCAACTTTCCATTCCCTTTACAAATATTATTCTACTGAACTAGTTTAATATTGTCAACCCCACCTTTATTAAAATAAATCTAAAAATATTTTTGATCAAAGTTTCATAATATAAATTAATTCTTTACATCCCTTTTTTGGAACACTATAAATGAGGCTATAATTAATATAGCAGCAAAGACAAGTAATTGAATTGCCCCCATAGTTGAATTTAAAACTATATTATATTCACTTTTTAACATTTCAGCAAAACCAGAATCTCTAATTAGCATAGATAGATTCATATATGGCAGTATGGTTTTTCCTATCCAAGTCATATTTAACCTTGCGAAAACTATTGTGCCTATGGAACTTCCTAAATATGCAACAGTAGTAAGTCCAACAGCCAAAGCTGTATTTTTTATAATAGTAGATATAGCGAACACTAAAGCTATTATAAATATTAGGCTAATACTTGAAAACAATAGCTTAGGTATAATAGAAACAATAAAATTTTGTTCAATTATAGTTTCACCACTAAATGCTATTACCTTAGTACTAAGTCCTCCGAATCCATAGAGAATACCACTAGAAATAATATTTAATACTACCATAGCTAATAGCGCCCCATATCCTATAATAAATACTGATATTAATTTAGAAAATATAATTTTCCATCTAGATACAGGTCTAATCATAAGCAATCTAACAGTTCCTGTTGAGTATTCTGAAGAAACTATTCCTCCACCAATAATTATACATAGTATAATTGCAATACTTATATACATTAAATAAGTAGTATCCACAGAACTTCTAATGTCTTGTTGAAACTCAACTTGAGGAATATTATTTTCAAGACTATACCAATCAAGAGCTATAGCTTCATCTATAGATTTGATTTTCTTATCATAATCCTTTTTATACTCCTCATAAGTATATCCCTTTGCAACCTTTTCACTATTGTATTGTGTAAATTCGGTTTCGCTAAGTAGTCTCTCACCCTTCTGATCAATCTTATATGCAATGTCCCTTATAGTATTGTTTTTCCAATCCTTATTGTCATAAGGAATTTTATTATTATATCTATATTCGGTAGCTGCAAGTCTTTCCTCTAAAGCCTTTAGTTGAACCTTTGAATTTTCTAACTCTGTAACTAAATTTTTATTATTGGGATTTTTCTTAACTTCTTCTTCTGAAGTCTTAATAGTTGACTTTAAATTTTTGATTTCTTCCTTAGAGGTTTTAATATTTTTTTCTAAATAAACTAAGTAATCATTTTTTATAATAGAATCATATAATTCCTTACTTTCTTTATTTTTAGAATCTATGGCCTTTTGAAGCTCTTCTTTGCTCATCTCTATATATTCATTAAACATACTTACATCAAGTTCATGTATATTAAAAAATAATTCTTCACCTGATAATCCTTCTGAAATTCCTGATAGAATAATAGCCTCTTTTGATTTATTAGAAGCCTCTCTAGCAACTTCATGTCTCCAATCATCCCAAGAAATATTATTATCTATTAAAGTCTGTGACATCTTAATGCCTTCTTCATGAATCTTTTTCTGAATATCTTTATTCTTTTTGCTGGAATCAATATTAGTTATTTCTGTTTGTTTCCACTGAATATCTTGATTATAGTTATCTATATACCATTCTGACTCATCTCTATTCTGTAAAAATTTTAATGCTATAGGAAGCATTATACTAGCTAAAAGTACTAAAATAAGTATTACTTTAACGCTAGTTTTTTTGTACTGCTTTATTAATTCATTTTTTATTAATCCACATACTTTACTCATTAAACCTTCTCCTTTTTTAACATATTACACTATTTGCATTTTAGATCCTGTTGTTACTTTCATAAATTCATCTTCAAGAGTATTATTAATAGGAGTAATAGTGTAAACTAAAATATTTTCCACAATTAAAGCTTTATTAACATTGGCAATTTCATCACGGCAACAAGAAATTAATATTTTATTTCCTTTAAAGTCTACAGTAATCTCTTCAGATATTTTCTTGTAATCATTCTCTATAATCTTTCTCGCTAAGTTAAAATTACTTACTTCTACTTCATAAGTTATTAAACTTTTCATATCTTGCTTTTTAATATCTTTTAAGGTTTTAATATCTATAATTTTTCCGTTATCTATTATTCCAACTCTATCACACATAAGCTCCATCTCACTAAGTAAGTGACTTGACACTAGAACTGCTAGTCCATCCTTTTCTGCCAAATGTCTTAGTGTATCACGTAACTCTTTAATTCCCATAGGGTCTAATCCATTGGTAGGTTCATCTAAAATCAAAAGCTTGGGATTGTGTAGTAATGCTTGAGCAACTCCAAGTCTCTGACGCATTCCAAGAGAATATTTTTTTACTTTATCATCAATACGATTTTCAAGTTTCACTAATTTTATAACTTCATCAATTCGTTCTTTAGAAATATTTCCATGCATTCTACCATATATCTCTAAATTAGTACGTCCTGTAAGATATCCATACATCTCCGGATTTTCAATAATTCCACCTACTTGAGAAAGAGCTTTTTCAAAATTTTTCTTTACATCATTATCACTAATTAAAATATCTCCCTCATCAATTTTTAAAAGTCCTGTAATCATCTTAATAGTAGTAGTTTTACCAGCGCCATTTGGCCCTAAAAATCCAAATATTTCTCCTGAGTTTATTGCAAAGCTGATACTGTCAACTATTTTACGATTACCCATAACCTTAGTAACATTTTTTAATTCTAGAACTTTAGACATTTCCTCACCTCATAATCTTTGATGATGTTAGCATACAATACCTTTAATCATTTGAATATAATTTCCATCTAATTGTAATAAAGATGTAATAATCACCTTAATTTTTCAATTAAAAGTAATAATTTCTTAAGAATTTAATTCTTATATAATGAACAATTAACATTGAAAATATAGAATTTCATAAAATATTAAAAATATTTCCTGATAAATCCCTTTAAATAAGTTGTCCTTTTGTACTATAATATAGTACAAGAGGTATGTAGAACTTATATATTAAAACCATATTTAAAATTTTATTGTTCCAGTAAATATTAGTTATAATCATATTTTAAGAGGTGATCAAATGAATTTTTTCAATGAATCCTATGGAATTGACTTGTTTTCAATATTTCTTATTCTAGTATCATCTATATTAAATTTATTTTCTATTACTCGTCTTTTAGCAGGAGTTATTATATTTTATGCATTATATAGAGTTTTCTCAAGAAATGTCGAAAAACGCGAGCAAGAACATAGAAGATTTTGTATGTATGCCAATAGAATTTTAAGTAAATTTAATAAGGCAATTCCTAGCAATCTCCCTGTGTTTCACTTTGGTGATTGTGCTCCTATTTTTAGTAATATCAAAAGATGGTTTAATGAAAAGAAAAAATATAAAATAATTAAATGTCCAAAATGTGGACAAAAACTTAGATTACCTAGAGGTAAAGGAAAAATAACTGTTACTTGTAAGCGATGTTTGCATGAGTTTAAAATGAAAAGTTAAAACTAAATACAATTATGTAGACTACTAGCATCATTATGTGCTGGTAGTTTTTTCTTATGCTTAAACTTCCTTGAATATATATTTAATTAAATTTAATTTTTTAACAAATCTTATTGATTTTCTTTGCAATTCCATATAATATATAAATAATACGCTAAATTATTCGCAATCTTTATTCCCTACTATCTTTACATTTCAAGAATTATCGTAATTTTTTATTAATTTTTCAAATCAAATTAAATCAAATTAAATTAAATAAAATAAAAAATCAATTAGATAAGGAGATGAGTTATGGATTTTTTAACTTCTATAAAAAACGTATTAATTGCTTTTATGAACTTTTTAGCTGATAAAGTTAATGTTATTAACACCCTTATGTGGTCTCGCGTACTTATTGTTTTGCTGATTGGAGTAGGTATCTACTTCTCATTTAGAACAAAATTTGTTCAATTTAGATTTTTCAAAGAAATGTTTAGACTTTTAATGCCTGATGATCAAAAGAATGAAGATGGTATTTCATCCTTTCAAGCCTTTTGTATAAGTACAGCTTCTAGAGTTGGTACTGGTAATATTGCTGGAGTTGCCATGGCTGTTGCCGCTGGTGGTCCTGGTTCAGTATTCTGGATGTGGCTTATTGCCTTAATTGGAGGTGCTTCTAGTTTTGTAGAAAGTACCCTTGCTCAAATTTATAAAACTAAAGACAAAGATGGAAACTTTTTAGGAGGACCTGCCTACTACATCGAAAGAGGACTTGGTAAGCGCTGGCTTGGTATAATTTTTGCTATCTTAACCACTTTATGCTTTGGACTAGTATTTAATGCAGCTCAATCTAATACAACAACTTTAGCCTTTACAAATGCCTTTGGTATTAATCCTGTGGTAATGGGTATAATTTTATCAGCTTTAACTGCCTTAGTAATTTTTGGTGGAATTAAGAGAATTGCAAAGGTTTCAGAGGTTATAGTTCCAATATTTGCCACTGCATATATTTTAATTGCAATTGTAGTAATAGTACTTAATTTCAAAACTATTCCTAGTATATTTGTATTAATATTTGAAAATGCTTTTGGCATAAAAGAGTTTGCGGCTGGTGGCCTTGGATTCACTATAATGCAAGGTATTAAAAGAGGACTATTCTCTAATGAGGCCGGTATGGGTAGTGCTCCTAATGCAGCAGCTACAGCAACAGTTTCTCACCCTGTAAAGCAAGGACTTACTCAAACCCTAGGTGTTTTTACTGATACAATAGTAATTTGCACCTGTACAGCCTTTATTGTATTAATTTCTGGTGATTATGCTGGAACTACTTTAACAGGTATTGAGCTTACTCAAACTGCACTTACCTCTCAAATTGGAGTAGTTGGAACTTATTTCTTAGCTATTTGTACTTTCTTATTTGCTTTTAGTTCTATAGTCGGTAACTATTACTATGGACAAACTAACATTGAATTTATAAGTGAAAATAAAGCTATCCTTAATATATTTAGATCCTTTGTTGTTCTTACTGTATTTATTGGTTCTTTAGCTTCTATAGACTTGGTTTGGAATCTAGCTGATCTATTCATGGCTTTCATGGCAGTTATAAATCTAATAGCTATATTATTCCTTGGAAAATATGCCTTTGCTGCTCTTGAAGACTATTCCCGTCAGAAAAAAGCTGGCAAAGACCCTATTTTTAAAGCATCAACAATTCCAGGACTTGAAAATACTGAGGCTTGGGAAGATAACAATGATCATACTGAAGAAATAGCTTAATATAAATTTAAGACTCAATTAACTTTTTAATAGTTAATTGAGTCTTTTGGTTTTAAATTTGAAAACTCAATTTAATATATTCTTTAATTAAAAAAAATTAAACCTTGATAGTTCTTTTAAGGGAATTTAAAAGAATTATCAAGGTATATTTATATATTATTTAAAACTTGGAACTCTTATTGTCTTTTCAGCTGTCTTTAGCACACTATATAAAACTATAGTTTCTATAGGTAACAGAATAAGACTTTTTACTATACGTACTGAGTAGGCTACAAATATTCCTTTTCCATACATAATGGATAACCATATTGGTGTAAGTACTAGATTTATTATAATCATTATCACTAATCTAGTAATAAAAGTTCGCTTTATACTTACAGGCTTT
>Ga0213825_1002849_pt1 | contig 10754 bp, 14 predicted proteins | sample MC6MC0900MG_FD_179896 | JGI IMG/M metagenome (GOLD analysis project Ga0213825, IMG submission 179896) | Enriched soil aggregate microbial communities from Iowa State University, Ames, United States - MC6-MC0900-MG | ecosystem: Environmental > Terrestrial > Soil > Unclassified | place: USA: Iowa... | reverse complement strand
TCGCCGCGCAGGAAGCCCGTGGCGGCGTCGTGTTGGAGTGCCATGGGTCAACCCCTGATAACTGAGCTAATGACGCCCATGGCGGCCTTTACGCCGCCGGTGATGGTTGCCGCTACACCTTTGTCCTTATCTGCCTCCGCTGGGTCTGGCTCGTAGCCCGGCAGTTCCTTGCAGGCCATGAAGCGGGCGGCGCTGTCGAGCATGCCCTGGCCCTTGTCCATCGGAATCCCGCGCTCCATCTTGTCGGGAGGGGGGCTGCCGGCGTTGTCGAGCATCGTCGCGCCCTGGTCCAGCTGGCGCAGGCGCTCCAGCAAGCGCGCGTTCTGCTCAATCAGCTCGTCGTTTTGTTTGCACTGAGCTACATAGTCCTGACTGATCGACGCGGCCATGCTTTCGACCTGCTGCACATGGCGGTCAATCGAATCCAGAAGGGCCGCGCTTTCGCTGGCATAGTCGTATTCAGCGCCAGCACCGCCCGCATTCGCACTGTCCAGCATTGCCGGACTGCGGTTGGCCACGAAATTCGGCCCGCGCACCAGGTCCATGCCAAAGTAGTTCTTGGGGGTGCGCATGCCACCTTCATCCGGGGCGTAGAAGACCGAGCTGAAGCCATAGGCACCGCTCTCCCACAAGCGCTGGCCAATGCGCCCAGCCGCGGTATCGAGAAATTCCTGCTCGTGCTCAAGGGTCCCGTCGGGGTAGCACTTGATGTAGATGGTGCGCTGCGCCGGCTCAAGAATTACGGGGGTGCCGTTTACGATCACCGACTCAGGGGTGTCCAGGCCGAACTTTTCTCGGTACTGGTGACCCACGTACCCCACGACGTCGCCATTCTTTACCGCCTCCTGCACTGCCGGCCCGTTAACTACGCGCATAGCTGCGTCAATATCGACCTTGCGCGGGGTGCCGGTGAAGGTCCGCCCGGTCTCGTTCATGTTGTAGCGAATAACGCCCGTGCGCGTGCCCATTAATCCTGCTCCCCTTCGTTTTCGTTGTTGCTGTTGTCGCCACCGCCTTGCGAGATCAGGTCGATACCTTCATCACCCCCAAAGCCACCGGGCATGCCCATGCCGGGCGGTACGGGTGGTTTGGCGTTGGCAAGACCTTTGGCCAGGGTGTCCGCCTGCTCTTGGTCAAGCTCTGCCGTCTTGGCCAGCAAGTAGCTGTTGGTTGTCTGGTCCATGCCCACTTCGCGCATCTGCGCCAGCACCTGGACCAGCACCGCGGCCTTGTTCATGGCGCGCTCGGAGCTGATCTGCTTTTCGGCTTCGAGGGCGGCGATGGAGCCGTAGAAGTTGATCGTGTATGGGCGGTCATTCTCGGACCAGCACTTGCCGTACTTGGCCATCATGTGGCGGTCGATGGTGTCGTTGGCCATCTTCGTGTAACTGGTGCGCAGCATCCGGGCCCGCTCGGCGCCCTGGCTGCTGGTGCGGTTAAATCCGCCCTCACCAAGGCCACCGCTCAACTGATCGGCAAAGCCCAGCATGGAAATGTCGGTACCGAGGGTGCCCGCCAGCTTCTTCGCGTGGAACAGCACGTCTTCAACGCCCAGGGCCTGCCCGGTCGCCCCTGACTGGATGCTGCTGACCTGAGTTAGCTGTTTCTCACCCCAAGTGGGCATGATGTTGAAGTTGCGCGAGGTCGAGTAAATGCCTTCACTGACCTGCTTTTCGGCGCGCTCCTTCATAGCGAGGATCATTTTCGAGGTGTTTTCGACAATCTTCTTGCGCTGTTCCTTGGTCGTGTCGGACAGGTTCAGCGCCAGCAGCACCTCTTCAATCGAGGCATTGATCCGCTGGCCAACAAGTCCACGCAACGCGGCATAGAGGTTGTCGAAATCCTCTTCAGCGTTCTGTAGGAGCGAGCCGCCGACCAGGCTGGGCAGCGGAACGATGTCGCGTAGGTCCTTCGCGTCCAGGTTGGTCTTCTGGGCGTTCTCGATGGCCTTCATTTGCGGCACAAAGCCCATGCGCGGCATTTTGAGCCGCACCATGTCCATGTGGCTGAGTCGGCTCTGGATCTTGTCGCCCAGACTCACCACATAGCCAACCGTGCGGCCCAGCTCTTCATAGGGCTGCACCAGCGGCGGCAAGATTGACTCATACTCAAAAGCCACAATCCCCGCTTTCGGGACGGTGTAGGTCCTGGCGTATGAGTCGCCAAAGCCAGCGGCGTTGTAGCACATGGCGTGCGCGCTTTCGTTGAGCAGGTGGATGATGCCTTTGAGCTCATCAAGCATCTTCTTGTCGGCACTGCTGATCCCTGGCTTTGGCTCCATGAAAATCGTTTCGCCGGTCGTCTCGTGCCCGCCCAGCGCCATCTGCACGTTGTTGCGCAGCGCGGTGGAAATCAGGCCCTCCTGCATCATGAACTGGTACTTCATGTACAGCTGCGAGCGGTTGCGGATCGGCTTGCTGGAGCTGCCGGTGAGCATTTCGATGCCGACATAGTCCGCATCGAACTGACCGATGGCGTCCAGGCGGCTGGCGGCCTGCTGATTGGCCTGGGTGGGCGTCATGTCGGCAAGCGAGCCACCCAGGAGCAGGTCACCTGCTTTCCGGGCGCCCCTGGAAAGGCGATCACGCCACCCTGCTTTCTGTTCGGTTGAGTTAGCCATTCACGTACACACAGAGGCTTGATTTAGCCTCCAGCGTACCGGCGCTACAGAGCCCTCCCGGGCGCGTGTTTGCGTGGTTTGGCTACTCGTTCAAGTCCTCGCTGGCGTCTTCATCCGGGGCAGGATTGAGCAAGTAGTCGCGGGTGTAGGGCGGGATGTTCACGGCACCGGTGACGTCGACAATCTCAAAGTTGACGATCACGCCATCACCCATCAGCACCGCGACAAGCATGCGCTTGCTGGGCTGCACATAGCCTTCCTCGTCCGGGCCGATCACGGGCTCAATAGCGGCTTGCAGGATGCCGTCCGCGTAGTCCAAGCGGGTAGAGTCGTCGGAGGTGTTGCCCAGCGGTGCGGCGTAGCCTTGGGAAAAGTGGATCATGGCCTCGCCCACTTCCTTCCATTCGTATTCGGCTTCATCCTCGTCGCTCATAACCCCCAGCGGGCCGATAGTTGGGTAGCCGTCGAAGCTGGCGCTGTCGCTTGTCCTGGTCACCACCTTGTCGAAAAGCACGCAGGGGATGGAGTTGGGGTCGCGCAGGGTGCGCTGGCGCTTGGCCCGGTTGATCTGGATGGCCACGTTATTGAGCATGTCTTACCCCTTCACCTTGCCCACGGCCTTCAGCGCCGCGGTGATTTGCTTATCACTGAACCCTTGCGCCTTCATGGCTGCCATGAGTGCCTGGTGCTGCGCGTTGGAGGCCGGCCTGTTGACCTTTGAGGCCTTCGCCCCATCCCGCAGCTTTTGGTTTGCTTTGCGCACCGCGGCCTTGTCTGCCGATGTGGCCTGCCGCGCCGCCAGTTGGCGTTGGTACGAAGGCTGCGCTTGCCGAATCTCCCGCTTTTCCTCGTCGGAGCGGATGACGGCACCGCGCTTGGCGTTCTTCTGAGCCTTGGCGATCTGCTCCACGAACTTCTGCTGCTCGGCCACGGTGACGGGTGTCATCTTGTTGCTGAGGGTGCGCCGGCCCTGTTCGATGATGCGTTTGGCGTACAGGTTGAAGGTGCCGCCAGCGTTGATGGTGGCCATAACCCTGATGATGTGTTTGCAGGCAATCCCCATCAGTTTTGGGTTTCGGATTTTGGGGAAGCCGTCTTCTGGCCGCCCGTAGTTGAAGTTACCAATCGTGGCGATGTACCGGTACCAGTAGCGGTGGCGCTTGCAGTCGCACTCAAACTTCAGCTTGCCCGCCAGCATGCGCCTGGCCGCCTCAAGTGAGTTACTGCCGTCCGCCACGACCTCGTCATAGTCCAGGAACTGCACGGTGATGGCGTGGCGAGTGACGTCCGACTTGGCGCTGGCATTGGTGGTTAGCTGCACCACGCCGCCCCGGTTGCTTACGGGAATGACCGTGCGGATTTCCTGGGAGGCGCGCGAGCGATCATCGGGTGACGACAGGTTGATCACCTGCTTGGCCAAGATTCCGCCGCCGGCACCTGGTGTGGGCACGTTGCCCTTGCGCAGGCCGTGGCGGCGCTGAATGTCATGCACCGCGGCCTTGAATGCGACCAGGTCATCTACGGTGATGGGCCTGAAGTCGCCGCCGAGGGTGGTGAACAGACCGCGCTTGCGGTCGTACAGCCCCGCCATGTCATCGGCGGAGAGGATCTGCGCCTGGTTACCGAGTCGGCTGAGCCGGTCAGCCTCGAAGTGCTTGCGGGCGTCAGCGCTGACTCTGGTGGCCGGAGCTACTTGTGCGTCACGGGTGTTTTTCTTGGCAGCCATCAGCGCACCGACCTTGCAGCGGACACGATGCCGGATCGTTGTTTGAGATAGACCAGGTGCTCACGGGTGGGCAGCACAATGTCTTGCTCGACCAACTCGGAATCTACGGTCGATAGGCCGGCAGCAGCACGGATCACCAGGACTTCAGTAGCGTCCCCATATACCCGCAGCGCCATCATTGGGATGTGGAAGCGCTCGCTGGGCAGGCTGCGCACGACCTGGCGCCGGCTGGAATAGGACGGCTCATTAAGCGCGAACTTGCGCACCTCATGGTAGAACCTGGCTTCGGGAATCATCATCCACCCCTCTCTGAACTCAGGTGGATTATCCGGGCCCCGGCTGCGCTGCCCGGTTGGCGCTTTGCACCTTTTTCGAGGTGCCAAAACGCTTTAAGAGTTTTAGAAACGTTTTAAATATAGTTTTGGGCAATGTGTATAAGTGGCTCGCCCCGCTGTAGCACTTGGCCTGGGACATGTGCACAACCCTGTGGGCGGGTGGCTAAATTACTGATTTAGGTGGGTAAATTACGCATTTTAGTGGGTAAATTACTGGTTCTGGTGGCTGAATTACGTTTTCATCACCCGATTTGCAGGCAAAACAAACCCCGCGCAAGGCGGGGTATTTGCTGTGGTGGCGATCAAGCGCAGGGGTAGGCAGTGCGCATGAAAAGGAAAGCGCTAGACGAGCTTTCTTGTGCCTGGAGTTTATTGGTCATGTGGACTCTCGACCATCCAATAAAGTGCTCTATCAGGGCTTTGTTCGTTACTATGGAAGGGATGCAGATAGGCCCCCGTTTGTTGAAGGTATTTTCGTTGTAGGCATCTGCAATGGTCCAAGTGTCTCGCCAGGTCTGAAACTGCATTAAGCACAGCATCAGGCCGGCTACTTGTAGTTCGCTGGCCTTTCCTTGTGGAATGGTAACTGCATTGCAGTTCTTGACCAGTCCGCGGCCAGTTGACCAGTCGTCATTGCCCGCTGCCATGGCTGGAGCGCTCACGTTCACAGCAACCAGCGCGCTCAAAAGCGCCAATAATCTAAGTCCCTTCACTTCAGCTTCCTGTTAATCGTCTCGGGCCATAGGCCGCACCTCATTACTGGCGGAAGGCTACCACGAGCCGATTAAAAGCGTGTTGTTGCGCTCATGCTCTTCGTCCACATAGACCATGCACAGAGCGCTCATATCGCGGTCCATCCCGTCAGCAATGCCTGCAAGGAAGACCAAGCCGCTCTCGTCTCGCTTTGCACCCACATCGAACCGCTGCTTTGCCAGGGTGCGCTTGAATGGGTGACTGATAGCGCCAGTTTCTGCCGCCTGGGCGTAGCGGTCGAAGGCCAGCGAGAAGTTATCGCGGTGGCACTGGCGCTCTTCTACGGTGTGAGGCATGAACCCGAAGTTCGCGTCTCGCCAGCACAGCGTGCCGGGCATTTCTAGCAGCAGCGTGCGGGCCAGCGAACAGCAGTAGGACAGCCGATCGATCATCACCCGCGGCTGGCCAAGGGCTGAAGCGTATGCCACCAGCTTCGCCGCATATTTTTGGTCCTCAAGTGCGTTGCCGTGCAGCGTCCGGTCTGTCAGCAGCACGGCGCGGCGCCGGCCATCTGCACCTGGTGCTACCAGGAAGTGGTACGTGTAGAACCGGGTCGCGTCACAGGTGACCGCCAGAAAGTGCTCGTAGGCGTCCCCGTGCTGGATCGGCCCATCACCGGCCAGCGCCGCTGCAATCAGGCCGGCCACCTCGGAAGGCACCAGCGAAGTGCCGGCAGGTCGTGCAGCACGGCGCTTTTCTTTGTCAGGCACCGCCCAGATGCCCTGTGGCCGAGACTTCTTCTCGTTGGTGAGCTGGCCGGTGCGGAACAGATATTCGGTGTTCTCTTCGTGGCGGCTGTGCTTCTTCGCGCTGATCATGCTGCCACCGCCAGGCCGAGGCTGCTGAAGCCGTGTTGGGCTGCCTGTGCGCGGTACTGGTGCTGGAGCGACGACTTATGCGCGAGGGAGACCGGGAACTCACGCCCCAGCACTACGCAGAAATGTTCAGGCGCTTGGTCTGCCCGAGACATCAGCCGGTCGACGGCTGAAACAAGCACCAGCGCGCGGCGGTGTGCCCGCGCAAAGCCAGTAACCTGGCCTTCGATGTCCCTGAGGGTAACGCGCCCCGCCAGCTTCCACTCAACGCCCTGCCGGTCCAAGGCAATGATGGCCTTGGCATCCGACCAGAACGCTACGAACGCGCTTGAATGCACGGCTTCGGTCTTGCGCCCGCCTTTGCTATGGCGACGTAGATCCATGTCTCTATCTCCGAAAAGTATCCCCGGACATCCTAAGGCGGTTTTACGCCCACAAAAACGCTTGAATTGCGGGGCTTTCACCCAAGCGCCAGCGGAATATACACAAAAACATATACGAAACTATAGTTATTTATGCGACATCTGCCAGCGCAGCCTTGGCGCGCTCCATTGCCGACTTGGCGCGTGAGGACTTGGATACCACGGTTTCTTCAGCGCAAGCGACGTAGTTGACGTCTTCCAAGAAGGCCATGCAGATGGTGTCGAAAAGGTCCGGGGAAGGTAGGCCATCTGCTGCCATGCTCTCTTTGCTGGCGATCTTGAAGCGGCCCAGGTCGTCAAAGGCATACGGCAGACGCGAACCCTGGTCGATGAGGTCGCGCTTGTGCTTGGGGGACAGCTTGACCACGCCATCTTTGATGGCCTCGGTGGCATGCACGGTGCACTGGGCGCGCTGGTTGATGAAGCGCTGACGGTAGGCGTTGGAGTGGTTGCGTGCGCCCCACAGCACGCCCTGGACAATCATGTTGCCCTCTTGCAGCTCCTGGAGCCGACGCATGAACTGCACGCCCATGGCGCTCACGTCGATGACAATGGTGACGTTCGGGAAGCGCATGGCGTAGTCGCGCAGTTTGACCGCCAGCGGCGTCCAGTCCTCGGTTGCGGTGTAGATCGGGATGTCGACAACCTCGATCTTGCGGCGCCGCTCGTTGGCCATCCGGTCGCCCTTGCCGCTGACCCGCATGTGAGTGGCAACGGTCTTGTCTCGCCCCATACCGGCGGCGACGTCGACCACGATGACATGTCCCCACTCTTCCCCGGGCAGAATCGGGCTGGCCGCCTCGATCGCGCGTTCCAGCATGGTCGTACTGAGCAGATACTTGCTCAGGTTGGTCGGGAACATGCCCTTGACCTTGATCTGGTACTCGGCCTCGTCCGCCCCGCCGTACTGCTGGCGCTTTTCCTTGATGAACTTCAGGGAGACGATCGGGCTCTCTTCGGAGTTGAACACCAGTGACGTCCAGGGGCCGCCGCGGTACTTCGATAGCCCGTGGTGGGTTTCCCAGAAGAAGCCCGTTGACCTGGTCGGCTGGCTGGCCATGACGAAACGGTTGCGCTCGTCGGTCAGTGCGCCACCGATAACGCCGAAGTTCTCGTCGGGGATACCAGACGCCTCGTCCGCAAGCCAAAGCAGGTAGTCAGCGTGGGTACCGGCCAAGTTTTCCGGGTTGCCGCGGGGCGCAGTTCGGGTGGTGACGTACCAGTTGGCGCTGTAGCCAGCGACATAGACCTTCTCGGCCTGGATAACCACGTAGTCAGCAATCCACGCATGCGGGCCCTTGCGGATCTCTTCGAGCATGGTGGCGATTTCTTTCCATACACCCTCTCGCACCGTCTTCAGCTTGGGCGCGGTCACGTAGGTCAGGGAGTGCTGGTAGCACAGCAGGTGCCACAGGCAGGTGACACCAAAGGAACGGGTTTTGCCGGTACCGTGCCCGGAGGACACAGAGACACGGCAACCGAAGACTGATGCTTCGTCGAAAAGCTCTTGCTGCTGCGGGGTGACGTCCATCTGACACACCTCGACCGCGAACTTGTACAGGTCGAAGGCGTATCGTTCGATGAAATCAGGCCACCGTGGGTCTGCCTTCAGGCGTAAAACCTTAGGCTTTGGCTTGGCCATGGATTCCTTGCACTTAGGGGCCGGAGCCCGGCCCCATCACTCTACGGGCGCCAGCTACTCACCCCGGGGCGCGGTTTGCTTCAGCGCTGGCCCGTCCACCGCGAACTCGTCCCAGTTGTGCCAGGTCGCCCCGGGCACGTCGCCGCGGTCAATGCTCCAGCCGGTCTGCGCCGATATCAGCCACGGGCCGTTGCTGCCCTTCAATGCGGCGCCAGCAGCAGAAAAGCACACAGCATGTGTCAGGTGGGCGTCTTCCATGATCCAAGCGGTGTCCTGGCTCCACCCAGTGTCAATGCGCTCTGGGGGAGTGGCGCGCGCTGGGGCGAATTGAATGCATGCTCCTTCGCCCAGCCTGCCCAGCAACACATAGTCGGTGCCGATCCTGATGTAAGGGGCAATCCAGTCCAGGCGCTCCATGGCGCGCATTACCAGCATGCGGTAGCCATCGGCAACGTTGATCAGGTGTCGCGGGCAAGCCACAGCGGTATACGAGTCAGGTTTGAAGAACAGGCGCCAGACCCCTGCTGGGGCGAAGGGCGTCACCGGGCAAGAACCGAGGGTATCGAGGTCAGACGTCACCGTCATGCGAGCGCCCGGTTTTGTGGCACTGCGCAGCAGCATGGCCATCTTGGGCGAAACTTCCAGCTGGAGTACTTCCGTGGCGAAAGCGACGATGTCATTGCCGTAGCGGTCCGCCAGCGCGCTGTAGCTGGGGTGTTTTTCGTAACGTGGGGTCATTCTGGCGCCTCCTGAGGTTCTGTGGCGGTGATGCGCTCGTGCTCGGCAATGAGCAAAGCGCCGGCCTTTTCGAGGGTGCGTAGGCGGCTGGCCTTACGCATGGGGTCGCTAGGCCAGGGCCACAGGTTCTTGGCGTAATCGGGCATGAGCAGATCGATGATGTACGCCCCCGCCGCGCGCAGCAGCTGGTGGTCACGGAAGCGCTGGTCGCGCACTGGGTCGAAGCCCTCGACATTGATCTGGCGCTGGCGCTCGCGCAGGAAAGCCTCCGCGCTGGGTGAGACGGCGGGCGGTGACGGCCACAGCGCCAGGGGTTGCTCCCAGCCAATGGCCTCCAGCGCTTCCCACTCTTCCCGGGTCTTGCGTTGGTAAGGGCGCGGTACCGAAATGCCCTGATCTTTACCACGGCGCCGGGTGAGCCACGCGACCGGGCCCCGGCGAACAAGACTGGTCTGCGCCAGCGAGTCCCATACCAGGAATGTCTTCTGGGTGTGGGGATTGGTGTAAGCGCCAGCCTCGAGGTCGAAGGCCAGGTCGATAATCCCGGCGCGCCGGCACTGGCGCTCAAACTCCGTACGATCGTGGAACAGGGTCATAGGGCAGCTCCATACGCGACCATGGGAGCGGCTGGCGCCAGCATTGGCACGTCGTCTACGGTTGGTAGGGTGCCGACGAAGCGCCAGCGCTCAAGCGGGAGGTGGATGCGCAGGGCGTGCTCGATGTCGTCGTGCATGTTGCGCAGCCATAGGTGCTCGCCCAGCTCCAGCTCAACCTTCAGTTCTTCGCCAGTGAGGCGGTTGATAACGCGCGTGCTCATTCGATCTTCCCGTCTTCCTTCATGACTGGTTTGAGGAACACACGGGAGAACCGGAATTCAGCGATGATCCGTTGGAAATCGGGGATTGCCTGCTTGAAGTGGCGGTCGCCATGGCCCAGTAGCGCGCCAACCAGCGTGCCTGCCGGCATGCTGCGCCCGTCCTCGATGTAGGTGGCCAGACAGCGTAGGAGACGCTGGTGGGCGTAACTACCTCGGAAATAGGGCCACAGGCGTTCCTGCCCACGCACTGCGGCGTTCATGTTCACCGGTTTGGCGCCAGCGATGCCCTGGACAAAGTTGAAACCGCCGGTTGGGATCGGCTCCATCCGCGCTTCGCCCCCTTCGGTACCGAATACTGGCAGCTGGCACCCCGCCAACGCTTTGATTACCTGGTTGGCGGTCTCCAGGCGGTGGAGTTGGCGCTCACTGAGCACGGTTGCAGCTGGCGCTACAGAAACTGCGTGCATGTACGTCTCCTAGATCTTGAGCCGCAGCTGGGCCCGGTCACATTCGTTTTCGCCGTGGGGCAGCTTGTGGGCTTGGGCCTCACTGTTGCGCCGCCGGCAGTCTTGGCAGTAGGTGTAGGCGGGGCCGTTGCGAGGCCTCCGCCACTTCACTCGCTCGCCTTGGCAATGTCGGCACTTCATGGCGTCCGATCCCCAAGGGTCCCCGGACTACAGAGGACGTGCGTCGAGCATGGCCTGGGCGTATTTCCAGCGGCGAACAGCAAAGGCGGCCAGGTCCTCGCCCTCGGCCTGGATCAGTGGGCAGGTGATGGCGAAGTCGTCGCGTAGGTCGATCAGGTCCTGGCTCAGTTTCGTCGGCGCGGCTTCAGCGACTGGCGCCGCGGGCTTTTCTGCCGGCGTGGGCACGTCCAGGTCGTGGA
>Ga0213825_1002844_pt1 | contig 10757 bp, 8 predicted proteins | sample MC6MC0900MG_FD_179896 | JGI IMG/M metagenome (GOLD analysis project Ga0213825, IMG submission 179896) | Enriched soil aggregate microbial communities from Iowa State University, Ames, United States - MC6-MC0900-MG | ecosystem: Environmental > Terrestrial > Soil > Unclassified | place: USA: Iowa... | reverse complement strand
GCAAGCAATCATCGAGAATCATTTAGATGATTTTAAGGTCTATACAGTAGCAATATTACTTATATAACGTAAAACGGATAGAATGGTCAAACTGGTGGATAGCGCCTTAAAAGTGACGGATAGAACCACTAAACTGAAGGATAGCCCTTCAAACCGAAGGATAGAGCAGACTTTGCTCTATCCTTATTTTTTAGGAATTGGGAATGAAATGGTAGTGCCTTGTCCAACTACACTTTTTATAGTTAGTTCTGCATTAAATAATTGTTTTAGGCGTTGTTGGGTATTGACTAGACCAACGCTTGTTTTCTTTTGCGGTGTGGTATTATCAAAGCCAACGCCATCATCAGAAATGGCTATAGTAAAATAGTGCTCTGTCTCAGTAATGCGAATGGTTACGTTTCCGCCTCCGCGTTTTGGTAAAATGCCATGCTGGATGGCGTTTTCCACGAGCGTTTGAATGGATAGTGGAGGAACGGACAGCTCCATATTCATTGGGATATCCCAGTTAACTAGAATTCTATCACCAAAGCGAATTTGCTCAATAGCTAGATAGGAGCGCACAAGCTTTAATTCATAGTCAATCGGTACGGTCAAATCGACATTTTGGAAATCGAAGCTCATTTGTAAATAGTCACTAAATGCTAATAATAGCTTCTCCATTTGCTCATTATCCACGCCATGCAAGGAAATAATCGAGCTCAGTGTATTAAAGAAAAAGTGGGGCTGAATTTGTGCTTGTAGCCAAGCTGCTTCGATTCTTAGGCGTTCCTCACTTGACTGCTTTACGCTAACAAGTGCATGGACCCTTGACTTAAGCTCCACATATTCCATTGGTTTTTTAACATAGTCATTTGCGCCACTTAAAAAGGCGAGCTATATCCACTCTTTGCTGACGTGCTGTTAGGAACAAGATTGGTAATTCAGAAATGGAGAATTGTTCACGAATTTTCTTCGCCAATTCATAGCCAGACATATGTGGCATCATAATATCGGAAATGACCAAATCAAAGCTATTATTTTGTAGCATTTCCAGCGCTTCGGACCCGCTTAATGCAGTTTCAATATCATAAGCCTCCGTAGAAAGCGCATTGGCAAGAACTTGTAGGTTTACGGCATCATCATCAACAATTAAAATTCTCGAATGACTAGTCACTAGCGTTTCTTTTTCAGTAACCGCAGCTATTTCGTCTTCAAATTTTGAGAGACTATTTAGTAATGAGACATATTTAGAAAGTGAAGCATCGTTGTCAATGTTTATTTTCGTATTATTGTCTGCTTGTTCATTCGTTATTGGTAATGAAAAAGTAAAGGTAGAGCCTTTGCCAACAGTGGACGCCAATGATATTTTTCCTCCATGAAGGGCAACTAACTCATGGCAAATACTTAAGCCTAGTCCAAGTCCACCACCAATAGATGTCATACTTGAATCTGCTTGCTCATATGGTTCAAATATTCTTTCCTGTATGTCTTTCTCAATACCGATTCCCGTATCTGTAACGGAAATATACACTTTTTTACCGATCCATTCAGCATCTATAGTAATAGTTCCTTTTTCTGTAAATTTAATAGCGTTGTGAATTAAATTAGTGAAAATTTGAATAAGACGAGTTTCGTCCGCTAAGACAGGCGGTAAATCTTTTGGTATTTTAATAATAAGCTCTATAGGCCTTCCTTTTAGCATGAAAAGGAATATATTACTTACGCCACTTGCTAGATTATGCACATTGATGACCTTTGGATGAAGACGGAGTGTTTTCTCTTTTAATTGCACTAAATCGAGTAAATCATCCAACATGTAGGTCATATGATTGCCGATTGTTAGCAGTAGCTTTATATCATCATTATTTTTTTCGGGAAGATCCGAATTTTGCTTCGCCAATAGTGTTTGGGCAATACTCATCATGCCATGAAGCGGATTCCGAAGCTCATGTGAAGTATTTGCCAGAAAATCATCCTTTGTATCGATTTCTTTTTGGAGTTTAACAGATAGCTCTTCGGTTTGCAGTGTTGATTGGAAGTAACGTGTAAACCAATATGCTGATAATGCTGTGATAGCAATCAAGAGATCGAAGGGATAATGGCTGTAAGGTAATGTAGAATTCTGCCTTAATGAAAAAAATAGTGAATTACCAGCAACAGCGGTACCTGTTAATAATAAAAATACAATTCCTTTTTGCCCTTTTATTACTATATAAAGTATGAAAACAGTTATAATAATGGGAGAAACAATAAAGATTGTTGTGAAAATAATTTTTGTTTTAAAGATATACTCGATTGGAGATAGTATGATAAATACTAAATAAGCTATACATAGCATTGTAACAACATTTAATATTTTTGGCGGTTTTGAATATTCCTTCACTAATTCTCGTAGAAATAAAACGAAAATTAACATATTAATAATATAAGAAAAATAAAATAGTTTATTTGCCCAAACCCAGTTAAAGGGTAAATACATATAAATAATTTTATTGCTTGAAACGAGTACAGTTATACAAGTGAAAATAATCATCATGGCAAAATATATGAGTGATTTACTTCGAACACCAATTCCAACAAGTAAAACAACAAAGAGAAGAGAAGATAAAATAAAAAAACTAGACATACAACTATTTGAGTAGCGATAGAAAAGAACTTTGATTTTTCCATCGAGTGCAAATCACCAAAAATAACTTCTTTTGTAAATCCACCCTGTGAATAACGATTCGTTTGAACGCCCTGTATAATAATCTCACTTTCATTCGAGTCTAGGGTAAAATAATAGGTAATCGGTCTACTGATCGGGGCAGTACGTTCATTGTCTGATTTCAGATTTCCCAGTCCACCAATTAGTTGCCCATTTACATACAGTTCGTAAGGTGCTAATCCTTCAGGTATTGTCATACCATACATTTGAGGTGCATTGTGTTGTTTTAGAATTGTTAAGCGATAAGAACCATATTGTCCATTGCTAAGCTCTTTAAAGTATTTATTCCAGGACTCAGGTTGGTTGGAATAAACTTTTTTTTCATCTTGTACAGATGATTTTTCTGAAACGAGTAGAGTGTCTGGATATAGCGCCCATTCTCCTTGTAGTTTAGTTTTAAAATCATAGCTTGTATCTACAGCTCTTAAATCAACTGTTCCTTGTTTTGCAGAGATTCCTTCCGGCACATTTGTTAAATCCAACCAAGCAAAACGGAGTAATGTAAGCAAGCAAAAAAATATACCAGCAATTAGAAAAATCGTGATATTTTTTGAGAGTATTTTCTTCTTCATCATAAAGAATTAATTTCGACAATATGTTTAAAACTCCTTCAAAAGTAACGGCTTTTCTATCAATTCTTTCATAAATATAACGATATTAATACTATGACTAGTTTTTAAGGAGGAGATGTCATGAAAATAGTGTTAGTAGATGATGAACATTTACCATTAATGAGACTGAAAACCTTACTTGAAAAGAGTAAAGTCCCGGAAGTTGACATAGTTGGAGAATATACTGAATCCCTAAATGTCATTGCCCAAATACAAGCGCTGCAACCTGATGTTGTATTTTTAGATATTGTCATGCCGGATATGGATGGACTTGCATTAGGAGAAAAGCTTCAAGAGCTTTTGCCGAATGTTGAGATTGTTTTTACTACTGGTTATGACAAATATGCTATAGATGCTTTTAATTTGCATGCAATAGATTATCTATTAAAGCCTGTGCAAGAGGTGCGCTTACAAAAAACATTGGAACGGCTTCAGTCAGTAATCGAAAATAATCAGCAAATGGTAGCGAAGAAAAAAATGATTCAGCTGCTGGGGGGTATTAAAGTCATAACACCTGAGGGTAAGGTGCAATTAATGAAATGGCGGACATCGAAAGCGAAAGAGCTATTCGCCTATATGCTAACTAATCGCAATGAAATCATTTATCGTGATACCATATTAGAGTTATTTTGGCCAGAATCAGATATAGAAAAAGCATCCAAGCAGCTTTATACAGCCATTTATACTATCCGTCAAACATTAAAAAATTATGGGTTAGAGGGCATTCAAATCTCTAGTCCATTGTTAAATTCGGGTTATAAATTAATAGTGGAAAATGTATTAATTGATGTAGAACAATGGTTGGATCAATTAAAATCTTTACCGCATTTACAAGAAGGTACAGCAGATAAACATGAACGGGTGTCTCAGGCCTATACAGGAGATTATTTAGGGGATAGCGATTATCTTTGGTCTGAAGGAGAAAGAGAACGGCTCAGACGATTATGGTTGCGCCACGCACAGCAATTAAGTGAATTTTATATAAGAAGCCAACAATACGCTGCAGCTGTGAGAGTACAGGAGAGGATCCAAATAATCTCCCCAGATGAAGAGGAGAGCTATTTCTCCTTAATGAAGCTATATGATCTGCTCAATAATGCCGCTGCCGTAGAAGAGCAATATGGGCAACTTAAAAAAATGCTGCAAGAGCAATTAGCAGTAGAGCCAAGTGTGGAAATTGAAGGATGGTATAGAAGTTGGAGAAAGGGCAGCACGATTACGCAGGTGGATGTGTTGAATTGAAGTGAGTTAGTTGGAACAAGAAAGGACTCTACTTTGTGCAGAGTCCTTTTTCTTAATATCTGAATCCATAAACTTTCCTATTATTATAATTTGAAATGGCATTACTTAAATTATAATGTGCATTATTAATTTGATCTATCGTTGCAGTATTGTCATTTATTAATGATTTAGCTATTTGAACGTAGTAATCGAGATTATTTTTTTCAGATTGCGTAGTCCATAGTAAATGACGTGGTATATCATATCCATCTCCAGTTAAAGATACTTCTGCATAATTAATAGAATAAATAAGTGTTGATAAACCAGTTTTATCAACATTATAATATCCATTCGTCCTATTTCTCTGAGCATTTGTGTAAATCGTAATAGCATTATTTAAATTATAGATTGCATTGGAAATATCGTTTTGAGTAGCGTAATAGTTATTTACCACTGCTTGTGCTGATGCAACTGCTCTCTCTATTGCATCTCTTTCTGCTTGAGTTGTCCAAGGCGTGTTATATAAGTTATTTCCTTCCCAAGAAACTGTAACATACTGAACAGAATTGATTAGATTTTGTAATGATGTTTTATCTGTACCGTATCCAGCAGTTCTATTTCTCTGAGCATTTGTGTAAGTCGTAATAGCATTGTTTAAATTATAGATGGCATTAGAGATATCGTTTTGAGTAGCGTAATAATTATTTACCACTGCTTGTGCAGAAGAAACTGCTGACTCTATTGCATTTCTCTCTGCTTGGGTTGTCCAAGGCGTGTTATATATGTTATTACCATCCCAAGAAACTGTAACATACTGAACAGAATTAATTAGATTTTGTAATGATGTTTTATCACCATTTCCATACCCATACTTCGTTCCATTTTTTTGTACATTTTGATATTGTGTTAATGCATTTTTGTATTGTGTAATAGCATTGTTCACTTGCTCCTGTGAAGCACTCGCATTATTAGCTACTGCTTTCGCATTTGTAACGGCTGCTTCAAATGCGTTGCGATCTGTTTGTGTTGTCCATTTTTCCGTTGATAAAACGTCATTTCCATAAACAGAGACCGAAACATATGGAGGGGCAGTTAGTAATTTATTTAATTCAGTTTTATTTGCCACAGGTAGTGTTACAGAAGCTTTGCTATCATCTACTTGTACTTTAGTAACAATATGTCCTGAATCTAAAGCTACCTTTGCACCGCCACTAACAGTTATTTGCTCAATTTTACCTTCCCCATAAAGGCTAAAATCTTTGTCAACATCGATGATTAGTTCATTAACATTCGATGAAACCTCAAATGCAGCCACTTTATCAACGACATTGATAGTTGAAATTGTTTGGTTAGAGGATACATCCACCTTTGTACGTTCTACGTTAAGCGTTGCCGATTTAACATCATTTAAAGAAACATTGAGCCAATTAATTTTTCTTGCGGTAAGAGGTTTAAAGGTAATTCCATCCCCAATTGTTACTTTATCAAGTGAGAATGATTTTTTTACACGACTTGTAACAATGAGCTCATCCTCGATAGCTACATTTTCAACTTTCACATAATCTGCATCGACAGTTAGGCTTCCTTCAATCTTCGCGTCTCCGCCATCGAAATACACCGTCTTTTTGTTAGTGCCAGCTTTTTTCAATGTTAGTGATGTGACGCTAGTAATTTCACCCTTTTTAACGACAATTGTAGCTTGCGCATTCGTTAATGCCGTGCTATTTGCAGTTTTAAAGAGTGATTTAAGAGAATCACTAATATTATATTGTCCGTTAGAAGTACGCACCTTATCCTTTGTAATATTAGTAATAGTAACTGCATCTCCTGCTGGAACCTTCGTTTTTGTAGCAGCCAATCGTTCACCAATTTGAATTGACTGGTTTACAGATGAATCACTAGAAGCTGCGTTTACAGGTGCCACTGGCAATACTAAGGTTGCTGTAAGAGCCGTTGCCATAAAAGTTGATAACGCTTTATTTTTCATTTTGGTCACTCCAATCATCGTATTTAGTAGCTAATATATCATATATTTCAATAATTTAGTATCCAAAGGGCATGTTTTACTAGGTTTGATTAAATAAATAAACCAATAGTCCTTTTTTTAGCTTTCTTGTTTTCTGTGATAAAATCCTAATATTTCTCTATAAATATGTAAAATTCTACTTAATTCGCTAAATCTATTGTTGTGATACAATGTTCCATCCATTATTATTATGTATAAAAGAGGGGTGTTGTCATGAAAAAATCTAGAAGTATTGCTTTGAAGCTATCTTCTCTAATAATAGGAATATTTTTACTATTATTTTTTGCTTATACGATAATAACAGGCATTATTTTGAAAAATCAAAGTGTTGATGATGCAGAAAGTGCAACGCTTGAAACTGCTGAATTTTCTGCGGCAAAAATGAGTGAGCGCTTTAAGAAAGCAAATACTACTTTACTAACAACAAAGCGTATTGTTGAAACTATGGAGAAAAAAGGTGAGGTTTCTGCGCAAGCTATTTTGGATATCATGGAAACCAATTTAGTGAATAATGATGATTTGCTTGGGGTAGGGGTTATTTTAGAGAAAGATATTGCAAATGTAAAACCGATAGCTCTTGCGACTTTATTAGAACAGAATACTATGAAAATAGATTCAGCTACATATGCCGCATTATCTGATTCAAAAAATCGCTTTATACCTTATTTAAGTAAGGATGGTGGTAGTATTACTGCTGCTGCTATTGAAGGCATAGATGATAAAAGTGTGTCCGAATGGTATTGGGTACCAAAGGACGAGGGACGATCAGTTCTAACAGAGCCCTATGATTATAATGTCAATGGAAAGACAGTCCTAATGACAACTATTTCTGTTCCATTAGTAAATGCTTCAGGGTCATTTTTTGGCATATTAACGGCTGATTTATCCATTGACTATCTAACTGAATTGACAGAGTCGGTCAAGCCAGATGGTGGTTATGCTGCGATTATTACAAATAAAGGGATTTTAACAGCGAATAGTCTTGGTGCCACACTAAATGGATTGGATATGCAGGAACATTTAGATTGGACAAGCATTAAACAAACGATGGATAGTGGCGAAGTAAAAAGCATGTACATGGACTCTGACGAATTGAAAGAAAATTCATTCAATGTCTTTTCACCAATGGTATTAGAGGGAGTTGGTGAAACATGGACTGTCCAAATGGTACTACCTAAATCAAAAATTCTAGAGACTTATAATCAGGTGTTTATTTTTACAATTGTTGCCTCTATTATTATAGTGGTTTTAATGTCTGCTGCTAGTGCCCTATTTATTTATAGACAATTGAAGCCATTAAAGTTTTTACGGGCATCTATTGAAATGGCGGCTGATGGTGATTTAACACAAAAAGTGGCTGAGAAATATATTAAAGCTGATGAGATTGGGGCTGTTGCATTGGCTTATAATAATATGCTAGATCAAACGAATAGTGCCATAAAAACAGTGCTAAATTCTACGACATTACTGAATCAATCTTCCCATCATGTTCATGAGACATTTAATGAAATAGTGGCTTCAAGTCAGGAAGTTTCTGTAGCAATTAATGAAATTGCTCAAGGTGCATCTAAGCAATCTGAGGATACGGAGGAGACAAACTATCGAATGATTGATTTATCCGATCAAATTGATGCTATTACAGCTTTATCGAATCAAATGGATGAGCTGTCAAATAAAACAAAAGCCACTACTGATAAAGGCATGCAAGAGGTTGAAAGCTTACGTGACCGTAATGCGGAGACCAATGCCATGAATGGTCGTATTCAGCAGCAAATGGAGTCTCTGGCATCTAATATCGCCAATATTAACCAAATAATCACATCTATTCAAGGCATTACGGAGCAAACGAATTTATTAGCCTTAAATGCAAGTATAGAAGCAGCACGTGCTGGAGAGCATGGCAAAGGCTTTGCAGTTGTTGCAGAGGAAGTACGAAAGCTAGCAGAGCAATCAAAAAACGAAACAGATATAATTAAGCAAACAGTGGATAGTATACTTGTAAATTCCAAGCAAACCGTTGCTGTTATTGCTTCAAATGCAGAGCTTATGCAGTCACAAAATGAGTCTGTACAAAGCACAGAGGTCGCATTTAAAGACAACAGTGAGCTATCAAACTCTATCGCTTCCTCAGTAAATGAGCTAATGGCTAAGCTATCGGATATGTTGGAGCATAAAAATCAAGCAATTATGGCAATCCAAAGTATTTCTGCTATTTCAGAGGAGACAGCTGCATCTGCAGAACAGGTAAGTGCCTCTGCTATCGACCAACAAGCAGAGCTACAAAAGGTGGGAGAATCCATAAATAATATGAATGAGATTTCAAAGGAATTACAAGAGGTTGTTAATCGATTTAAGCTAGCTTAATAATGAAGAACTGTCTAAGAGGTATTGAAGGTTACCTAAGGCAGTTCTTTTTTATTGGAGAATAGTTCTATTCTCTCTTTGGGACAGATTGACCTAGCGGAAAAACAGCACTACTATAAGAAAGGAGAGGAGGACAAATGCTATGATGTATCTCGGTATGATTTTCTTCCAGATTGTTGCTCCTATTTTAGTGCTTCTTGTGCTTGGCGCGATATTGCAAAAGAAATTTTGCTTCAATCTAAAAGCGCTCTCTCAGCTTATTACCTATTGCTTCATGCCAGCCGCTGTTTTTGTTAATTTATATGAAACAAGCGTGGAGCTCTCTGTGCTTGGAGAAGTTGCGATATTTATTATACTTTTTATTGGCAGTCAAATGGTGCTAAGTCATTTTTTAGCGAAAGGACTTGGTTTAGTTAAAACAGAGGCTGCGGTATTTAAAAATAGTGTTGTCCTTATTAATTCAGGAAACTATGGAATTCCTGTTGCACAAATGATATTTGTGACACAGCCAATTGGCGTAGCGATACAGGTAATTTTGGTGATATTCCAAAATATTACTACCTATACATATGGCTTATACAACTTAATTTCCTCAACAAAATCAGGTATATCGATTGTAAAGGATTTTCTTAAGATGCCTATCATTCATGCCCTTATTATAGGGGTGGCAATGAACTATTTTAATCTTGCAGTGCCACAGTTTATTAAAATTCCAATAGATCATGTTGCAGACGGTTTTATTGCTGTGGCATTAATCACGTTAGGTGCCCAATTATCACAGCTTGAAATAAAATCCATGTTTAACAAGACCGTCATTATTAGCTGTTTTACACGACTAATTTTGGGACCAGCAGTTGCTTTACTCATTATTTATTTACTCGGCCTAGATGGGGTAGTGGCACAATCATTATTTATCGCTAGCGCTTTTCCAACATCCCGAAATAGCTCTAGTTTAGCATTAGAATATGATATCGAATCAGCAACAGCCGCACAAACTGTTTTATTTTCAACAATAGTGAGCTGTATTACAGTAACAATCGTTATTTATCTAGCGGAATTATTATTTCTTTCATAACATATGACGTAAAAAAAGGAATAGGCTTATGGCTTATTGCTTTTTTTTATGCTCCAAAAGCAAAATAAAGAAAAGTACTAAAAAATAAAAGTGTTTTTGTTAGTTGTTGTAATTGTAAATATATACATAGGGTAAATAGATACTAAATAATATTCAAAGGGGTGTTCATAGCTTTGCGTAAAGGGATGAAGTTATGGAAAAATTTATCATCTTATTAGTAGCTATTATAATTGTTTTTAGTGTTGATCTAGGTCTTATTGTCTATAAAAGTACAAAAAGAATAATATGATTCTAGCAAGAAATGCCGTGAACCAGCTTGATTCAGAGAGGTATGAACAGCTAGTTAAAAATCCAAATAACCACTCACTTAATGTTGAAATTGTTGCATATGTTGGACTAGATATTGAGAACTCCATTATTTACGGCATTCAAAAATCTGCTGTAACGAAGTACTTGCCTATACTTTTAGGCATAGTCATTTTATTGAATGTCGTTATGATGACTACATTGTATTTGTATATGCGGAAATCATTAAAACAATTGAAGAAATGACGGCAGGAATTATGCAGATTTCAGACTCTGTTTCTTCCGTTATGAAAAGCTCCTCCAATACAGCCAATCTTATGAAGCACAGTCAATCTGAAGCGGCAATGATTACGGCTCGCATCTGAGCAGGTAAAGCGTTTAGAGTTTATGAAGCAAAAATATAAACTCTGAAGGAAAAAATAGTAATGAAGCTTCCATCTCTTAGCAATATCTGTTACACTAGCATCA
>Ga0213825_1002839_pt1 | contig 10778 bp, 10 predicted proteins | sample MC6MC0900MG_FD_179896 | JGI IMG/M metagenome (GOLD analysis project Ga0213825, IMG submission 179896) | Enriched soil aggregate microbial communities from Iowa State University, Ames, United States - MC6-MC0900-MG | ecosystem: Environmental > Terrestrial > Soil > Unclassified | place: USA: Iowa... | reverse complement strand
TGCATTTGCGGGCTGGCTAGCGCGGCTTTGAAGCTCCATCGGACCCAGATTCGTCTCCCTTTTCGCCTGAACATTGAAGGCGCAAGCCATGTACGAAAGGCGAGCCAATTTGGTTTCATCCTGCCAAGAAAACTTTAGTCATCATGTTCGTCACCATTGTTGCGACGCTGGGACCATACCCCGCCAATGAACCACGACTGAATAATCTCTTCAGCTTCCGTTCCAACGGGACCGTCTACAACAAAGACGTTCAACCGCGGTCTTATCCGCCTGAGGAGACAGTCATGATCCGTACGTCTTTCGTAGCAATTGCACTCTCCGCTTTCGTTGGCTTCACCGCCACGGCCCCCGCCATGGCCAACGATGTGCGCATCGAACAATATGGCTGGTCGAACTCTGCCGGTGGTGCACAGGAAGGTTACGGCAACCGGATCCGCACCTACCAGAACGGCGGCTATAACCGGATCGTCGGCCATCAATATGGTCGTCACAACCTTTCGGCTGTGGGTCAGGAGGGGCATGACAATTACGGCTCCACCTATCAGAACGGCAACCGCAACGTGGCGGGCATCGGCCAGTTCGGCTCCAACCACACCACCATCCTGACCCAGGACGGCAACGGCAACATCGCGGCTGGCGTTCAGGTTGGCCGTGGGTGCAGCGCCAATGTCAACCAGGGCGGCAATGACAATGTAGCGGCCTTCGTGCAGGCCTGCCCGTAAGCCGCCGCAGGCCTTGACGTGCAACTGGTCGAGATCAAGTCAACAGATCATCAAGGAGACTAGCCATGCCCCATAGCGTCACACATCCACGCCGCCTGGCGGCTATCCTTGCCGTTGCACTGCTTCCCTTCGGCGCCATCGCAGCCATGTCGACCGCAAATGACCTGAGCGAAGGCAAGCTTTGCGAGATCAAGGCAACACCACAGGCAGGCATGGTCAGGCTGGAGGCCTTCGCAAAGGGCAACACCGGTGCTGGAGGTACCTATGCCTTTCACGTCGAAAACTCAGGAGGCAGCGGGAGTTCCGTCATCGACCAGGGCGGCGGCTTTGATGCCGCTGCCGGGCGTTCGCAACTTCTGACTTCGGTAACGCTTGGCGCGAAGGGAGCGAAGTACAAGGCAGTGCTGGATCTCGAAATCGATGGCAGGCGCTTCAGCTGCACGAAGCAGGTTGGCGGCAACTAGGCTGATTTCAACCATACATTTCCACCAGAGAGGGCGCCGGTTGAGCGCCCTTTTCTTTGATCCTCGTGCAGCGACTGAACGACATGTGAATGGGCAATTCCGTTCGGGTTCAGTTGCAGGATGCGAGAGTGGATCATCGGCAAGGGCACTGACAGAATGGAGATCAGAATGACCCGCAACGTGTTGAAACTTCTCACCGTCACTCTGCTTGTTGGAGGCCTTGCGCCGCTCGGGTTTACGGCTCCCGCCCATGCCGGTGGCCGAATTTCCTTTGACCTCGCGCCCGGCAATTCCGGGGATGGTGACCTGCTCTCAACCGGTCTGCGCGCCTACTCGCTTTATCGCGATCTGAAAGACGCAGACATCCGGCAACTGGGCCGGGGAAATGCGGCAGGCATCGCCCAGAACGGTCGCGGCAATCTCGGCTTTATCCGGCAGCGGGGCAACGGCCATTCCGCAACGCTGCAGCAAAACGGCAATAATAATGCCTATGGCATTTTCCAGTATGGGCGGAACACCGAAACCAACGTAGAGCAGAACGGAGACAACGGCAGCGGCCTGACATTCAGCTACGGCTGGTAAGTGATAGTTTAAAGGAAGCTGAGAAACGCGGCAGGCTTCACGTCGTTTCCGATAGCTCGCCTTCGCCGCTCTCATCATTGGCACTATTGCGGCATGGATCGGCGGCGCTGTCGGCACCACGCGGAGCTGGGTTTACGAGCCGCGTCATGACTGAGACATGCGCAGGGACAGCTCTGATCGGGTGTCCCGCCGTTCGGTGAAAACAGAGAAAGGGCCGCGTCAGCTCAGGCGGTTCAAAAACAGAGCTGCCTTTGCCCTGATATCATGGCGGACGTCTTCGCTCATCCGGGACCATGTGGCGTAGGGCTGCGCCAACCGATGGTTGGATTTCAGCCTTTCACGGTTGCGGGCCAGAAAATCCCAGTATAGCGCGTTGAATGGACAGGCCTTGTCACCGAGACGCTCCTTGGGATCATAGCGGCAATTACTGCAATAGTCCGACATGCGATTGATGTAGTTGCCACTTGCGGCATAGGGCTTTGTTCCGAGAAAGCCGCCATCGGCGAACTGGGTCATGCCGATCACATTCGGCAGCTCAACCCATTCATAGGCATCCGCATAGACCTCGAGATACCATTGATGAACGGCCTTCGGATCAATGCCGGCGAGAAGGGCAAAGTTTCCCGTGATCATCAGGCGCTGGATATGGTGAGCATAGGCATTTTCGATGGTTTCCGTAATTACGGTCGCCATGCAGTTCATGTGGGTTTTGCCCGTCCAGTAAAAGCCCGGCAGCGGCCTGTCGTTTTGGAAGAAATTGCTGTCGACATAGTCAGGCCCGGCAAACCAGTAGATGCCACGCATGTATTCCCGCCAGCCGATGATCTGGCGAATGAAACCCTCGACGGCATTGAGCGGTGCCGCGCCCTCGTAGTAGGCGCGCTCCGCCGCCCTGCAGACCTCCAGCGCATCCAGCAGCCCGCAATTGATGTAAAAAGACAGAAGCGAGTGGTTGAGATACGGGTCATCTTGCAGCATGGCATCCTGCGTGGCGCCGAAATTCATCAGGAAATCGTTTATGAAGGCACTGAGCGCCCGCTCGGCGTCGGCGCGCGTGACGGCGAAACCAAAGTTCTCAAGCTTGCCGAAATTGTCGGGAAACAGCCGCTCGACGGTGTCGATGACATCGCTTGTTGTCCTGTCCGGTGCGAAGACGGGATGTCTTGGCCTCAGCAAATCCGGCTTGGCGGGGCTGCGGTTTTCCGAGTCAAAATTCCAGCGTCCACCGACCGGCTCTTCACCATTCATCAACAGGCCAGTCTTGCGACGCATTTCCCGGTAGAAATATTCCATCGTCAGGCTTTTGCGCCCGGCCGCCCAGCGCTCGAACTCCTCATGGCTGGCAAGAAAGCGCCGATCAGGGCGGATATCGACCTCGATATTGAAGGCACTGGCGAAGCGCTCGATCTCTGACTTGACGCGCCATTCTCCAGCCTCGGTGACGCAAATCATGGAGGGGGTCAGGTCGTTTAACGCCCGCTGCACCTCACCCGAGAAGGAGCCCGCATTGTCGGGATCATCAATCCGCGTGTAGCGAACCCGGTATCCTTCGCCACGCAGTTCCTCGGCGAAGTGGCGCATGGCGGAAAAGATGAAGGCGATCTTCTTTTTGTGATGGCCGACATAGGTAGCCTCCGCCATTACCTCGCAAAGCAGGATCGTGTCGCGCGTCTTGTCGACACCATCCAGCGAAGATAAGGAGGGAGATAATTGATCGCCGAGGATCAAGACCAGTTGAGACACCGACAATTTCCTTCAAACCCGACATAATCATCACCTGCGCAAGATCACGGGGTAGACGCCCACTCCCTCTTCAGGGTGGCATAGATGAATTCGTCCCCCCAGGCGCCGCCAAACCGGTCATTCTCGATCAAATGCGCTTCTTTCCGCAGGCCTAGGCGTTCAACAACGCCGATCGATCCGTGGTTCAGGGAATCCAGCCGCGCGAAAATCCGGTGATATCCGAGCGTCTCGAAGCCAAGGCTTATCATGGCCCGGACGGCTTCCGTCGCATATCCCTTACCTGAAAAATCAGGATTGAAAACATAACCGACTTCCGCCTGCAAAGCCGCCTTGCTCGCGATTTTCAGCAGGACTTCACCGATCAACGTGTCATCGTCGCTGCGCGTAACGGCAAGTAGCAACGTATCGCCGTCCTCTTCGAACGGAGCCTCGAGCAGCGCTGCGAATTGGGTTTTCACCGCATCATCCGAAGGCGGTGCGGCATAGAGGAAACGGTAGACGTCATCGCGCGTGTGGTAATCGGCGTATGAGGCGAGATCAGCGGCCTGGAATTTACGAAGGATCAGCCGGTCGGTCTTTATCGGTAGGTAGGTCTGAGGGTTCATTAACGCGCACTTTCAACAATGCGCGATATCTGGGGTCGCGTGCACGTGATCGCAAGAGAGACCTCCATCGAGATCGTTTAGAGTAGCTTGTCCACCAGTGCGCTAGTCGGAAAGGGTGGCCAGAAGCTTTCCGCCTCTGTTCAGCACGCTTGACCGAGGCGACACCGGTTCAGAACCGGTGGACGCAGGAGATGGTGTTATCAACCATGCACCGGGATAATCAGTCCGGATGTGCCGGGGATTGAGGCGAATTCCACTGCCGGCTGCGAAGTGGAGCGCGCCCGCCGTTGCTTCCTTCGACAAAACCGCGCCTCGGATTTCATAGAGTTTTCTTTCGCCATCAAGGGCGAGCGTGACATCCTCAAGAGCGAAATCATCAATGCGGATAGCCTGGCCCGTGGGCGTGTCGAGAACCCACCTGTCGGAATCGATGAAACCGTCGGTATAAACATTGCCGGTGGAGGCACGCAGAAATGTGCCCTTCGGCAAGACAATGCCGTCGACGATGTTCCCGTCGGCAAGGACACATCGGCTGAAAGCGGATACATCCCCGTCAGCATCCAGGTCGAACTCCACCGGTTGTGCCGCATCGCAGCGCCAGCCGCTCTGCAGGGTCACGCCGTTGCCCGTCACCCGCATCGTCTCTGGAAAAAAGCCGACGGTCTCATAATTTCCGTTGGTTTTTATCGCGATATAGCGGGCGATCTCGACGGCATCGACATTCGCGACCCGCACGGGATAGGGGAAGACCGCGCGGTTGAAGGATTCCCTGGTGTCAGCCACGGCCAGTTCAAGTTTCGTGCCTTTGGGCATGTCGATCTGGCCAAGGCGCACCGGCTCCCCAAGCTCCGGGCGATAGCTAGACGCCATTTCCCTGTCATAGGCACGCATCTGGAGATAGAAATTACCGAACTGCCAAAGTGTAAAAATCGCAATGGCGGTCGCCAGACCATAGGGCAGCATCATCGGGCGCGCCCAGCGGCCTCCTGCGTATCGTGCAATCAACACCACTGTCCAGATACCCCAGACCAGTGTCGTGGCAAGAAGGAAGGCAAGCAAAAGCAGCGTTTCGACGGAGGGTAGTGCTACTGGGATCATGCGAACCAACGAAATGATGCGGATCGATTGCGATCCTGACGGGCAAGATAGCTCTACCCGACGAATGGTGCATTGTTCAACGGCCTGATCTGCCGGCAGGCACGCCACTGAATTCGATCCGGCTGCCTCAGCCTATTGCAAAACGTCCGGTCAGGACGATGGACGGGCGGCATATTGCTCGAATTCGACGAGGCTGGTCGGCCTCGCAAAAAGATAGCCCTGAAACAATCGGCAGCCGTAGGACAGCATCATCCGCAGCTCCGCCTCGGTCTCCACGCCTTCGGCCAGAACTTCCAGCGAAAGGTCGTGCCCCATCTGGACGATATTTCGCGTGATTGTCGCCATACGCCCGCTTTCGATCACCCCCGTCACGAAGCTGCGATCAATCTTGATCTGTTTGAGCGGCAATTGCCGCAGGTAGCTTAGTGAGGAGTAGCCAGTGCCGAAATCGTCGAGTGAAATCGTGAAGCCGGAACGATCAAGGAGCTTCATTTTCGCGATCGCTGCTTCTATGTCGAATAGGAAAACGCTCTCGGTCAGCTCCAGCTTTAGAAGCTGTGGCTTGATGCCCTGAGACGAGGCGGCATCAAGAAGCTGCCCGGAAAATCCCGCGTCGACGAAATGATCGGCAGTAATGTTGATAGACAAGGTGAGATTCTGGGTTGCCGGGTTCTCCTGCCATCTCGCAAGTGTCTTGCAGGCTTCGGCAATGACCCAAGCGCCGATTGTCGGCATGAAACCGGTTTGCTGCGCAAGCGCGATGAAATCGGCTGGCGGGATGTATCCCCGTTTCGGGTGGTTCCACCGCAACAGCGCCTCTGCGCCAAGCAGCGTGCCATCCGCGCGAACCTGCGCCTGATAGAAAAGTTCAAACTGGCCATTCGAAAGCGCGGAGCGCAGTTCCAGGGCTTTTTTTGTATGACTGCGAAACTGCGCCTGCATGGCGGCGACGCCGCCACACAGCATCAACGCTGCGAAAACGCTGTTGAACCAGGCGCTGATGCTGCGCACATCCTGCGGCATGGGAGTACTGAACGAAAACCGCGCGGCCGACGCGCAGAAATAAACAAAGGCCACGAGACTTGCCGCGATGACCAGAAACTGGGCGGCGGAACGCTGGCGTTGAAAATTCATGTAGCCGACGAAGATGATGACGAGCAGGTAGAGATGCGTCGTCCTCGGTACGCTATCGTCGGAGACATCGATAGCGACGGAATACCAGCAGACGAAAAGGATGCAGGCGCTCTGAGCCAGGATGAGTCCGAGGGAAAAGTGGCCCATCAGGCAAGTCAGCCAGCACGGCACGATCGCAACCCCCAGAATGAGGAGGCTGAGCGCAATGGCCCATCTTTCCGTGAGAATGAAAAACACGAACCAGCCAGTCGCCAGCGCCACGCCCATCCAGGCTGCAACTCGACACAGGAGAAGAAGATGCTGCGAATATTCCTCTCGGTCTTTTGTTTTCTGAAAAGGCATGCTGACCCTTGGCTTGGACTACGGGGCGAGCCCGCTCCTTGATGCAAAAGCCGAACGGAAGCTAGACGAGGTCGCCGAACTTCGCAGATTTCAAAAAACGGGGTTAAGCAAACAGGAATGAAATCAACAAATTTTGCACGATCAAATCATGCAAAATCGATCATTTATCCCTTGTTCCCGCTTCTCGGGCGTCAGCGGCCTGCACCAACCAAAGAGACACCTTCGCCGCATCTCACCCAAGGGCGAAGCGGCGCCGGATTGGGTTCGCATGCGCGTGTTTGCAGCGATCTAGACGCGCGCCATGAGGTAGTGTCCAACGCCCCAGACCTTGCCGTCTTCGTGCCCGAAAAGACCTGCCGTCGCGAGGAAGAACAGTCTCCAACGACGTTCCCACAAGCGCGCATCGTTGCCATAGACCCTCTGCAGGATCGGTCGGATACGGTCGATCTCCCGGTCGAAATTTCCAAGCCAGTCGAGGGCCGTCCGGCGATAATGCGATCCCGACCAGCGCCACTCCTGTTCCACGGTGAACTGCGCCGGGAAACGGTGAGGAAGATCGAAGGCAGGCATGATGCCGCCGGTGAAGAAATGCTGCGCGATCCAGTCTGCCCGGTTGCCATGGTCGAAACGATAGGATCGATCCCGGTGATTGAAGACGTGAAGGAAAAACTTGCCCTCGGGCGTCAGCCACGAGCGGACGCGTTCGAACAATGCCTGCCAGTTCGACATGTGCTCGAACATTTCCACCGATACGACACGGTCGAAACGCTCGTCAGTTGTGAAATCATTCATATCGGCGGTCACCACCGAGATGTTCGACAGGCCACGCTCATTTGCACGTTCGATTATATATTCGCGCTGCGAAGCCGAGTTCGAAACGGACGTAATCCGCGCATTAGGAAACCGGCCGGCCATATAAAGGGAGAGCGAACCCCAACCACAGCCGAGTTCGAGAATATTCATCCCGTCCTGCAATCGGGCATGGGAAACGGTCTCTTCCAGCGCCAATGTTTCAGCCTCATCCAGCGTTGTCTGAGCATTGGGATAAAAGCAGCAGGAATATTTTCTTTGCGCGCCAAGGACGATTGCAAAGAATTCAGCCGGCACCTCGTAGTGCTGCCTGTTCGCTTCGTCAGTGTGTGTGGCGACGGGAAATTTCGCCATATCAGACACAAAAGCGTTTTCTTCCGCCGCCGGAACGCCGGCAAGTCGCCGTTTGGTGCGCGCGCAGAGCATGTCGATGCCGGCAAGCGTCATACTGTCACTCAGCGGTGCGCGTTCGGCAGCGTTGATGGCGAATGCGAGCATGTTCATGGCGTGTCCTCATTCTTGCGTGGCCCCGGAAAGAAGGCGTTGACGCGGTTTTGCAGGGCGCGGAATTTCTCTCCGCGTGATTTCAGCATGTGTTCTTCGAGCGGGGGAATGCCGGAGACGTGCACGAGCAGCCAGTACATCATGGCTGGCGCAGCAAGCGACAGCCATGACCACGGCTGCGCATGGATGGCCAACAACGGAAAGCCGCACCAGAAAAGCCACTCGAAAAAGTAGTTGGGATGACGCGAGTAACGCCACAGACCAGTCTCGCAGACGCCGGTTTTGGCCTCCGGGGTTTTTCTGAACTGTGAAAGCTGTGCATCAGAGGTCGCTTCGCCGACAAGCGCACCAGCCGCGATGATCAACGCTATCAAATCGATAATGCTTGGAAATGGCAGAGGATTGCTGGCGGCAAGATAGACGGCGAGAACCAGCACAAAGGCGGCAACGGCCTGGATCTGGAGAAAGGCGAAAAGCCGCAACGAGGCATTGCTGCCCCATTCTTCTATAAGCTTCGCGTAACGTGGATCTTCGCCACCTCCCCTCGTCCGCATGCCGATGTGTCCCGCGAGCCGAAGCGACCACACCAATACGAGAAAGAGAACCGCTCCCCGGCGCCAGAGATCACCATCGGAAAACAAGACGGCAACCACTCCGCCGAGCCCGACACTCGCAGACCAGACGGTGTCGATCCAGCCACTCGAGCCTGTGTAACGCTGCAACGCCCAGGCTGCCGCCATCAGAAGCGACATCAGCACGGCAAGGGCCACCACAACAGACATCATCACCATTCCGCTCACTGTATTCGAAGGACTTCAGACCAAGTTTCCAGTGGCAACTACGGGCGAGACGGCAAAAGAGTTTCAAGCGCCTGACAAAATTCTGAAAAATTTGCGCGCCGCTGAAACTTATCGATCCGCTCCTTCGTATCTGTCGCAGGCCGTAAAACTGAATTGTGAATGCAATAGCGAGGAACCATGTTCGATACCGAAGCCAAAAGAAAAGACAGCCGGCGAAACATCGCCGTGATCGGAACAGGCATTTCCGGTCTGTCTGCGGCCTGGCTTTTGTCGAAACGGCATGATGTCACGGTTTTCGAGGCTGCGGACCGCGTCGGCGGCCACAGCAACACCGTGACGTTCAAAACTGAACAGGGTGTGGTGTCTGTCGATACGGGGTTCATCGTCTATAATGAGGTGACGTATCCCAATCTGACGGCACTTTTCAAAACGCTGGGAGTGACGACCGCGGCATCCGACATGTCCTTTGCCGTTTCACTGGATGATGGCGGTTTCGAATATTCCGGCGGCTCTGGCTTTGGCCTTTTGGCGCAAAAGAGAAATGCCGTTAGACCGCGCTTTTGGGCAATGCTTGCCGACCTCTTGCGCTTTTATCGCAATGCCCCGCGCGATCTGCCGATGATGGGCGACATGTCGCTCGATGAGTATCTTTCTCAAAACAACTATGGCGACGCCTTTCGCAACGATCATCTTTACCCGATGGCAGCAGCCATCTGGTCTACCCCGGCCATGGAAGTCGGCCGTTACCCGGCAGCACATTTCGTGAAGTTCTGCAGCAATCACGGCCTGCTGTTGCTGCGCAACCGGCCCGTCTGGCGCACCGTTGTCGGCGGCAGCCGGGAATATGTGAAACGCCTCACTGCGCCATTCGTCGATCGCATTCGGCTCTCGACACCCGTGACACGCATCCACCGCCTGGCGGACGGGGTCGAGATCGCCAACACTAACGGCGAATTCGAACGGTTCGACGATGTGGTGATTGCCACACACGCAGATCAGGCGCTGGAGATGCTGACGGACGCGACGCAAGCCGAACGGCGCATTCTCGGCGCGTTTGGCTATACGAAAAACAGGGCGGTACTGCACACGGACAGCAGTTTCATGCCCCGCAGGCGCACCGCCTGGTCAAGCTGGAACTATGTGGCCGATACACGCATTGAAACGGGGCAGCCGAGCATCACCTACTGGATGAACAAGCTTCAGCCTCTGGGCGCAATCCCTGACACTTTCGTAACGCTGAACCCGACACGCGAACCGGAAAAGGGAAAAATCATCACCGAGGAAACCTACCACCATCCTGTTTTCGATGCCGGCACCGAGCAAATGAGGCAGGAACTGTGGGCGTTGCAGGGTTTGCGAAACACCTGGTTCTGCGGCGCCTATTTTGGCTCGGGTTTTCATGAAGACGGCATTCAGGCGGGGCTTGCCGTCGCCGAGGATCTGGGCGGCCTGTCGAGGCCCTGGAAGGTTACAGATGATAGCGGCCGGATCGTCCGTCTGAATTTGGCTTCGCGGAAAAGAACGATCAAACTCGTTGAGGCGATCCCATGACGCCTCATTTCTCCTCCGCCCTTTTTCCCGGACATGTCATGCATGCGCGCTTCAAGCCGAAAGCGCACCGGCTCGCCTATCGCATTTACTCGCTGCTTCTCGACCTTGATGAACTTGATGCGCTTGACCGTAAGCTGCGGCTGTTCTCCGTCGATCGTTTCAACCTGTTTTCCTTTCACCGCCGGGACCGCGGCGACGGGAGCAAGATGGAATTGCGCAACCAGATCGAGAACGCCATGAAGGCCGCAGGCATGACCGTCGATGGTGGTCCGATCCGTCTGCTCACCATGCCACGCATCCTTGGCTGGGCCTTCAATCCACTCAGCGTGTTTTTCTGCCACGGCCGGAACGGGTCTCTCAAAGCCATTCTCTGGGAAGTCGACAACACGTTCGGCGAGCGGCATTCCTACCTTATCCCGGTGG
>Ga0213825_1002836_pt1 | contig 10780 bp, 11 predicted proteins | sample MC6MC0900MG_FD_179896 | JGI IMG/M metagenome (GOLD analysis project Ga0213825, IMG submission 179896) | Enriched soil aggregate microbial communities from Iowa State University, Ames, United States - MC6-MC0900-MG | ecosystem: Environmental > Terrestrial > Soil > Unclassified | place: USA: Iowa... | reverse complement strand
AATAAGTAGTAGACTGCTACAATGAGTAAATAGGTCATTTCGTCAAAATTATTCGATCCAAGTGTTGTTGCCACATTAAACAGTTCATTCATGGATATAAATGCGGCTAACGAAGAATCTTTTAAACTGATGATAAATTGATTGCCTAAAGGCGGCAATGCTAGACGGAATGCCTGTGGAAGAATAATTCTTCTTAATGTTAGTGTCTTTGTCATACCTAAAGAGCGTCCTGCCTCAAACTGACCTTTATCGACTGATTGAATTGCTCCGCGTAGGATTTCAGAAATATATGCTCCATTATGTAATGCTAGAGCAAGTGAAGCAGCCCAAAAATCAGGTAGCAGGAAAATACCGCTAATCCCGAAGTAAAGGATAAATATTTGAACAATGAGCGGTGTACCGCGGACTAAATAAACATATATATTTGAAATATATTGTAAAATTTTTATATTAGAAATTTTAAATAAGGCAAAGACAAGACCGATGACGATTCCAAGTAAGATAGAAACCACCGTCAGCTCTAAGGTTATAAGCATAGCTTTAAAGAATACACCTTTTGTTTCTATTAGTATGTTAAAAAAATGCGAAAAACTTGGCAAAGTACTACTTCCTTTCTCTTTATAGCATTGGTTTATTCCGGTTTTTTCGTTATATCCTCACCAAAATATTTGATACTGATTTGTGTCAGTGTCCCATCTTCCCGGAGTTGTTCCAAGGATTCGTTTATTCGCTTCAATAGTTTTGGATTATCCTGAGGTAGCACAATCGCTTGTTCACTGCGATTAATTAATTGCTGCCCTTTTATCTCAAATCCTTCCTTTTCAGCAGTTTTCCCTGTAACAAAATCTGTGATTACCGCGTCATGTCGTCCACTGCTCAACGCCTTTAATGCTGTAATATCGCTGTCATATGTTTTGACTTTGTCTGTATACTGGGAAGCTGTATCGGCATATGTTGATCCTTTGGCAACAGCAACTTCCTTTCCCTTTAAATCTTCGACAGTCTTAATTTTACTATCTGGTCTAGTAAAAATTTTCGGTCCCGAATAATAATAAGGGGTAGAAAAAGAAACATGTTTACTGCGCTGTGGGTTAATTGTGTGGCTCGCAACTGCTGCATCGGCTCGGCCTGTTTTCACCCCTTCTACAATTCCTTTGAACTTGATTCGTTTTTGAACCGGCTCAAGACCCATTTCCTTAGCAATCGCTTCACCAACCTCAATATCAAAGCCTGACATTGTAAGATCGTCATTCATATAACTAAATGGCTTAAATTCACCAGAAGTAGCAAAAACAAATTGATTTTTATTTATCAGTTCAGCTCCGTCTTCAAGCTTCTCCTTCTCAGCACAACCAGACAAAAGGCAGACGACGATTATACTAAAAACCAATACTAACTTTTTATTTAATAACATGTTGGCAATAACTCCTTTCCCTTTCGATTATTCCTATAATGCCTTTTGCTAAATAACTTGCTTATGATGGTTAATACCCTATCTCCCTCGGATAAAACAAAAAAGTGTCAGGCACTTTTCATAGTGCCTGACACTTACTTCATCAAATATATAGTATATACATATCTTTTTAACTCTTTTGTCCCTCAACTTATTCAAATTAATCTTTAGCATTTTTCGAAGGTTTCCATCAGTTTTTTATACATAAAAAGACATCTAGAGGGAATAATCATTATAGTTATGACCATTAATTAAGGAGATGAATTAGATGTCTGAAATTCTATATAGTTCAACTGCAACCACGTATGGGGGATTAGAGGGAAAAGTTAAATCATCAGACGGTGTAATTAATATGTCTACCGCTATACCAGGAACTGATAGAGATGAGGCGTTAGAGCAAGTTACAAATCCAGAACAATTATTCGCAGCAGCATACGCCACATGTTTTGATAATGCTCTACAAATAGTAGCGAATAAGGAAAGAGTGAATTTGGCATCACAAGTTACAGCTCATGTTCAATTGTTAGAAGATGAACAAGATGGATATAAGTTAGCCATTAACTTACACATTAAGGGCGAAAATATTGATAACAACCAATTAAAGATTCTTGTCCAAAAAGCCAATCAAATTTGGCCGTATTCTGAAGAGAAAAGAAAAAATATGGAATTCACGCTCGAAATCGATACATTAAGCCACTAAATAAGAATGTCCTTAAATATCTACTTATCCTTAATTTACTAGGCAAGAGAATTGGGGGACATCCCTACGTTTTAGCAATCATTGAATAACATTAGCTATTTTGATTTAAACATTTCATACTAAAAAGGTAAGCTAGGCAAGCTTTATTGAAAAGTCTTGACTAGCTTTTTTACACCCTCACAATACCGCACTTACTTATGGTACGGTTCACCGTGACTATTCTATATGAGATTTTCTCTCATTCTAATTTCTTCTGATGAATTATTATCATCCACAATTAATTCATATAGGTTTGGATTATTGCTATCAGGGATTAAAAACTATACTTATTCACATTAAAATAAATAATAAGTAAATATCTTCAAGACTTTTGAAATAATTAACATCTATTTAAAATTTATATATTACGTTATCATTATAATTAACTTAATTATTAATAATGGAGGCTTGTTATGAAAAAGAAAAGTTCTAAAAAAACTTCCAAAAGTAATTCTACTAAATTAAAAAATAATAAAATATTTCTAAATTATATCATTCCTATCACAGTAACTATTTTTATTACTTTTTGTATTTTTATTTTTTTCCCTAAAACTGCGTGGATTTCTGCAACAGGTTCACCTAATTCAATGGAAATTAATAATTTTAAAGGTAGAGTTGATTTAAATGTTTCTTCAATACAATCCGAAAATAAATTAAATGGTTATATATTAAATCAAAACGCCGTTAATCTTACTTTAAATAATGAGGATTATATATTAAATCCTGGAGAATTAGTAATTAAATACGGTGATGGAAGTGTATATAATCATTGGGACTCAATTTTATCTACTGCTACAATCCAACTCGATATGCTGGAAATGAATTTAGATGAATTAAATATCGAAAAAAAATCGTTAATTCACGAATATGATAATTTATCTAAATACAATGTTTTATCTATAAAGGATACTGATGCGTTAGAATTTAGAGGCATTATATATGATAAAGAGTTTAGTTGGGATATCCAAGGCAACTGTGAAATATATATACGTGGTATTAAAATACAATCTGATAATCCTTTTTATCATCTCAAGTTCACACAAAAATCAGATTCATATACATATATGCAATTCGAAGGATTTAATGATTCCAATTATTTAATTCATTCCGAACATGGGAAGATTTTATTTACAGGTGAATCAAATAAAATTAATGTTTCATTTGAAAATGGGAACTTAGATTTTAATCCAACAGTGAATGGAAAGGAATTTATTCTTAAAAATAAAACACTTAAACTTACTCCAATAAATACTGAAAAACTTGAATTAGCATATACAACTATTGATCAACAAATATTAGATATTCAAGGAAATATTGAAGCAGGTTTGCTAAATGGAAACAGCTTATTTTTAAATTTTAAACAATGGATTATAGATAATATTTCTATTATAATTGGAACACTTATTACAACACTTTTGGGACTTATTATTTTTCAAAAAAAATAATTATATTAGAATTAACCTAATTGGCGGATTAAACTTAATCCGCCAATTAGGTCATAAAATATGAAAAAGGGATCTCATTTTTCAATGAAATCCCTATAAGATGCTCTTTATAAAATGGGGCATCTTATTTATTAAAACATTTCAAATCCATGAATATACTAAAATACAAATTATATAAAATAATTAAAAATAAGTTATAATTACTTTATTAAAATAAATATGGAGGAAAAAAATGTTTAAATGGATTGAAAAAAAAGATTTAATTTATTGGATTATTTTTATTTTAATGATTTTTGTTTTAGGTTCCGATATTGGTCAAACTGAAACACTTATATTAAATAACTGGTCATTCGCCGGAACCATTGTATCAATTATTCTAGCTGTCATTGCCATTATGTATACGTTTGATCAAAGCTCCTTAACCGTTAGCTCCTCTAAAAAATTACAAAAATCTGCAAAAAGAGTAGAAGAGGCAACTTTAAAATTAGAAAACAATAATATAGATGAAATAATAGCCAATTTAGAAAATAAAATAACAAAAATAATAACAGAGGTACAATCTGGTATAGACTCCAAACTTTCAATACATCACAATGACATAAAAATATTACTGGAAAATGGAAATAAATTCGAACCCCCTTTTGTTGATACATTTTTAAACCTATCTCAAACTCAATGGGAAACACATATTAAAACACATATACATGAATTAATTAGTACAGAAGGCGTACTTTTAATACACTTATATTACAAAAAAAAATTATCATTAAAGTATAATCTCAACAAAGTAGTAGAATGGTATTTGGAATTTTCTGATAGAAATAAAGATGATAGAACTAGATACTATGATGTCTTTTACGGGATTTTAAGAACTTATAGATCCTTTGGGATTATCGATTTTAAAGAAATGGATACTAAGTTAACTATTACATATTTTGATGATAATCTATATAAGGCTTTAGGAAAATTAATTCTAGAAAATAAATGGGAAGATAAAATTTCGATAAAAAAAATAATTAACGAATATACAATTAACAATTAATTTAAAATAAGAAATTTAATAGTATTATTATATTTAAATAACCTTCTTACTCTTAATTTTTCTAAGTAAGAAGGTTATAAATTTTTATTTTATTAACCGCACTTACTTATGATACGGTTCTCCTCACCATATAAACGGGTGGTTTTAAATATACTGAAGTTCCCTTTTAATTTGATCTTTCGAAAAATAAGTATCCCTATAATGAGAATTTTGCAATTCATATAGGCTCTCAATCAATGTATTCGGTTCTTCATTTAAATAGCTTTTAAAAACTTCTTTGAGCTTATTAGAAAAATTAAGCTTGTATTTATCTTTAAATACTATTGCTCGCAATAAGTTCAATTCAATTTGTGGATTTTCTTCTAGAGTTATATCGATTTTAGAATTAATAATACTATTTCTAAATACTTCATCATACAATCTTGATTTGTTAAAATTATAAACTATACCATCTATATTTAAATATACGGATTTAGCTAAATTTTCTTCACTTGGTAACAAATCTGTATTTTTAAATGCCCAAGTATTTTCTAATGCCCAAATATCAAATTCTATATTAGATATTTTAACTTTATAGCCGCCAAATCTATTCTTCCTATGGTCATAGTGTTGCATTAAATTTTCTATCTCGCTTTGATTTACATTTCTAAAATTTATGGCTATATCAAAGTCTCGAGGCATTAAAGGTATACCTTCAGATAAACATATATCTCTTATCGACCCACCAAAAAATAATAAATCTCCCATATTAGATAACTCTTCTATAAATTTCAGGGCATTAGAATCAGTTCCGAGAAAATAAATTAATTGATTTTTAATATTTTTTTCGTATCTACTCATAAAAATCCCCTCTTCAAATTTTATGGAAGTTTTACACCCAGCAATTCCTGATGCAAACTTACCGCATAACCATCTGTCATTCCAGAAATAAAATCTGTAACTAATTGAAGTCTATTGTACAAAGGCAAATTTTTAAATTCTACTACTGGATCTCCTTTTTCAGAAATTCGTTGTATATGTCTAAAATTCTCTGAAATTAAATGTACTAATTTCTCATGTTTAGTTTTTGTCTTTTTTATATCATCTACATTTACAACTGCGTTTACAAATAAATTTAATAAATCATTTAAAACCCTATCCCCTACTAGTTCTAAAGTTAAAACCTCTTTATTAGAAAACACATATTTAAATGCAACTTCTCTTAATTTCGCTGAAAGTGTACATGCTGTAGAATTTGATAATAAATCTCCTTCAAAGTTTCCTTTCATAATTGCATCATAATTTTCCTTAAAAGTATTAACTACCGCACCAATCATTATTCCTTGAATAGCGACTTTAAAATTTTGTACGTCAATTAGGCTTCTATTTGGTACTTTGTTTAATAAAGCTTTTCTTCGTAATTCTTCTAATCTAGAAAAATCCTTAGGATACAGCGATTCAAATTCATGTCTAATATCTTTATATACTTTATCCCAGTCAAATACGTTCTTTTTAACCGCATCTTCAATATCAGCAGTTAAATATGCAATATCGTCAGCTGCTTCAAGCAGATATGTAGCTGGATGTCTGAAACCATTTATATCTAAAGTATTTCTTATAGCGTCAAATAATTCTTTTTCCGAATAAAAATAACCAAATTTCTTCTTTCCAGCTTTAACTTTGCCATCATTAGATGCCCATGGATATTTCATAAGTGTTGCTAAAGTAGCGTATGTAAAATTTGCACCATACTGGTCATTTAAAAATTGTAACTTACTTAAAATTCTTATTGCCTGAGCATTACCTTCAAAATATAGAAAATCAAACTTTTGCTGTTCTTCTAATTCTCCAAATTTCTTAATTGCATTTTTTTGATATTCATCGGAATTGAACCAATCCTTGAACCAATTTCTGATTATATCTTCCCCATAATGACCAAATGGTGGATTTCCTAAATCATGTACTAAACAAGACACTTCTACTAAGGAAGATAGTTCTTTAGCCTTCGCAAAATCTGCAAATTCACCTTTATCAATTAGCCAATTTCCAATATTCCAAGCTAACGATCTACCTAATGAAGCTACTTCTAAGGAATGTGTTAACCTAGTTCTTGTAAAATCATTATCTTGTAAAGGAAACACTTGAGCTTTATCCTGTAACCTTCTTAAGGACGATGAATAAATTATTCTTTCGTAATCCTTATCAAACTCATTTCTATGAGGTAAAGTTATACCCTCAGATTTTCTCTGACGATTACCTGACAATAATTTATCCCATTCCAACATAATACTATACCTCCATATAAATAAATATTAATGAATATATTCGACACAAGAAAAATAATCCCTCCGTAAAACTTACACTTGATACTATTTAATTAACAAATCCTTAAATAAGGATACAATACTTAAAGAAAAGCTAAGTAAAGGTTCATATTTTAAAAAAGTATCATAAGCCATGTTAACTTCTCCCTTATTCATTGCTTGTCCAGTTAACATTTTATTTAAAAAGCTATGCATTACTTCTTTATCGATTTCATCAATATATGTATCATTTGAAATATACTCTTGGATATTGACAATTTCATTAATAAACTCATTATTATTAACTTCAATATTAATAATTCCTGATCCATACTGATTTATTGTTAAATATGTATTTCTGTCAGATTGAATTTTATTCAATGGGCTTCCCCAATACCTTAGTTCCCTTTCAAAAAATAAACCGTCTTTCGTTACTTGAAATTCACCTCCAAAATTTGTAATTATATATTTATAACCCTCAAAGTCTAAAATTGTATTTTGAGTATATATTTCTTTAGCTCTTTTCTTTTTATTTAATTGCCAAATATAATAAGTAACTGCAAAATAGAACTCTCCATTCTCCTTAGTCCACTTTTTAATCAATATTTCATCATAGTTAATTTTATTATCAACACATATTAAACCAATAATTGCTATTATCACCACTACAAATAATACTACTCCGTTTAAAACTGTCATTTTCTAGCCTCCCGATAAACTTTACAACTAAATAACAGAACTTACGTTTCTATTTTACCTGTTTTTTCTAATTATTCATATAATTCATTTAACTTTAAATTGAGTAGGAGGGCGCGACTAACTCCCGGCCTCTCACACCACCGTATATACGGATCCGTATACGGCGGTTCAATTAGGATGAATAACGCAAGATTTCGTAACGAGCTTGCAGACTTTTGAGCCCTTGGCTACTCCAATAAGAGTTGCCAAGGGTTCTGTGTAGTATTGGACTTTTCGAAATACGCCAGTAACTCTTGCGAGTATTGCCCCATTCGTAAGCCTTCCAATCTGGGACTCCTAGACGGATGAGGTTGCGCACTTTCGTACGAGGTTTCTTCCAATTCTTCCACAAGCACATGCGAAGTCTTCTTCTAATCCACCCATCTAATTTTTCGAATACTGATTTCGTATCCGCTAATGCAAAGTAGCCGCACCATCCAATTAAGTATTGATTCAGTTATTGAATTCGATATTCCATTGGAAATGGCTCTTCCGTGCTGTTAATTCCCGAATTTTATTCTTCATTCGTTTTACGCTATCTTTCGCAATCCGAACTTGTGGTTCTTTGTTAGCGGTAAAACTAAATCCTAAGAATTTATGTTGCCACGGACGAGCTACTGCGGATTTCTTTTCATTTACTTTTAGTCGTAGCGTCTTTTCAATAAAGGTCTTCGTACTTACCATTACACGTTCTCCTGCTCGTTTTGTTTTCACATAAATATTGCAGTCATCGGCGTAACGGACAAATTTATGTCCACGTTTCTCTAATTCTTTGTCTAGTTCATCCAGAACAATAATTGAGAGAAGTGGACTCAGGGGACCCCCTTGGGGTGTTCCTTCATCTGTATCATAAACGACACCATTTATCATGACACCCGATTGTAAGTATCGACGAATCAGCTTGAGTAGAGGTTTATCAGAAATCTTCCTCGCTAATGTACTCATTAGTAGGTCATGGTTGACCTTGTCAAAGAACTTTTTCTAAGTCCATATCTACTACCCAACGGTATCCTTCTTTAATATAACCTTTAGCTTCTCTAATTCCGTCATGGGCACTTCGTTTTGGTCGAAAACCGTAACTATGGTTAGAGAAATTCGAGTCATATAGATTGGATAGCACTTGGGCAATTGCCTGTTGAATGAGTCGGTCCGTCACGGTTGGGATTCCTAATAATCGCACACCGCCGTCAGGTTTCGGGATTTCGATTCTACGGACTGGTTGCGGTTGATAGGTTCCCTCAAGAATTTGCTTTTTAATCGTTAGCCAGTTTTCGACCACATGCTGTCGTAGGAATTTTACGAGCATTTTGTCTACTCCATGGCTCCCTTTATTTCGTTCCACTCGTTTGAGTGCGAGAAGCAGATTCTCCCGTGATAGTATTTGATTCATTAACATCTCGTTCGACTCCTCCGTGAATAGCTTGTCTTCTTATAACAGTTTCTACTACACCCGCTCAATGTCCCTCATGGGATTCACCATTACCTACATTGAGTCGGTCCAATCGGATTTTCTGTGTTCGTCATAAAAAACTAAATATGACCTTCGACAGAAGGGACTTTGTGTTGTATAGCACACTCATCCAGTCATACCTAGCCTTCTATGAAGTTCGTATTCCTCAGATCGGAGATTTGCCGCCTGCTTCCTTCAGATTCCGCGTCACCACGGACACCCTTGCACTTGGCTAGCCACTACTTCTGTCTTCGCGGTTCGGGACTTGCACCCTATAGATTACGTCCATACTGGGCGCACTATAAAAAGTAGGTAGAATACTTTCTACCGATTAAAACCGCACTTACTTATGGTACGGTTCACCCTTCATAATGCGAAAACTACGATATATTTGCTCAATTAAGACGAGTTTCATCAATTGGTGGGGTAATGTTATTTTGAGAAGTTCCTTTTTAATATAAATGTCCCTAATGCATATAACAATCGCATTTACTTACGATAAGGTTCTCAGTAGTAAGTATAAGTGCGGTTTTTTTCGCCAACGTTTATAATAAAGAAAAGGACGGTGATAAGGATGTTAACGGAAGATTTACAGCAACAGTTGATTGAAACGATTAAGCAGCAGATTAATCCAGATTTTATTATTTTGTTTGGTTCCTTCGCAAAAGGTACTGTGCGTGACGAAAGTGATATCGATCTTGCGTATTTTAGTAAACAACCTCTATCATCTTATGAACGTTTTTTACTGTCTGGCGATTTGGCTTTGGTCGCAAATCGGGAAGTAGATTTAATTGATTTAAAACAAATCGATACCGTTTTTACGATGCAAATTTTCAAACAAGGCATACTGATTTATATACATGATGAAAATGAATATACTCGTCAAAAAATGCGTGCCTATAGTATGTATGCTACATTATGCGAGCAGCGTGGCCCGATAATTGAAGCAATTAAAGAAAGGGGAAGTGTTTTCGGCGATGAATGATGTGGTATTAAGTAAAACAACGACTATCGAACGCTGTGTGAATCTTACTCAACTTAAAGTCGATACTTTCCAAAGCAATTACAAAAACTTGTTGAGAAAATAAAAAAAGAAGGAACCCACTTTTAGGTCCCTTCTTTTTTATTAACCGCAGCTACTTATGATACGGTTCACCCTTCATAATGCGAAAGCTACGATAAATTTGCTCAATTAAGACGAGCTTCATTAATTGGTGTGGTAATGTCATTTTGCCAAATGATTGTTTTTCGTCGGCACGTTTGAGGACGTCGTCGTGTAGGCCGAGTGAACCACCTATAACGAAGGCAATTTTACTTTTTCCATAAGTCATTAATGACTCAATATCGGCTGCCATTTCTTCAGATGTTTTCATTTTGCCGTTTATGGCAAGGGCGATAACGTATGTGTCAGGGCTAAGTTTGGCAAGGATGCGTTCGCCTTCTTTTTTCTTGACGATTTCCATTTCGGCATCACTTAGTTGCTCTGGTGCTTTTTCATCCGGCACTTCAATTAACTCCATTTTTGCGTAGCCACCGAGCCGTTTTACGTATTCGTCGATCCCCATTTTTAAGTACTTTTCTTTTAGTTTTCCGACTGATACAATTGTTATATTCACACGTTATCCACCTTT
>Ga0213825_1002819_pt1 | contig 10815 bp, 9 predicted proteins | sample MC6MC0900MG_FD_179896 | JGI IMG/M metagenome (GOLD analysis project Ga0213825, IMG submission 179896) | Enriched soil aggregate microbial communities from Iowa State University, Ames, United States - MC6-MC0900-MG | ecosystem: Environmental > Terrestrial > Soil > Unclassified | place: USA: Iowa... | reverse complement strand
ATAGTATTCTAATTTATAATACAATAATTAAATTTAGATACTGGCTAAAATTAACACATAAAGGCATAATAAAATCTCCAATCTAATCAATATAATATCAACTAAAAAATAGAATAAATAGATAAATATATTAGATGGATTTTATAGCTATAAGGAGGTTAATATGAATATTAAAGAAATGATAAGTGCATATGGTGGAATGATATTTGGTAAAGAGGATTATTGGCATCCAAATATGAAGGTAAGCAAAAAAGCTGATAGTAAATTAATAAGAGATTATTATGTTGATACAAGACCTAAGTGTAATTATCCAGGAACAGTGGATGAAGAAGGAATACCACTTGTCGAAATTGATGGAAAGACATATTATTCTCCAGTAACCATTGCACAATATGCCCTTGGAAATTTCGATATGTATACAGATACAAATGAAGAAAAGTATATAAATGTAGTAAAAAAGTGTGCAGATTGGTTTGTTGAAAATACTATAAATATTAAAGAAGATATATTCGGGCTAACAATTGAATGGGATAATCAAATTTATAATTTGCCAAAACCGTGGATATCAGCTTTAGCTCAAGGTCAAGCTATATCAGTATTAGCTAGATATTATAGTTATTCAAAAAAAAATATATATATAGATAGTGCTATGAAATATTTAAGTTCATTTGAAAAACATGTAGAAAATGGAGGAGTATTAGTTTCACTAAATAACAATAACTTTTACGAAGAATATCCATCAAAGGAACCATCTTTTGTACTTAATGGTTTTATATTTTCTCTGTGGGGATTATTAGATTTAAATATAGTTGGAAATAGTAAACGTGTAAAAGAATTATATGATAAAGGTCTTAAAACCTTGGAAAATAATTTGTATTTATATAATATTAAAGGAATATGCTGGTCTAAATATGATTTATATCCATTTAAGATAAATAATATTGCCAGTATATTCTATCATAAATTGCATATAGAACAACTTAAGGCTATGTACAATATTACACAGAAACCTATATATAGAGACATGTATTTAAAATGGGAAAAAGCTGCAAAGAATCCTTTCAAATATTGGGCTGCTACTGGCTATAAAATAATTCATAAGATTTCAGTAAGTAAGAATAGTAAATATGTAGCTTCAATAAAATAATATTCACGGAAGAGGATAAAATTAATAGAGGTGTAGATATGAAAAATGTATTAAGTATAGTTTATTTTTTTCCACCAATTGGAGGAAGTGGAGTTCAACGAAGTTTGAAATTTATAAAATATTTACCATTATATGATATAAATCCGATAGTCTCCACAGTTAGGGAAGGACATAATTTTGCATATGATACGGAAATGATTAAAGAAGTACCTAGCAGTATAAAAATATATAGATCAAATTCAGGAGAAAAACTTTGGTTGCGCAAACAAATAGAAAGTGGAAACAAATTTATTATAAAAGCAAAGAGATTAATAGGATCTATAAATAAATATAAAGGTGAAAAAGAAGGATATCAAGATACAGAAACATCAAAAGATCAAGCTAAATACACAATTAAAGATAAAGTATTTAAATACTTAGAATATAACTACTATGTTCCAGACAGTAAGATTAGATGGTATAAACATGCTGTCAAAGATATAAAAAAAAGAATAATTACTAATGAAAATATAGATATAATTTTCTCAACGTCATATCCCTATACAGATCATTTAATAGCGTTAGAAATAAAAAAAACTATTAATAAACCATGGGTTGCAGATTTTAGAGATCCGTGGGTTAGTAATAAATTTATTTATGAGAGATATGATGAAAAAAGAAAAGTAAAAGAACGAGAGTTGGAAAGAGAAGTCGTTACTTATGCAGATAAAATTATAAATGTTACAGATTACATAACTCAACAATATATTGAAAGATATCCAGAGTTTAAGGATAAATTTATAACTATAACTAATGGATTCGATATAAATGATAAAGTGAATATTGACTTAGAAAAGGATAAGTTTATAATTAATTATTCAGGTATAGTTACAGATGGCCAAGATCCTAGTATAATAATTAGTGCTATTAAAATGATAATTAAAGAAAATAGTGATTTTAATAACGATTTTATAATAAATTTTACTGGATCAATTCATGAAAAATATATGTGTTTGTTTGAAGATGAAGAATTAAAGAACAAAATTAAAGTGAATAGTTATATTCCACATAGTGAGGTTTTAAAGGAGATGAAAAAAGCTTCAATAAATTTGATAATATTACCGAATGTAGAAGAGAGTAAAGGTATTTATACTGGGAAGATATTTGATTATATATTAAGTGAAAGACCTATATTAGGAATTATGCCTAGTGGAGGTGTTGCCTCAAATTTAATAAATTCAACAGGAATAGGGAAATCAATAGGATTTGATGATATTAATGAAGCCAAAGAATTTATAGAGTCAATATATGATTTATGGAAGAAGGGGGATAATTTAAATACAAATTCATCAGAAATATGCAAAGAGTTTGAAAGAAAAAATTTAACTAAACAACTTGCAGATATATTTAATAGCTTTTAGAATAATGGTATTTAACAAAATAAAGAGTAATATAAGGGCTTGTAATTTTGAATACCCATTAAAGTAAATATGGGAATATTATTTTAGTTGATAATTTGGAACTTACAGCACCTAAAGGGATGAATCTAGGTATAAGAGCCACAGATAGTGACATAGTTATTATTTTTGGAGCTTATAGAAGGAAAGTCTTAGATGAAATAGGTTTGTTTGATGAAGAACTCACAAGAAATCAAGATGACGAATTAAACTTAAGGGTTTTAAATGTAAATAAGAAGATACTTCTTACGCCCAAGGTAAAATCAACTTATTACGCAAGAGCATCTTTTCAAAAACTATGGAAACAATATTTTCAATATGGATTCTGGAAGGTAAGTGTTATACAAAAACATAAAAAGCCAGCGGCTATAAGACATCTTATACCCTTATTATTTGTATTGTATTTAATAATTGGTGGAGGATTAAGTATATTTTTTAAACCAATAAGAATAATATTTCTATTTGTATTAGGACTATACATATTGCTAGATATATATTATGCTGTTAAATTATCATTAGGGAAAAGGCTAAATATGTACTGTATATTATAATTAAATTTTTATTACTACATGTTTCATATGGACTTGGATTTATAATAGGAATATGGAACTTTTATATTGTAAAGAGCAAAAATATTATCAAGAATAATACAGATATGTCTAGATAAATGTTATTATAATTTGAATTAATTCAATAAACTTTGTTGTTTATAAAAGCTTCTCATGTAATAAATGCGAAGCTAAATTTTAAGAAAAGTTATTAATTTAACAATTTTATTAAACTGTAATTTAACAGCATAGCTAATTGAAGCGTTTTGTCTTTTTTAGTATATATAAATTTGATAATAATGCCTTATTGTAAAATATATGAATTATTTTACAATAAGGCATTATTTTTGCATGAATAAATTTTATATATTATAAAAATAACTAAATAATTAAATATGTAACTAAATGGTTACTACTTTATAGGTTTTATTGTATCGTGCCATCAAAACATGATATAATTTATTTGTGAAAAAAAGGAATAAAAGCAATAAAGTTGAATATATAAAAGGTTAGAGGAAACTTATAAAAAGCAGGAAACTCAAATTAAATTTTGAAAATGAGATAGTCTATGTGCAATGGTGAAAATATAATATATATACATATAAAGGATGATGAATATGAATAATAAAGAAAAATATATTGAGTTCTGTAATGCCGAAAATATATGCATATTTTCGCAATATTGGTGGTTGGATGCAGTATCTCAAAGCGATGGATGGGACGTAATTTTATGCGAAAAGGGGGGAGCTATATTAGCTACATTACCTTATTCATTTACTAGATTTAGAAAAGGAATAGAAATTTATCAGGACAAATTGACACAAAAAAACGGTATATTTATTAAATATCCGCCTAAACAAAAATATACATCTAGATTATCCTATGAAAAGAAAGTTATGAAAGAAATAATAACAAAGTTGGAAGAATGTAATTTGTGTAAATATACACAAAACTTTGATTATACAGTAACTAATTGGTTGCCATTTTATTGGAATGGATATAATCAGACAAGTAGATATACATATATTATAGAAGATACAAGTGATCTGGAGAAAATTTATAGCAATGTAGATTCATCAACAAAAAATATAATTAGGAAAGCGGAAAAGCTAGTAAAAGTTAAAGAAGATTTAGATATTCATAGCTTTTATGAAATAAATAAAATGACCTTTGAAAGAAAAGGTATGCAGATTCCTTATAGTTATGAGTTATTAAGTAGAATTGACGAGGAATGCAAAAAAAGACATTGTAGAAAAATTTTATATGCAGTTGATGCAGAAGAAAATATACATGCTGCAATATATTTAGTATGGGATAAGACAAGCATATATTATTTATTAGGAGGTATAAATCCTAACTATAAGAATTCTAACGCAACGTCATTATTATTAAAAGTAGCTATAGAATTAGCAGGTGGAATGAATTTGAAATTTGATTTTGAGGGCACTATGAACCGGGAGATTGAAGAGTTTTTTAGTTCTTTTGGTGGAAAACAAATTCAGTATTCTACTATAAGTAAGTCATTTAGATTTAATTTAAGGGATACTTTAATGTTTATAGTTTCAAGTTCTCCTAAGTTAAAAAGAAGGTTAAAATTATTACTAAATAATAAATAGTGTTTTAGAGGTGGATTATGATTTTAGTAAATATCATAAATAAAGAGTTTTTAAGGCAGAAATTATATGTTTTCGATTTAATATTTTCTACTTTAGGATTAAAGTATGAGATATACGATGAAAAAAGTGGCGATGGAGATGTTATAATTAGTTATGGGGAAAAATTTCCAAAAAGGTTGAACAGTTGTAGAGGTATTTTCATTAAGGACTCAGCTGAACTGTTTAATAAAAGCTATTTGAAAACAATGCCTCAAATTATGATTAATAGGCATTGTATAGATGAGCCTATTAAATACATTACAGAAATAATATCTTTATTCTCAAAAGACAAAATTGGTATTTCTAGAGAAGGTTGCAACACGAAAATGAATATTGACATTATTTCAGATATATTCTTTTTAGTAACAAGATATGAAGAAGTTTTATTAAAAAATAAAGATATTCATGATAGATTTAATCCTTTTGAGTCTATAGCTTATAAAGAAAATTTTATTAATAGACCAGTAGTAAATGAACAAATAGAATTATTATGGAGAGAACTACAACGAATTGACTCAACCCTTGTGAAAAGGAAAGTTTGGGGAAATAAAGACTTTGCTTTTTGCTTAAGCCACGATATAGATACTATTTCTAAATACAAAGATAAATTTATTAAAATTATTGCGGTTAAAATACTTAAGGAAAAGAATATAAAAGGTGCCATAGAAAGAGTTAAACACTATTTTCGTGTGAATAAGGATATACTATGTGATCCATTTTGGACATTTCCTTATTTATTAGGCTTAGAGAAAAAATATGGTTTTACGGCCTCTTACTATTTTATGGCTGGTGGTCAAACCAAGTATGATAACATATATAAGATTACTAATAAAAAATTAGAACCAATTTTCAAGGATATAAAGGAATGTAATAGCGAAATTGGACTACATGGAAGTTATAACTCTTACAATAATGTTATTACATTAAATAAAGAAATAAAGCTATTTAGTAAGATTAATACGATTTGTGGAATTAGACAGCATTATTTACGTTTTAAAGTTCCATATACATGGAGGGCTCAAGAAAACAATAGAATTACTTATGATACTACATTAGGATATGCTCAAATAGGTGGGTTTAGAGGGGGGATTTGTAGTCCCTTTAAGCCTTATGATTTAATAAATAATAAAATCATAGATATCTATGAAATACCATTAATATTGATGGATGGTACATTAGTAGAAAAAGAGTATATGGGATTAAGCCCAGAAGAAGGACTTTTATATGCGAAGGAATTAATTGATAGGGTTAAAGATGTTAATGGAGTTTTTACTTTATTATGGCATAATTCGTCCTTTGATAATACTTCTAAATGGAGCCAATGGAAGTATGTATATCAAGAAATTTTAAAATATGTTTACAGTGAGAATGCACTAGGAGTATCAGGCGAAGATTTAATAAGTTGCATAAAATAAAGGTTATTACTTAGGCATTCTACAAGCCTCTAAATTTATAAATTAATATATCTAGTCAATATCAGGCATTTCAGTGCATACAGTTTTTTTTAACGAATCAACCTGTCTTTTAATTTTAACTAATAGGCTTCCCATGTCCTTTGCCTATTCATGTGAAAAATTCTCATGAATACCTTTCAAAGTTCTAATGTGATGCGCATTACACTCAGCATGAGTATAGTCTTCAAAAGAGTAATATGGTTTGTAATGATCATGGACAAGAGTTCCTGTGAATTCTGGTAGAATACCTATATCTATTGTGGCTTGTGTTTTTCTCTTTTTATGTATAGCAAAGTGAGTAAGATATTCTGTAGAAGTTGCATGAACCCAGTTAATTTAGGAAATTCAATTCTATGCGCCTTGTTACATATAGGACATATTATTTCATGGGTTCTATATTCAGTAACATTAACAGTAATTTTAGGCAAGTCAAAAACTTGTCTAGCTTGAATTTTACCTTCAATGCTAGATAAAGAGCAGCCACATTCACAAGCTTCCGATCTAATATCTGCTATATTATCTGATTTCTCTAATTTTAGCAGAGTTTTACCTTCATGTCCTTTTTGCCTACCTGTAGACATACCGGTCTTTTGACGGCTATTCGAAGGCTCGAAGGCTTTTTATGATTATCAGTTGATGGTGGTTTACTACTATTTTTGCTGTTTTTTAATCTTAGCTTCTAATTCTGCATTGCGAGTTAATAACCTAAGATTTACTTCTCTAAGAGCTTGTATTTCTTGATTTAATTGGCTAATTTGAGATAACAATCCTATATTTACTTCTTTTAATTCTTTCATCAATGTAATGATTTCAGATGTCTCATTATAGCGTTCAATAATTTTAGACTCTTTCATTAATATTCACCACCAATCCTTAAAATTTAGTTTCTCTAGTAATTATATTCGACAAAAAAGTGAAAAGTGCTTTTTGTTAAAAAAAGGATTTTTATGATAGCTGAGTAGCAACAATATTAATATAAAAAAGATGAATAATTTTATTATTTAAGGATTATATATTGATACAAGCTTAAAATATAAGTTAATCTAATAAATATAATTTGTTTTTTAATATAATTATATAAAACTATATAGATATAAAGATTGGAGAAAAGTTATGGATAATATAAAGTACAATAAATCAATTACAGAGTTAGTAAAAACTAGAACTTCTATAAGAACCTATGATAATACTTCTATAAATAAAGATATACTTATTAAATTAAATAAATTTATTTCAGATATAAAGGGGCCATTTAAGGCTAAGGTAAAATTTAAAATTATAAATTCAAAAGAAGAAATTAATGGAGGAAAACTTGGTACCTATGGCATTATAAAGGGGACTTCAACCTACATAGGGGTGGCTGTTGAAGCAGGATCTATGGATTTAGAGGAACTGGGCTATGAGATGGAAGCACTTATTCTTTATGCTACTAGCCTAGGGTTAGGAACTTGCTGGATTGCTGGTACCTTTAAAAAGAGTGAATTTAGCAAGGTAATGGATGTAAAGGAAAATGAAATTTTTGCAGCTATATCTCCTATAGGTTATAAGGCTGATAAGAAGAGTTTTATAGAGAAAATTATTAAATTTCAAGGAAAGTCAGGTAGAAGAAAGGATTGGAGTGAATTATTTAAATTAAAGAACTTTACAGAACCAATTCCTATAAATAAGGAGCTTGGAATTATTGAGGAAGCCTTAGAAAACGTAAGGTTAGCACCATCAGCTATAAATAAACAGCCATGGCGAATTATAAAAGAGAAAAATAAGTTTCATTTTTATAAAGAAGAAAAATATAGCAGTCATTCTAAGGATACAGGTAGAGATAACCACAGAATAGATATGGGAATAGCCATGTGTCACTTTGACCTAACATGTAAAGAGCATGGAGTAGATGGAAGATTTATAGATAGTAATCCTGAATTACCTTCAACACCTGTAGATTTAAAATATATTATAACGTGGATAAAGGAATAGTTTAATTCATAAAAATTAGAAGAGTATATAAAGTTGTTGTTATACAATCTTATATACTCTTCTTTATAAATTATTTAATAATAGTTAAATATTGATTTTTATCAACTACAACCTGTTTATGACATCTGAAATAGTCAATTATAATATCAGGCATTTCATTTAAGACTTCACCTACTACTTTACAATTTCTATAGAAATCATAACCACCAGCACCTGTTGCTCTATAGTTATTCATGGCAAGGGTAAGGGTATCATTATCACTGATTTCCTTTCCTTTAAATTTCATTGAAATAACACGATTTCCTATTTCTTTAGTTATATCAAAGGTATAATTTAAATTTGAAAAATAGTCATAGCTATAATGTTCTATCTTAGGTTTTAAGAAGCGTGTAGATACTTGTAATTTACCATCTACATATTCAAAGTAACTAGCACATCTTTCAAGAGCAAATTTTAAAGTTTTTCCATCTACTTCAAGAATGCCTAAGGTATTTGGGAACATATAAGTAGAAGTTATATCCCTTACCGTTACGTATTTGTTAAAACCTTTTATGGAGTTAGCAAAGGAAGTAACTGAAATATCCGCACCGCTGGCATCTAATTGAACTTGATTTATAAAATTAGCTAAATAGGAACCATTTGCAGCCATGTCTATGTGAGTACTAGGTTGAAGTTCCACGTCTAAAAATCCTACAGGTGTATCCAGCCACTTTTGAACTTGTTTTTCTAAATTCAAGAATTTATCATACATAGCTTTGTTAGGGTTAAGTTCAACATTTCTTAAGGATGAATTTATATCTAAGCTTAAATCTTCATGAATATCTAGGTTAAGTTCTAAAAACTTTGTGCCATTAGGTGGAGTTTGAACTATATAGGTATTATGGAGATGATGTCCCGGAATTTCCATATGTTGATGTCCAGTTAGAAGAATGTGAAAATCAAATTCTTCACAGAGCCTATAGGCGATATTTTCACTAGTATGGCTTAATTTTTCATGAGATTCCAAATCATTTTCAAATCCACCATGATAGACTCCTATTAATAAGTCACACTGATTTTTTATTTCTTTATAACACTTTTTCACTGCATTAAAGGTATCAGAAATGGTGAAATTATTTATATTGCTAGATCTTTCCCATCTATTTATAAAATCAGTAGTAAATCCAATTATCCCTACCTTTAAGCCATTTTCCATAGTTTTAATATCATAAGGTAAAATTGATAATTCATTTGTTTTATTATCTACATTAGCACATATACATTTTCCATTTAGATTATTAAGGTATTTTTTCAAATAGTTATAACCATAATTAAAATCATGATTACCAAGAGTCACATAATCATATTGACCCTCGTTCATTATAGTAGCTAGTGGGTGTATATCAAATTCACTATTACTTAGATAATTAGTAAATGGAGAACCTTGGATTGTATCTCCACCGTCTATAATTAATGTATTTCCATCTTTATTAAATTGGTTAATTATATTCAATATGCCAATATTTTTTTCATTATCATCTCTATAATCTGTAGGATATACATATCCGTGTAGATCTGATGTAAAGTATATCTTTAGTTTTTTCATTTTGCACCTCTGTATATTATTTTAAAATTCATCATGTATTTATAAAAAATAGCTAAAACCACATAGTTATTTTTATTTAAACAATTATAACATATGTAGTATTATCCTATGAAAAATAAAAATGCGATATTGAAAAAATATAAGTCAAAGGAAAGGGAAGAAATAAGTATTAACTTGAAGTACATATTAATGATTAACTAAATTTATTAGAATTAGTTTTTAAAATATTTACATTCTAAGAATAAAGTGCTAATATAATGGTTAATATATATTAAATACAAAATAGCAATGATGAAACTACGACTATTTTAATGTTTTAGAGAGCTGATGGTAGGTGGAAATCAGTACATTACATAGTCTTTCCACTTCGGAGTTACTGATGATGAATCAGAGGGAGGTGCACCTTAAAGCACAGTAAAGAGGTCACTAAGGTGACAACTAGAGTGGTACCACGGGATATAATAGCTCTCGTCTCTATATTTATAGAGGCGGGGGCTTTAATTTTTGTAAGATATAAAGGTAAGTTAATAACAAACAAGAAATTATATAATAAGGAAGAACACTTATAATAGGGATATTCCTAATAAAGAAAAAATAAAAATGTGTATTTAAAAGCTTCATTGAGGAGGAATAAAAATGATAGATATTTATTTAATTAGAAAAAATCCTGAGAAGGTTAAAGCTGCTCTTTCAAAGAGAATGGACGGTGTAGATTTTTCAGAACTTCTACAATGGGATGAAGAGAGAAGAAAAATATTAATTCAAGTAGAAGAGCTTAAAAGTAAGAAAAATAAGGTTTCTAAAGAAATTCCTATTCTTAAAAAGAGTGGTGAGAATGTAGAAGTTCTATATGAAGAGATGAAAGTAGTTAGTAAGGAAATAAAAGATTATGATGAAAAACTTCAAGAGATAGAAGAAAAAATTAATATTTTTATGGAGAGTCTTCCTAATATACCAGATGAAGATGTGGTAGCTGGGGGAAAAGAAAATAACAAGGTAGTTAGAGAATTTGGAGAACA
>Ga0213825_1002818_pt1 | contig 10816 bp, 9 predicted proteins | sample MC6MC0900MG_FD_179896 | JGI IMG/M metagenome (GOLD analysis project Ga0213825, IMG submission 179896) | Enriched soil aggregate microbial communities from Iowa State University, Ames, United States - MC6-MC0900-MG | ecosystem: Environmental > Terrestrial > Soil > Unclassified | place: USA: Iowa... | reverse complement strand
TGTCGGTTTTGGATTTGCACCAAATCAGCTTGCGCTCACGGACTTTGAATAACTTCATCACCGCCGATTGGGAATTTCACCCTACCCTGAAGGATATGTTTATTTAGTTACCTCATACAATAACATTATTTTAAAAGATTATCCACCAAAAATTTTTTAATCAAAATTGGGTGCAGATTAAAGGATCGTAAAATTTAATATCGTAACGACGGAGCGCAAACTTTAGCGAAGTGAAAAAACAATGGATAATGATCATATGAAGCGAAACAGAAAAATACGCTCCTTTGGAAGAAAGTAGTCCATCATCTTCATCTTAACCAAAAGAGCGTATGCACTTAAATTTCTAATAGATGGTAATACCTATACAAAAGTAGAGTAAATTTATTTTCTTTCAGGTACATGTAATCACTGGTCTTGAGACAGAACTTCTTTCAGAAACATCCCGGTATGTGACGCTAATACTTTTGCCACTTGCTCCGGCGTTCCTTCTGCTACAAGCTTACCACCAGCTGCGCCACCTTCAGGTCCTATATCAATTACCCAGTCACATTCACGAATTAATTCTAGACTATGCTCTACGACGATAACGGTATTGCCTTCTTTGACAAGTTTGTTTAATAAAGCATGTAGCATTTTAATATCGGATGGATGAAGACCCGTTGTAGGTTCATCCAATAAATAGAGCGTGTGTTTCTTGGAAGCTTTACTTAATTCATTTGCAAGCCTAATTCGCTGTCCTTCACCGCCAGATAAAGTTTTAACTGATTGCCCCCATTGAAGATAACCCAATCCAACCTCACAAAGCATTTCAATCATCCGAGAAATCTTTGTTTCCGATTTCAGAATTGGTAAGCTCTCTTCCACCGTCACATTTAGTAAATCTGAAATGGAATACCCTCTATATTTAACTTGCAATACTTCATCAGTAAATCTTTTACCTTTGCAGTCTGTACATGTCACTTCTACATCTGCTAGGAAGTCCATATCAACTGATAATACGCCTAAACCTTGACATGTTTCACATCGGCCACCTGGGGAGTTAAATGAAAAATGCTTTGAAGTTAGCCCTCTTTCTTTTGCTTCAGGTAACCCTGCAAATAATTTGCGGAGATGCGTAAAAACATCGGTATAGGTAGCAACATTAGAACGCTGTACTCTTCCCATAAGAGATTGGTCAAAGATAACAATATTTTCAATATGGTCTAACCCTCTAATTTCAGTTTTCGATTTTCCTTGCGCAAGAATATCGAAAACAAGAGTGGATTTCCCTGAACCTGAGACGCCAGTTACAGACACCAGACAGCCTAGTGGAATTGAAACAGACGGGATATCAACATTTCGAAGTTTTGCTTGTTGAATTGTAATATGCTGTCCATTCCCTTTCCTACGAACTCGATGAGGAGAAGGGAAACTTTCCTCTACCAGATAGGCTCCAGTCACCGATTGCTCATTTGACATTAAATCATCTACACTACCTTCGCCCACAACAGTACCACCATATATTCCAGCACCTGGACCAATATCAATGATATGATCTGCAGCACGCATCATCTCAACATCATGCTCAATAACTAGTACAGTATTACCTAAATCACGTAGTTCCTGAAGTATCCGAATCAAGCCAGCTGTATCCTTTGCATGAAGTCCAGTTGTCGGTTCATCCAAAATATACAATACGCCTGTTAACGCTGAACCAAGTATCGTAGCAAGCCGTAGACGTTGTGTTTCTCCTCCCGACAAAGATAGCGTCTGACGGTTTAATGAAAGGTAGCCAAGACCCACATCGATAAGGCGCTGAAGCGTTGTAAGCATATCTTCGATAATAGGCTCCAATAAATAATGGCCTTCTTCAGGTATTGCCTTCCGCAAGCTATTCGTCCAGTTGAATACATCTTCGAGCGACCACTCTGATACATCCGTGATGGTTGCATCCGCTACCTTAACTTGTCGCACTTCTTTCTTTAAGCGAGCGCCGAGACAATCTGGGCAAAGTTGTTCATGAAAGAAACTTCCATCTTTTTCTTTTGCTCCTAATTCGCCATCTTTCTCCTTATAACGTCTCCATAAGCTCGGTATGACTCCTTCAAACTTTGTTCCTGCAGCAGGTTTACTATTTGGATAGTGACGTTTAAATTCCTCGCTCTCGACACCATAAAATAACAAATCTCGCTGCACATCATCGTAGTCTTTCAATGGGAGATCAGGGTCAAATTCAAAGCCATAATGCTTACCTGCTGCTACTAAAATACGCATTTGAATGTCACGATGAACCCCTTTTAGCGAAGCAACACCACCGTCGCGTAAGCTGAGCTCAGGATTAAAAACCATTGCTTCATTTATACTCGCCACCTGACCTAGACCACTACAAGTTCCACAAGCTCCTTCTGGCTTGTTAAATGAAAAATGATACATACTCAACTTCGCTTGTTGTTCTTGACAATTTGGACAGCTAATGATTTGATTGTTCATCTCTTCATCTTCTTCTACCAACACTTCTGTTCGTTCAAAAGAAGCAGGAATTCTAGCATTACATGAAATACAAACTTGCTCTCCAAGTCTAGCAAAGATAAAACGGATATACTTATAAATGTCTGTTACTGTTCCGACCGTCGAACGTGGATTTCGATTCGTAACATGCTGTCCAACGCTGATTGACGGTGACAGTCCTCGAATATACTCCACTTTAGGTTTGCTAATCGCATTTGCCATCATTCCCATTGAATCTAAATATTGTCTCTGACATTCCCGTTGAAGCGTATCCATAGCTAACGTTGATTTCCCTGAGCCAGAAGGTCCTGTCAGCACTACTAGCTTATATTTAGGTATGGAAAGCGACACTTTCTTCAAATTATTTTCCCAAGCACCTTTAATAAAAATGGTCTCTTTCATCATTATCCTCCTGAACAAAATACTACTTCTTTTGGTATGGTCTACGTAATATCATAGTTCTATATCCTTGCTATATTGCACTTAATTTTCTATTTTATCTTTTTCAGCAGGAACAATTACTCGGGAGTTCCCCATCATGATAACGAAAATGGCTGCAATGACAATTGGAATGAGTGCAAGAAGGAAAACATGTGTAACTGAGCTAGACATCGCATTCACAATGATATCTAGAATATTAGCCGGCATTTTCTCGCGCACACTCGGTTCAAAAATTTGTCTTATATCGCCACTTTCAAACATTGTAGAATTAGCACTTTGCCCCATATTTTTAAAACCTTCTGCTAGTTTACTCGTAAAGACATTGTTTTGGATCGTTCCAAAAATCGTCACACCCATTGTCATACCGAGCGTACGAAGAAACGAATTGGTTGAATTCGCTGTACCACGATAACGAGCATCTAAGTTATGTTGCGACGCTGTCGGTAGTAAAGAGAACGAGAAGCCCATGCCAAAACCTACAAGAATCATATAGAGCGTAAGCAGTATTCTAGCTGTATCAGGGGTTAGTGTGCTTAGTAAAAACATACCGGCAAAGTAAGAGATAACTGAAATCACCATTAAATTTCGATAGCTTATTTTCGTTAAAAAAATACCACCAAATGCGCTACCTGCAACAGATCCTAACATCATTGGCATCAAAATGAGTCCTGCATTTGTTGCTGAAGCACCATAGACAGCCTGCACATAAATTGGGATATAGACTGTCAAAATAATAAATGTACCGCCATATAAAAACGCCAACATTTGCGAAGAAGCAAATAAACGACGCTTAAATAAAAAGAAAGGAAGAATTGGTTCTTGAGCTTTCAACTCTACAAAAAAGAACACAATAAAGAACACCGCAAAACTGATGAACAATGCAATAATAGGTGCGGAACTCCACTCGAACTGTTTACCTCCCAACTCTAGTGCAAACATCAGGCTAATAACTGCTAATACAAGTGTAATAGCTCCCCACCAATCAATCTTCTGCTTTGTCAACACAGGAGATTCTTGATAATTTTTTATAATAAGAAACAATGACACAATCCCAATCGGCAAATTAATGTAAAATACCCATTCCCAGCCGAAATGATCTGTAATATAGGCGCCTAGCAGTGGCCCTACAACACTTGCGATACCAAACACAGCACCAAGTAAACCGACCATTTTCCCTCGTCTTTCTGGAGGAAAGATATCAAATACGATGGTAAATGCAATTGGCATTAGCGCTCCTGCACCAATCCCTTGAATCGCTCTAAAAATGCTAAGTTGCTCAATCGTATGCGCAACACCGCACAGCGCCGAACCAATCATAAAGACGCCTAAACCAAAAATAAAAAATCGCTTTCGTCCATACATGTCGGATAGCTTACCGAATATAGGCATACCCGCCATCGTAGTTACCATATAGGCAGAGGTCACCCAAATAAATTTGTCCATTCCGCCAAGTTGCGAAACAATCGTTCCCATTGCAGTTGCAACAATTGTATTGTCAATTGCTGACATAAAAATGGCAAGCAACAAACCTGCCACGACTAACTTTGTATTACTATTACTTTTCGATGCTTCCATCTAGAAACCCCTTTACAAATTATTCATACCTTCGTTAGAATGAACACGTAAACAATTACACATCCATCAAATATCTTGACCATCGAATATCTTGACCATCGAGATATCAACAGTCTAAAAGGAGGATTATCTTTTGTCAAGCAATAAAGGTAGTAAAATGACTGATCCACGTGAACAATTCACATCACTAATGCGTGGTCTAGGAACTCGCACAATATTACACCAACAAAATGTGGCTGCCTCTCTAGGGCTATACAATAATGATTTCATTTCTTTAGATATTCTGCGTGAAACCGGCCCTATTACTGCTGGAGAGCTATCAAAAAAAACGGGTCTTGCTACAGGCAGTATTACTGCATTAGTTGATCGACTTGAAAAAATCGGTTATGTGCGTCGAGAACATGACCCTAATGATCGCCGCAGGGTCATTATAGTCCCAGAGTATGAATCGAAAGAAGAAATCCGGCATACGTATGAATCGCTTAACCAAGCCATGCTTCAACTCGCCTCAACCTACAAACAAGAAGAACTTGCGCTTATTTCGCAGTTTTTACAAAATGCAAGTGCAGTATTGGAAGAGCAAATACAACTTCTCAGCTCTTCTAGCAAAAGTAAAGCTTCAGCAAAAACCTTACGTTAGAAAGCAACAGGACGTATACCGATTATGAAATGTCCTATCGGTAATCGTCCTTTTTTCTTTTTTTAAAATACTGCATATGGCAAATCGTCCTCTCTACCACTTGTATGACATACATAAAACAAGCATTTACCTGAATGTTTTTACATATTCAGTACAATGAATAAATATGATAAGTGGAAGAATCCTTTATTTATTTCAATGAAAGCTACAGTTAAACCACCCTAGACAACATGCCCTTCAAGCACCGATTCGAGAACACTATTTTTTACTTTTTTCAGCGGTTATTCGGGTCTAATATAAAGATTTAAATTCCTCTGGCTACTTAGCCGAAACACGAGAAAAAACAGCCAGTTATCAATAAATTATGATAACTAGCTGTTCGCTCAAAACAATTACTTTATTTCATTATTCTAAAAATTCATATCATTAGTGTTGACCCTCCTATTGAAAGCCATGCTCATAATAAGATAAGGTGTGTAATGAATAAGACAACTAATATTGGTCATTTGATTTTAACGCTTTTGATGGATTTTCCCACTCTACACTTGGATTTAGCATATCAAAAACTGGTGTAAGTAGGTTATAACAATCCCCTCCTTGTCTATTAATCTTTATGATATTTCTTCCCGGAAATCCAATAGTGTGAAATCATCACCATTAAGGCAATCCATATAATTGTTATCAACATATTTCCATATAAATGTGAATCGACTGAGCTAGTTATTAATACAAGCATTGCCTGTTGACTCATACCAGCCGGATTTAATAAATCGATTATTGGATGTAAACCACTTATCATTTTTAAAACAAGCAAGCTAACAATACTAATTAACGCTATCACACCCTGTCCGTTGAAAATCGTACTGATCATCGCAGTAAAAGAGATGATAAACAGAACCCATAATAAGTAAAAAACAATGGCTAAAATCATATCAAGGAATGGCATATTACTAAACAAAAAATTGGCATAGATATACGATACAAAGTAGCCAAATGTCACACTGAACGCGACAAATAAAAAATTGGAAACTAGTTTACCACCGATATATGATCGAACTGTTACTGGTCTTGTTAAAATAAAATCAAGCATTCCATTTGCTTTATCAGACTGAATAATCCCCATCATTGCTATAACAATAACCATAATGCCTAATTGATCAAATTGTGAGCCAAGCGTTGCGGCCATTACTTGTGCTCCATCCTGCTGAAGCATTGAAGGATCGATTGTAATACCTTGATTTCCGCCAAGTGTTGCTAAAATGGAAGGTAAATAATAGGTAACTACCGGTTGAGTTGCGCCTAAAAACATAAAAACAAGTGGTAACCAAATCATCTTAAATTCACGAAACATCTGTACATATTCTTTTTTCGTTAAAATATAAAAAGAAGTCATACACTCACCACCATCTTTAAAAAGATTTCTTCTAACGTATCACTGCTACCAACTTCAAATTTGACAATATCTATGTTGTTTTCTATCGCATACCGGATTAACAAATCTTTATTTTTTTGAACATTATCGAGTGTAACCTTCGCTTTTTTCCCAATCACTTCTACATTTTTTACATATGGAAGCTTTTCGATTAGTTGTACCCAATGCCCCTTCGGAGAGGCAATTTCCAGATGCACAACAGACTCATTGTGACTTGTTAATAATTTATTTATTGTCGTATCTTCAATTTTCATTCCTTGTTTCATAATGACAAAGCGTTCGCAAATTTCTTCCGCATCGCCCAAGATATGCGTGGATAATAAAATCGTTGTTTCCTGTTTTATTTCTTGAATTAAGTTTAGTACTTCCCTTCTGCCTATTGGATCTAATGCCGAAACCGGTTCATCCATGACGATAAAAGATGGTTTATGTAAAAGCGTTTGAGCAATGCCTAGTCTCTGCTTCATCCCGCCAGAAAATGATTGAACTTTTTCATTTTGTTCATTAAATAATCCTACTTTTGTTAAGATAGCTGGTACCTCATCAAGTAGCTTTGCTTTTGATATCCCTGATAACTGCCCCATGAAAAAGAGTGTTTCTTTTGCAGTCATCCAATGGAAGAAATCTGGATATTGAGGAAGATAGCCAATTTCTCTTTTCATATTTGAAATTTTTTTCCCGTCTAATAAGACTTCTCCTTTATCTGCATAAATAATATCTGAAATGATTTTTATTAAGGTAGACTTTCCTGCACCGTTTGGTCCAATAAGTCCAACACATTGTCCAGTTTCAACTATCATAGAAAAATTGTTAACCGCTGTCTTTGTTTTAAATTTTTTTGTGATATTTTTAATTTCTAACTTCATAATATTTTTGCTCCTTTTCGACCTATTGTGAAATATAAAATAGGACCTATTGTATTAAAAAACAAAATAACAATTGTCCATAAAAGTACATTGGCCCTCTCCTTGCGATGCTTATACAAATCAACTAAAGCAATAAGGATAAGAATGAAGCCTACTAGCATAAACGGCAAGGCAATTTGTAACACAGCAAACCAATCGATATCCTTTAATTCATTTAACCCATAATGAAGTTTCACTAAAAAACTCCCCTTCCTTAATTCATTATCATTACCAATAATGATAACATTAACATATATTATTTGGAATTGCACTTGTTATTTCATTTAATTTTATGCTAACATCATCTTTATTATCATTATTGATAACATTTTTACCGTTATCTACCCTTCATTACCGTTTAAAAAGGAGAAAATGTGGTGAATAAAGCTGAAATTTTAATGCACCCTGTACGAATTAAAATTAGTCAAGCCCTTATGCGGAACAAAGAAAATGGTTTAACACCACTTGAAATGGTTAAAATCATACAAGATGTTCCACAGGCAACTCTTTATCGACATATTCAAATGTTACTTGATGCAGGGGTAATAAAAATTATTAAAGAAAAAAAGGTTAGATCTGTCACAGAAAAATACTATGCCCTTAATGAAAATGCTGCACGACTTAAGTCAAACGATTGGAAAACAACAAAAATGGAAGAGAAAATTAGTTATATTTCCTATTATCAATTATCTTTATTATCACAATATCAAAATTATCTTTCTTCGTTAGAAAATAAGAACAATGCCGAGGATTGTGCGACATTCTCACTTTTAGAGTTAAGTATAGAAGAAGATGAATTCGAAAATTTTCAACGTGAATTAAATGATTTAATGCTTAAGTACTACCAAAGAACAAATAAAAGCGTGCTTACACGGACAATAGCTGTAACTATTATCCCTGATAACAACCCTTAAAAGAATGTGGGATAAATGGTTACCAGTAATACACTACGATGCTATACCGTTGTTGTCCGCTACGGCTGTGCCTTCAGCGAGAGTACAACATAAACCACAACTCTCGCTAACGCGAATTCTATTACGTCTTATGTTGCGGTCGTGCTAAAGCAGAAGATACAGCTGTCGTTTGCTTGCTTACTATTTTAAATGACAACAATTATTTTCCTACATCAACCATTTGCTATTTCTTTTTTTTCGTATTCATGTCATCATAAACGCAGGTGTAAGCGACTACTTCCAAAAGGAGAATAAATAAATGAAACATATTATTTTTGATTTTGATGGTACACTGGCAGATTCAACGGCTGTTTTCGCCTCTGTATGGAACACCATCGCAAGAAATTACGACTTTAAAGAAGTGAAGTTAGAGGATATTGATGCACTTAAAAAAATCTCACTGATCGAACGAAGTAAATTATTTAACTTTCCCCTACACAAACTACCGATAATACTCCCCCAATTTTATCGATTATACCAACAGTCATTACAAGATGTTCATCTATTTGATCATATCAAGGATGTCTTAAAGGCCATCGCAGACAAAGGTTATACAATCGCCATTATCTCCTCTAATGCAAGTGATAACATTATCGAGTTTTTAAAAGTGCATGATATCGATTATGTCTCCGAAGTTCTATGCTCCAGCCATATTTTTGGAAAAGATAAAGTCATTAAAAAATATTTGAAAGAAGCAAATATTAATCGATCAGACGTTTTTTATGTTGGTGATGAGCAACGTGATATCATTGCTTGCAAAAAAGTTGGTATTCCAATTATTTGGGTTGGTTGGGGTTATGATGCGTTGGAAGTAATCGAATCCGAGAAACCTGATTACAAAGTATATGCTCCTGCTGAAATTTTAAATATTATTTAATGCAATGAATACCCTCGTATTTGAAAAAGGTATTGTTTGTGCGCCAAAATAAAATAGCGTGATTCCGAATAAAAATGGTGCGGAATCACGCTATTGTTGTTCATATCGCGTTGTAGCATGTATAATTTTTGGTGAATCGGTTCACCTAAAGGAGAGCATATAGAGTTGAATCATAATCTTATCGCGAATTTATCTTTTCTTATATGCGCTGTCATCTTTTTAAATAACTTTACAGCCCTATTGTTTGATACGAAAATTTCCAACACAACATTTCTTCTATCTATCATATTGATGGTTGTATTATTCATAAATGGTATTGTACATAAAAGGAGAGCTAGAAAATAATTACTAATAGTTAAAAGGACTATAGACAATTTTTAACTGTCCACAGTCCCAACAATTGCTAGCCTTCCTATTGGGCTAGCTTTTTTAAAATTTCTTGGTACTTTTCGGATGTCCTCACTTCCACTGTAAGAAAATCTTGTCCATAGGTCGCCTTAATTAAAAATGCTACATCACTCGTGTTTTGAAATCTAAAATCTAAAGTTCCATAAGACACCGTTGCATCGCGCCCCTTTGGTACATAACCTACATCTAATGAATGATGATGGCGCTCCACAAATTTTATAGGTAATTGATCGACTGCATTAAACAATGTGGACGACGTTTGGCAAATTCCCCCGCCAATCCCCATAACAAGTTTTTTATTAATAATTTCAGGAGCGGGTTGATAGCCATTCGCTTCATCTCTTGGACCAACAACCGTATTGAATGAAAAAGTATCTCCGCTGCCAACGATGACATCGTTAATGGCCTGTGCGGACAGTTCAATATTTTTATTTCTTCCAGCATCTGATGCGTTGAAGTATGTTGTATACGAGGCGACAACCACCTCTTCCAAATACGGTATATCTTCAAGATAATAGCCACTTTCAGTTATATAAATTGGCATTTCTACCTTGCCACCCGTGGCAGATACTGCAAGCACCTTTTCAACCAATTCACTTTCTTTTAAAATGACCAGTGGACTTCCTTTAATAATCCGTCCGTTATCATCCAATTTATCGAGCTCCATCCGTTTATCGAAACCCGCTATTGTTTCCGTTCCTCTCGCTAATTGTTGTGCCAATTGTTCAATACTCTTTTTATACGTTTCGGGATCTGTTTCATAGCCTAGTTCTTGTGGTGACAGCCTATGAATAACTTCATTCGTTTGTGGATCAACAATTTCAACAATAACAGGTCCAACTTCCTGCTCCTTGTTTTGCGTATACGTAACAGGCTGCTTCACATCGTCCGTTTCTCTTTGTTCATTCTCTACTTTTTTCTGACAACCAGCTAAAGCAATTACACATCCTAAACAAATGACAGCAATGCATTTCTTCAAATTTCAACACCTACCTCTTACTTACTTACAGCAACATCTTATTCGAGTCGTAAGGATAGTGTGTTTCTTTTTATTATTTTTATCGGCTACTGCTGAAATAATTGTTTAAATAATGGAAA